>Ga0265319_1001362_pt1 | contig 14685 bp, 15 predicted proteins | sample 4824metaG_FD_192443 | JGI IMG/M metagenome (GOLD analysis project Ga0265319, IMG submission 192443) | Rhizosphere microbial communities from Carex aquatilis grown in University of Washington, Seatle, WA, United States - 4-8-24 metaG | ecosystem: Host-associated > Plants > Roots > Rhizosphere >...
GATGGGCGAGCGCGCGCACGGCGAGATCCTTTCGATCGCCTTCGCCGGCAAGGGCCAGCACCAGGACGCCGGCGGCAAGATAGTCCACGCCGCGCCGAACACGACCTCGAACATCTTCGCCAAGTCGATCTCCAAGGACGGCGGGCGCGGCTCCTACCGCGGCCTGCTCGAGGTCGCCAAGGGCGCGCACGGCGCCAAGTCGAAGGTCGTCTGCGACGCGCTGCTGCTCGACGAGCACTCGCGCTCGGACACCTACCCGACGATCCGCATCGGCGAGGACGACGTCGACGTCGGCCACGAGGCGACCGTCTCGAAGATCGGCGAGGAGCAGGTCTTCTACCTCCAGACCCACGGGATCAACGAGGAGGAGGCCTCCAAGCTGATCGTCAACGGCTTCATCGAGCCGATCACCAAGGAGCTGCCGATGGAGTACGCGGTCGAGATGAACCGGCTCATCGAGTTGCAGATGGAGGGTTCCATTGGCTAGCGCGACGATCGAGCAGCCGAGCTGGCTGGCGGCGCGCCGAGAGCGCGCCGCAGCTTTGTCCGCGTCGCTCGACCTTCCCCAGTACAAGGGCAACGCCGGCTGGGAGTTCACGGACATCTCCGCCCTCGACCTGTCGGTGTATGCGCCGGCGAGCGCGGGCGATCCGGGTGCCGTCGAGCGCGCCGAGGCGCTGTTCCAGGGGTTGGAGGCGCCGTATGTGCTGACGCAGGTGGACGCGTCCACCGTCGCGGTGCCGGAGGACCTGCCGGCTGGCGTGACGGTGACCTCGCTGGAGCGTGCGGCGGTCTCGCATGCCGCGTTGGTCGAGCAGCACCTCGGCACGATCGTGACCGACGAGGACGCCTTCACGGCGCGCAACGAGGCCGGCTTCGCGGGCGGCGCGTTCGTGCACGTCGCGGCGGGCACGGTGCTGGATCGGCCGATCCTCGTGACCGCCGTGCAGGGGGCCGAGCGCAGCGCGCTCGACTGGCGCACGCTGATCGTGCTGGAGGACGGGGCGCAGGCGGAGGTCTGGGAGCAGTACCTGTCCGCCGACCCGGCGCTCGACTCCGTCTTCAACACGGTCGTCGAGCTGGTCGTCGGCGAGAACGCGCGGCTGCGTTTCCTCTGCGGGCAGGCGCTGTCCGAGAGAAGCTGGATCTTCGGCACGCAGCGCGCCGAGGTCGGGCGCGACGGCGCGCTCGACTGGGTCGCGCTCGGCTTCGGCAGCGCGCGCGGCAAGGTGCGGATGGAGACGAAGCTCGCCGGCCCCGGCGCCGACGGCAGAGTCACCGGCGCGTACGCCTCGCACGGCCGCCAGCATGTCGACTTCGACACGACGCAGGAGCACGCCGCCCCGCACACGACGTCCGACCTCGCCTTCCGCGGCGTGCTGCAGGGCCGCAGCGAGGCCGTCTGGCGCGGCAACATCATCGTCGACCCCGGCGCCCAGCAGACCGACGCCTTCCAGGAGTCGCGCAACCTGCTGCTGAGCAAGAAGGCACACGCCGACGCGATCCCAGGGCTGGAGATCCAGGCCAACGACGTGCGCTGCACGCACGCCGCCGCGATCGCCCAGATCGACCCCGAGCAGCTCTTCTACCTGACCTCGCGCGGCCTGCGCGAGGAGACGGCGAAGCGGCTCGTGATCGAGGGCTTCCTCGCCGCGCTCGTCGAGCGCTTCGAGGAAGGGCCCGTCCGGGAGGTCTTGGGCGACGCGCTCGAGCGGCGCCTCGGCGCCGTGCTCGACCCGGCCTGAGCCGGCGTCGTGCGGGCGGTCCTGTTCGACCTCGACGGGACGCTGATGGACCACGACGCCGCGCGCGTCGCCGGCCTCTCGGCGCACGTCGCGGCGCTGCTGCCCGGGCTGCCGGCGGCCGAGCTGACGCGGCTCGACGCCGAGTGGCGGCGCCTGGAGGCGCTGCACTACGACGAGTACGCCGCCGGCCGCATCTCCTTCCAGGAGCAGCGGCGCCGGCGCGTGCGCGGGCTGCACGCGGCGCTCGACCGCGCGCTCCCGAGCGACCCGGAGGCGGACGCGTGGTTCGCCGCCTACCTCAACCACTACCGCGGCGCGTGGCGCGCGTTCGACGACGTGCTCCCGGCCCTCGCAGCGCTCGCGCAGGCATTCCCCGACGCGGCGCTGGGGATCGTCACGAACGGCGAGGGCGAGCCGCAGCGCGCGAAGCTCGCCGCGATCGGCGTGGCCGACCGCTTCCCGCTCGTCGTCGCGTCGGCGGAGGCCGGCGTCGCGAAGCCGGCGGCGGAGATCTTCGCGCTCGCCTGCGAGCGGCTCGGCACCGAGCCGCACGAGGCCGCGCACGTCGGCGACCGCCTCGACCTCGACGCGCACGGCGCCGCGGCCGCCGGGCTGCGCGGGATCTGGCTCGATCGGCAGCGGAGCGGCGACGCCGCCTCCGGCGTCACGACGATCGCCACGCTCCACGAGCTGCCCGCCGCGCTCGCCGCCTGACGCGCCAAGCCGGCGCCCGGCGCGGCCCGCGCGAGTAGGCTCGCGGCGACCCTGTCCGCCGCTGCAGGAGGAGCCGCGATGCAGCTCACGCCGCGCCAGCGCCGATCGCTCGAGGCGATCTGCGACACGTTCTGCCCGCCGTCGAACGGACTCCCGAGCGCGGGTGAGCTGGGCGTGCCGGACGCGGTCCTCAAGCTCGTCGCGCGCGATCCGCGCAGCGCGGCGCACAGAGAGCTGAAGCAGCTGCTCGGGCTGTGGGACACGGCGCCGGTCACGGCGCTCGGCGGCGGCGGCCTCAAGCGCTTCAGCGCGCTCCCACGCGAGCAGCGCGAGCAGGTCCTGCTGAGCTGGTGCGACAGCCGCCTGCCGCAGCGCCGCGCCGCCTTCCACGCGCTGCGCAAGGCGTCGCTGCTGACCTACTACGGCCTGCCCGCACCGGACGGCGGCACCAGTCCGGTGTGGGACGCGATCGGCTATCCCGGTCCGCTCGGCGCGCGCGCGGCCGCGCCGCCGAAGCAGCTCGCGCCGCTCACCATCGGCGAGTCGACGACGCTCGACTGCGACGTCTGCATCGTCGGCTCGGGTGCGGGCGGCGGCGTCGCCGCGGCGGTGCTGAGCCAGGCCGGCTTCGACGTGGTCGTGCTGGAGCGCGGCGCCTACTACGACGACGAGGACTTCGACGGCGCCGAGCTGAGAGCGCTGACGACGATGTACGCCGGCGCACCCACGGCGACGCACGACCAGTCCGTCGGCCTGATCGCCGGCTCGTGCCTCGGCGGCGGCACGGTCGTCAACTACACGACGTCGTTCCGCACGCCCGACGACGTGCGCGCCGAGTGGGCGTCGCACGGGGTCCCCGCGTTCGCCGCCGCCGAGTTCACGGAGTCGCTCGACGCCGTCTGCGAGCGGCTCGGCGTCAACCAGGAGCACAACGATCCCTCCGCGCGCGAGCAGAAGCTGCGCGACGCCTGCGTCAGCCTCGGCTGGCATCTCGACGCGATGCCGCGCAACGTGAACGACCGCTGCGACCGCAGAGAGTGCGGCTGGTGCAACTTCGGCTGTCGCCACGGCGCCAAGCAGTCGACCGCGAAGACGTGGCTGAAGGACGCGCAGGCGGCCGAGGCGCGCATCGTCGTCGGCGTCGCGGTCGAGCGCGTGAGCGTCGAGAGCGGCACCGCCCGAGGCGTGGTCGCCAGAACCGACGCCGGCCACCGGCTCACGATCCGCTCGCGCGCGGTCGTCTGCGCCGCGGGCGCGATCCAGACGCCGGCGCTGCTGAAGCGCTCGGGCCTGAGCAATCCGAACGTCGGCAAGCACCTGCGGCTGCACCCGGCGACCGCCGTCTGGGGCGTCTACGACGAGGAGGTGCGGCCGTGGGAGGGCGTCATGCAGGCGCTCTACTCCGACCAGCACCGCAACCTCGACGACGGCTACGGCGTCAAGTACGAGACGGCCGCCGGCCATCCGCACCTGGGGATCCCGTTCTTGCCGTGGCGCGGCGCGCGCGCCCACCACGAGCTGATGCAGGCGATCTCCAACACCGTCGTGTTCGGCATCCTGCTGCGCGACCGCGACGCCGGCGAGGTGCGGATCGACCGCGAGGGCGAGCCGGTCGTGCGCTACAAGCTGTCGGACTACGACGCCCGCCACCTGCGCGTCGGCATCGACGGCGCGGCGCAGATGCACGAGGCGGCCGGCGCGCAGCGGATTTTCAGCTCGCAGAGCGATTGGGTCGCCTACGACCCCGGCCGCGACGGCGACCGCGCGCGCTTCATGCGCGACGCCGACGCCTGCGGCTACGGGCCCGGCAAGCTCCAGCTCGGCTCCTTCCACATCATGGGCTCCGCGCGCATGGGCGGCTCGCCGACGACCTCCGCCTGCGACCCGAACGCACAGACGTGGGACGTCAGAGACCTCTACGTGCTCGACGGCTCCGCCTTCCCGACGGCCTCCGGCGTCAACCCGCAGATCTCGATCCAGGCGATCGCGCACATGGGCGCCCGCGCGCTCGCCGAGCGGCTGACATAGCGCGACCGCGCCGGCGGCGCTGCCCCGGCGCGAGCGTTCGCACGCGCACGCCGCGCGTGCGCCCGGCGGCGGGCGTCTGCTATTCAGGGTCGGTGAAGTCCGCTGAGGTGCTCGTCGTGGAGGACGAGGACGATGTGCGTCGCCTCGTGCGGGTCCTGCTCGAACGCGCCGGGCACAGCGTCGTCGAGGCGGCGAACGGGCTCGAGGCGCTGCGCAGGCTGGAGGGCGACGCGCCCGACCTCGTCGTGCTCGACGTCGCGATGCCGGAGCTGGACGGCTGGCAGACGCTCGAGCGCATCCGCGACCTCAGCGACGTTCCGGTGCTGATGCTGACCGCGCGCGCCGGCGAGCTGGACAAGGTGCGCGGGCTGCGCGGCGGCGCCGACGACTACGTCACGAAGCCGTTCGGCCGCCAGGAGCTGCTCGCGCGCGTGGAGGCGCTGCTGCGCCGCACGAGCGGGCCGCCGGAGGTGCGCTCCGCCTACGAGGACGGCGCCGTGCGGATCGACTACGTCAGCCGCGAGGTGATCGCCGGCGGCCACGACGTGCAGCTCACGCCGCTCGAGTTCAAGCTGCTGTCCGCGTTCGTCCGCCATCCGAACGAGACGCTCAGCCGCGCGCGGCTGCTGGAGCTGGTGTGGGGCGACGTCGACGGGTTCGGCGGCGACCAGGTCAAGCTGTACGTGGGCTATCTGCGCCGGAAGCTGGGCTGGGGGCCGTCGGACGGCGGTCCGCTGGAGACGATTCGCGGCTTCGGCTACCGCTACCGACCGCCGGCAGCAGGACCGTGAAGCACGCGCCCTCGCCATTCTCGCTGTGCACCGACACGGTGCCGCCGTGGCCCTCGACGATCGTCTTCACGATCGTCAGGCCGAGCCCGAGGCCCGGCACCGAGCGGCCGGTCGCGTTGCGCGCGCGGTAGAAGCGGTCGAACAGGTGCGGCAGGTCGGCGGCCGGTATCCCGACGCCGGTGTCGGCGACCGCGATCCGCACCTGCGGCCCGTCGTCGGCCAGCGCCACGACGACGCGCCCGCCGGGCGGCGTGAACTTGAGCGCGTTGGAGAGCAGGTTGTCGAGCACCTGCGCGAGCCGGTCGCGGTCGCCGATGCACTGCTCGACCGGCTCCAGTTCCGTGACGAGCGTGACGCCGGCCTCCTCGGCGCGCGGGCGCGCCAGCTCGACCGCGTCGCGTACGATCGCGACGAGGTCGACCTCGCCCGGCTCCAGCAGCAGCGGCGCGCCCTCGACCTGGGCGGCGAACAGCAGGTCGCCGACGATCCGCACGAGCCGGCGCGCGTTGCGCTCGATCACCTCGAGGTGGCGCGCATGCTCGTCCGGGAAGGCGGCGGCGTCGTCGCTCACCACCAGCTCGACGTAGCCGAGGATCGCCGTCAGCGGCGTGCGCAGCTCGTGCGAGACGAGCGCGAAGAAGTCCTGCTTGGCGCGCTCGGCCTCGCGCTCGGCGGTGATGTCACGCACCACCAGCAGGCGGCCGATCAGGCGGCCGCGGCCGTCGTGCACGGGCGCGACGTAGCGTGCGAACGTGCGCCGGCCGCCCGGCAGCGCGACCTCGTCGCGGCGCTCGCCGTCGTCGCTGCCGCCGCCGTCGGAGCCGGCGACCGCCGCGCCGCGCGGGTCGACGGTCGTCGCGTGCGCGGCGAAGGCGGCGCGCACGGCGCGCATCGGCGGGTTGTCGACGATCACGGCGCCGTCGCCGTCGAGCAGCGCGATCGCGTCGGGCGTCGTGTCGAGCACCGCGCGCACGATGCTCGCGCCTTCGCGCGCCGAGCGGACCGCCTCGATCAGCTCGCTGTGCTGCTGCGCCAGCTCGCGGTTCTGGCGTTCGAGCGCCGCGCGGCTCTCCTCGAGCGAGTCGGCCATCTGGTCGAACGTGTGCGCCAGCTCGCCGACCTCGCCGATCCCCTCGCGCCTGCCGACGCGCGCGCGCAGGTCGCCGGCGGCGAGCTGCCGGGCCGTGTCGGCGACGCTGCGCAGCGGCTCGAGCAGCGACCGGCGCAGGTAGAGCATGAAGCCGAGCGCGCATATGAGCGTGGCGAAGACGCCGGTCGCGCCGGCGATCCAGGCGATCCGCGTGAGACGGGACTCGTGGCCGCGCTGGGCGTTGCGCGCCGAGCGCTCGTGTGCCGCGACGGCCGCGAGGCGCCGGTCGAGCGCGCGTGCGCGGGGCGGCTCCCCGGCCGCCGAGCGCAGGGGGGCGTTCGCGTAGGCCTGGACGGCGCGTGCGGCCGCGGTGGCCTCCGGGAGGTCGGCGGCGCGGCCCGCGCGCGCGAGCGCGATGGCGCCTGCGCGCATGCCGGCGACATCGCCCTGCGCCAGCGCGATGCGCGTGTCGTTCGTGGTCATCACCACCGGCGCGGCGGTGCGCGCCTGGCGGTCGGCCGCGCCGAGGTCGTGCAGCGTCAGCAGCAGCACGGCGAAGACCGTGACGTGCAGGGCGGCGAGCAGGCCGATCACGACGACGAGCCGCGTGCTGAGGCCACGCGTGCGGCGCATGGGGGACACGCTACCCGTCTGCGCACCTGTCACGCGGCGCTGTGCACCGCAGGGTTGCGCGTTGCGCGCGTGCGGGCATGCTCGGATCAGTCAGCCGACCATCGAGAACCGGGGGTAGCGCCATGTCCGATCCCGCTCCAGCCCGCGTGCTGCTCGTCGCCAACCGCACCGCCGCCACCGAGGGCCTGTGCGACGCCGTTCGCGCGCGCGTGCGGCGAGGGCCGGCCGCGTTCCACCTCGTCGTGCCCGCCCACCCGCACGGCCTGCACAAGGTCGTCGACCCGCAGGAGGGCGACGAGGGCGAGGCCGGCGACGCGCTGACCGCTGCGCTGCCGCTGCTGAGCCAGGCGGCCGGGGCGCCGGTGACCGGCCACGTCGGCGACGCCGAGCCGCTGATGGCGATCGCCGACTCGATCAACGCCGCGCCGTACGACGAGATCGTCGTCTCGACGCTGCCGCATCGCGTCTCGCGCTGGCTGCACCTCGACCTCGTCAGCAAGGCGCACGGCTTCGGGCTGCCGGTGACGCACGTCGAGGCGGTCGAGCGGGAGCACGCCGCGACCGGCTGACGCCGGGTAGGCTGCCGGGCCGCATGCGCCTGGCGACCTTCCTGCCTCCCGGCTCCGCCGACGCCCGCGCGGGCGAGCTGCGCGACGACCGCGTCGTCGCGTTCGCCGACGGCGCGACGGTGCTCGACCGGCTCGCGAGCGGCGACCGCACGCCGGCGTCGGGAGAGAGCTGGCCGCTCGCCGACGTGACGCTGCTCGCGCCCGTGCCGCAGCCGCGCGCGATCTTCGGGATCGGCCTCAACTACGCAGCGCACGCGGCCGAGACGGGCAGAGAGCTGCCGGAGGCCCCGATCGTCTTCATGAAGCTGCCCAGCTCCTCCGCGCCGCCCGGTGGGCCCGTGCGCTGCCCGGCGGTCGTCAGACGGCTCGACTACGAGGGCGAGCTGGCGATCGTGATGGGCGCCGGCGGCGAGATCGCCGGCTACGCGGTCGCCGACGACGTCAGCGCGCGCGACCTGCAGCGCCGCGAGTCGCAGTGGACGCGCGCGAAGGGGGCGGACGGCTTCTGCCCGTGGGGGCCGTGGATCACGACCGCCGACGAGCTTCCCGACCCCGAGGATCTCGCGCTGCGCACGTGGGTCAACGGCGAGCTGCGCCAGGACAGCCGCACGTCGGACCTGATCTTCGGCTGCCGCGCCGTCGTCGACTTCATCGCCGAGACGTGCACGCTCGCGCCGGGGGACCTGATCCTCACCGGCACGCCGAGCGGCGTCGGCGCGTCGATGGACCCGCGCCGCTTCCTCGCGTCAGGCGACGTCGTGCGGATCGAGATCGAGCGCCTCGGCGCGATCGAGCACGCCGTCGCGTAGCGGGCTCCGCCCGCCGCGTCCTATTCCGCCAGCGCCGCGTCGACCGTGATCTCGGCGCTGCCGCCGAGCAGGCGCGAGATCGGGCAGTTCCTGCCGGCCGACTGCGCGGCCGCCTCGAAGCCGGCCGCGTCGATCCCCTCGGCGCTGCCGCGCACCGTGAGCGCCGAGCGCGTCACCGTCGGCGCGTCGTCGACTCTGTCGAGCGTGACGACGGCGGTCACGTCGAGCCGCTGCGGCTCGTGGCCGCCCTGTCTCAGCTCGTGCGACAGCGCCATCGCGAAGCACGACGAGTGCGCGGCGGCGATCAGCTCCTCCGGGCTCGTCTGCCCGTTCGAGCGCTCGGTGCGCGAGGCCCAGGTGACGCCCAGCTCGCCGAAGCCGCCGCTGGTGCCGGTCACGCGGCCGGTGCCCTTGGTGAGCGAGCCCTCCCAGGTCGTCTGTGCGGTGCGCTCTGCGATCGGCATGCGGGTTCCCCTCCCGTCGAGTGGTCTAGTGGTGCTCGATGACGCGGTCGATCAGGCCGTACTCGACCGACTGCTGCGAGGTCAGGAAGCGGTCGCGCTCCATGTCGGCGTGGACTCTCTCCTCGCTCTGCCCCGTGTGGAGGGCGTAGATCTCGTCGATCCGCTTGCGCGTCTTGAGGATCTCTCTCGCGTGGATCTCGATGTCGGTCGACTGGCCCTCGAAGCCGGCGGACGGCTGGTGGATCAGGATGCGGCTGTTGGGCAGCGCGCTGCGCTTGCCTCTCGCGCCGCCGGTCAGCAGCAGCGAGCCCATCGACATCGCGATGCCGACGCACATCGTCTGCACGTCCGGCTTGATGAACTGCATCGTGTCGTAGATCGCGAGGCCCGCGTAGATCGACCCGCCGGGCGAGTTGATGTAGATCGAGATGTCCTTCTCGGGGTCCTGGGACTCGAGGTGCAGCAGCTGCGCCACCACGAGGTTGGCGATCGTGTCGTCGACGGGCGAGCCGAGGAAGATGATCCGCTCGTTGAGCAGGCGGCTGTAGATGTCGAACTCGCGCTCGCCGCGCGCGGTCCGCTCGATGACCATTGGGATGAGGGGCATGGCCGGAAGGCTCGCACATTCACGGCGTCAGCACGGCCGCGCCCTCGAACGCGCCCGCGCGCAGGTCGGCGAGCGCCTGCTCGGCCTGCGCCAGCGGGTAGGCGGTGACGCGCGTGCGCACGGGAATGCGCGGCGCGAGCTTCAGGAACGACGTCCCGTCCGCGCGCGTGAGGTTGGCGACGGAGCGGATCGAGCGCTCGTGCCACAGGTCCTCGTACGGGAAGGACGGGATGTCGCTCATGTGGATGCCGGCGCAGACGACCGTGCCGCCGGGGGCGAGGACCTGCAGCGCGGCCGGCACGAGCGGCCCGGCGGGGGCGAAGATCAGCGCCGCGTCGAGCGGCTCCGGCGGCCGCTCGCCGCTCGCGCCGGCCCACACAGCGCCCAGCTCGCGTGCGAACGCCTGCCCGGCCGTGTCGCCCGCGCGCGTGAAGGCGTACACCTCGCGGCCCTCGTGGACGGCGACCTGGCAGATCATGTGGGCGGCCGATCCGAACCCGTAGAGGCCGATGCGCTCGGCGTCGCCGGCCATCCGCAGCGCGCGGTAGCCGATCAGCCCGCCGCACAGCAGCGGTGCGACCTGCAGGTCGTCGTATTCGTCCGCGGGCGGGAGCGAGAAGCAGAAGCGGGCGTCGGCGACGGCCAGCTCCGCGTAGCCGCCGTCGACGTCCTTGCCGGTGAAGCGGGCGCGCTCGCACAGGTTCTCGCGCCCGCTGCGGCAGTAGCGGCACGTGCCGCAGGTCCAGCCGAGCCACGGGACGCCGACGCGTGCGCCGACCGCGTGCGTCCCGGCCTCGTCGGGGACGAGCACCTCGCCGACGAGCTGGTGGCCGAGCACGAGCGGCAGGTGGCCGGGCTCCAGCTCGCCGTCGCGCAGATGCAGGTCGGTGCGGCAGATCCCGCACGCGCGCACGCGCAGGAGCACCTCTCCCGGTCCAGGAAGGGGATCGGTCATCTCGACGGCTCGCAGGGGCTCTCCGGGCGCCTGGAGCGTCATCGCACGCATCCTCACATGATGGCGCGGCGTGCAAGCTGCGCGATAGCTTGATATCGAGCCACCGGCATACCGCGCAGTCGAGCAGCCTAGCGCGTGCGGTGGAAGTGAACCGGCCGCGCGGGCCGGCGCGACCGCTACTGCGCCAGCCGCTCGAGCGCGCGCTGGTTCTCGGCGATCAGCCGGCGCAGGCGGGCCTGGAACTGCTTGTCGTCGCGGCGTCCCTTGATGCGCTCGTCGATCGCGACGCGAATCGCCTCGGAGACGGGCACGTCGTCCACGCGCGCCATCGCCTCGAGGTCCGCCGCGAGCTCGTCGCTCAGCCGCAGGGTCATCGTCTTCGGCATCCACCGCGCATCATATCCACCTTGAAACATTCAGGCTAGACCATCACAGATATCTGGTGGCTTGGTAGCTTGGCGCCGCGATGGAACGGTTGAGCATTGAAGACCTCCTGCTCATCGCGGAGGCCGTCCTCGGCGCCCCCGCCGAGGGGCTCGCCCGCGCGACGCGGCTCGGCGCCGCCGCGTCCGCGCTGGCGGCGCCGTTCGCCACGCACGGCGGGCGCGACCGCTATCCGGCGCTCGGCGACAAGGCCGCCGTGCTCGGCTCGCGGCTTGTGCGCAATCACCCGCTGCCGGACGGCAACAAGCGCGTGGCGCTGCTCGCGATGCTCGAACTGGTCGCTCGCAACCAAGGTATCTGGCTACCGCCGCAGCAAGACACCCTCGCCACCGCGATCGAGCGCCTCGCGACGCGCGAGCTGTCGGAGCCGGCCTTCGCCGCCTGGATGCGCGCCCACATAAGCGCCTGAGCCGACGCGATCCGGGATACCCTGCTGCGGATGTTCCCGGTCAACGTGCCCAACGTGCTGACGGTCCTGCGGATCCTGCTCGTGCCGGTGCTGGTCGTCGCGCTGCTGGACGCGACGCCGAGCGGGGACCTGCTCGCGGCGATCGTGTTCGTCGTCGCCTCGCTGACCGACCTGCTCGACGGCTACCTCGCGCGCACGCGCAACGCCGTCACGACGTTCGGCAAGCTGATGGACCCGATCGCCGACAAGCTGCTGATCATCGCGGCGCTCGTGTCGCTCGTCTCGCTGCACCGACTCGCGGCGTGGGTCGCGATGGTGATCATCGCGCGCGAGTTCGCCGTCACGGCGATGCGCATGGCGGCCGGGGCGCAGGGCGTCGTGATCGAGGCGAGCCTGTTCGGCAAGGCCAAGACGGTCATGCAGATCGCGATGGTGCTGGCGCTGATCGCCGCCGGCGACGCGAGACCGCTGTGGCTCGACCTGCTCGTCGACGCGACCGTCGCGGTGACGGTGCTGTCGGGTGTCGACTACTTCCTCGGCCTGCGGCGCCGGCTCGGCCAGCGCGACGAGGGACCCGACCGCGCGCCGGTCGACCGCGCCGCCTGACGCCCCCGAGGGCTTCAGCCCAGGCGCTTGCGCCAGGTCGTCTGCTGCCAGACCGGCCGCAGCCCGACCGACGCGTACGGCTCCGGGACCTCCGGTCCCTGCCCGCCGACCTGCGCGACGACCGTCTCGATCCCGCGCTCGCGCATGCGCGCGAACGCGTCCAGCAGCAGCGCGCGCATGAGCGGCTCGGGCCGCTCGCCCGGGCCGGCCGCGAGCTGCACGACGATCCCGTCAGCGTCGTTCCAGCTCTCGCAGATCGCCGTGCCCGCGAGCTGGTCCCCGCGGTGGGCGAGCACGCACAGGGCGCCGTCGAGGCGCTCGTCCGCGAGGTGCTCGGCGTGGAAGCGGTCGAGCGCGAGCGGCGCGCCGTCGGGGCCGACCGCGCCGGCGCGCTCGAGCAGCGCGAGCACCTCCGCGACGCCGCGCTCGTCGTCGAGCGGCACCGACGCCACGCCGGCCGGCCACCTGGGCGGCTCGGGCGCGACGTCGAGCGGGCGCTCCAGCCGCCACGTCTGCCACAGCGGCTCGTAGCCGGCCAGCTCGAGCGGGCGCTCGGCGGCGCGGTCGCCGGCCGTCGCGCGCTGGCGCAGCTCGGCGGCGCCCAGCTCGGCCGCGCGTGCCTCGAGCAGCTCGCGCAGATGCTCGCCGAGCCCGCGGCCGCGGGCGCGCGGGTGCACGCGCACCTCCGCGTCGGGCGGCGCGACGAACGCGTAGCCGATCGTCTCCCCGCCGCTGTCCTCCGCGATCCACGCGTCGCGCGCGAGGTCGGTGCCGGGGCGGTCCCACTCCTCGGCTACGTCGGCCAGCTCGCGGTCGGAGCGGCCGATGTCGGCGACTTGGCAGGCGGTCGTCAGCACGAGCACCGCGACGGCGTCCTCGTCGGAGCCCGACGGGTGGTGCAGTCGCACGCCCGCCGGCAGGGTCACCGCGGCTCCTACGCGCCGGCGCCGTCGAGCCAGGCGCGGCGCGAGACGTGCGTCGAGCTCGCCTCGCCGTGGGCCAGCTCGCGCCGCACCTCGCCGAGCAGCCCGAAGCGCTCGGCCACGACGTTGTGCTGGTGGATCGTCTCGAGGTTCTCCTGCCGGGCGGAGACGAACGCCGCGTCGGCCAGCGCGGGGAAGCGCTCGACCACGCCGCCGATCATCTCGCGCACGCAGTCCTCGACGAAGCGCGGGCGGCGGTGCGCCTTCTCGACGACGGCCGCCTCGTCGCTGCGCTTCATCAGCTCGTAGATCTCCGACGACATCGAGCCCTCGACGATCTCCAGCAGCGTGCGCGCGTCGATCTCGTCGTCGCACTCCTCGGTGCAGCCGATGTGCAGGGTGCCGAGACCGCGCTGGTTGTGCGTCGCGACGGGCACGTGCTCGAAGATCCGCTCGATCTCGTCGTCGGTGAAGCCGTCGGCGGCGAGTCGCTCGCGCGAGCTGCCGGCGACGAGCTGCTGCGCGCACGGGCAGGCGGTCATGCCCTGGGCGGCGACGCCGACGAGCCGGCGCGTGCCGCGCTCGGAGGCGTGCGCCGAGCCGTAGAGCGTGTAGATCTCCTGCGTCAGGATGCCCGAGACGGGCGCCGGCTTGTGCTCCGGATAGCGCGCCGTGATCGTGACCTCGGCGGTGCGGGCGTCCTGGCGGTCGCGCACGCGCTCGGCGACGCGCTCGGCGAGCGTCTCCGCCTTGAAGGTCGCCTCGCCGAGGATCACTTCGCGGATCGCCTCGTTGACGACCTCCTCGAAGCGCGACATGTGCGCGCCCTTCTGCTGCGGCCCGAGATCGACGAAGCACTCGATCTGCGCCGAGAAGATCTGCTCCGCGCCGTCCTGTCTGATGCGGATGACCTTCTCCACGCCCGTGACGCCGACGCGCGACAGGCTGACGTGCAGCGTCGGGCGCTGCGCCTGGACGTCCGGCGCGGAGATGGTGGCGGTGCGGGAGCTCGACATCCCGCCCAAGGGTAGCGAGCCGCGGGCGACGCGCCATCTGTCGCGGCGCTCGCGCGACTAGCGGCAGCGCACCGCCATCTTTGTGGTATCACTCCGCACAGGCTGGAAGCCGCCTCCACGCTCATGGGCGGGAGAGCACGAATGGCTCGGCCCATCGCGATCGACATCGCGAACGTAGCGTTCAGTTACGAGGTGCAGTGAGGAGAGGGGGGCTCGCGTCCGCGTGGGTCCGAATCGCGTCTCGATAGGAACGACAACGTGACGGAGAAGGCGGCAGTGCTGTCGGCGGAGGAGACGCCGTTGCTCGAGCTGGAGGAGCTGCGGAACCTCATCGCCGAGGGGCAGGAACGGGGGTACCTGACCTACGAGGAGATCTCCGGATGCCTCGAGGAGGTCGATGTCACGAAGGAGCAGATCCAGGACCTGCATGCGCACCTGGAGGAGCACGGCATCGACGTGATCGAAGCCGACGGCCGCCCCGGGGCGGCCGCGGAGGGGGGAGCGACCGAGGGCGAGCGCCCTGAGCCGAGGGCGACGTCGAAGCGCCCCGAAATCGACCTGACGGTGGAGCCGAGTCTCGACTCGCTGCGCCTGTACCTGCGGTCGATCGGTCGCGTCAGCCTTCTCACCGCAGAGCAGGAGGTCTACCTGGCGCAGCGCATCGAGCGCGGCGACATGTCGGCCAAGCAGCAGATGATCGAGGCCAACCTGCGGTTGGTGGTCTCGATCGCGAAGGGCTACCTCGGGCGAGGGCTGACGTTCCTCGACCTGATCCAGGAGGGCTCGCTCGGCTTGATCCGCGCGGTCGAGAAGTTCGACCACCGCCGCGGCTTCAAGTTCTCGACGTACGCGACGTGGTGGATCCGCCAGGCGGTCACCCGC
>Ga0265319_1001363_pt1 | contig 14684 bp, 7 predicted proteins | sample 4824metaG_FD_192443 | JGI IMG/M metagenome (GOLD analysis project Ga0265319, IMG submission 192443) | Rhizosphere microbial communities from Carex aquatilis grown in University of Washington, Seatle, WA, United States - 4-8-24 metaG | ecosystem: Host-associated > Plants > Roots > Rhizosphere >...
GAAGCAGCTCAACAACGGCACGCGCGCCCTGGTCCAGTCGCTCGAAAAACTTTCGCCCACCGACATCGCCCTGCGCGAGATCATCGAGGGCAAGATCAGCTACGAATTGGTGGAACCGCCGCCCGACGCCGCGCCGGCCAGCCGGCGATAAGCAGCCAGTCCTGGCCGCCGATCGAAATTCTCGGCTGCACCAGGCCATCTTGAGAGACCCGGAGCAGTTCGGGTCAGTCGAGGACCATGCTGTGGTAAAAGATTTCGCGGGGATCTGCCACCAGAGGCTCGGGCGTGTGCTCGGAGTCAGTTGCCGCATCGCCGACATTGGCAGGCACTGAACAGCAGGCATAAGCGCGGCGGCCGCACTGCCCTACATCGACCGTGCTCCTTTATTTGCCGGGATCGGCCCGCCAGCCGGCGAGAATTGCGTCGCCTGTCACACGCAATGCTTCCTGCAGGCCAATATCCGGCCTTTCCTTCCGGTTGCCCGCGGTATTCGCCTGGGTATCCCCTGGCGCCCTCTCGCCCGCGCCGGTCGGTCCCAACGGAACCTGGGTCATCGCATATTCGGCCGGGGCCAACCTCGCAAACTCGGCATCCAGTTCGCGAAGGAAAGCTTCGTCCTCGGCTCTCTGACGGCGTCGCTCCTCCAGGTTCAATGAAACCGGTTGTTTGGCCCGACGAATTTGCCAGTCGCGACCTTTCATGAGTATGGTGAATTCCGCCCGGTCCGTCTGACGCCGTTCGCTTGCCTCCCGCAGATTTTTCAAGAAATCGGATTTCAACGGAGCCCCTTCGATGACACTCCCCGGAATCTCGTCCCAAGCCACGGCATGGCGGAGGCCGGCCTCACCTGCAACCACGCCCTGCTCAAGGGCGGGCACGAGAATATCCGGGACAATCCCCCGCAGTTGAACGGAGGCTCCGCCCGGCAGATAGAATTTCTGAACGGTCAGCTTGACCATGCCCGCCTTGTCCTGGGTCCCCTCGATTTGCCGCAGATCGACCACCGTCTGAGCCGTCCCGTTACCCCAGGTTGCCCCAGCGCCAACGACAATGGCGCGACCGTAGTCCTTCAGCGTCCCAGCGATAATTTCAGCGCCAGCACCCGTATAGTGGTCTACCAGCACGACCAGCGGACCGCCATAGACCGCGGCGGGGCGCCCAGCCCGCAAGGCCCGTATGGCGCCTGCCCGATCCTTCAACAGGACAACCGGTCCGTTTCCGATGAACAGTGAGGTCAAATCGACAACTTCGTCGAGCAACCCGCCGCCGTTGTGGCGCAGGTCAAGGATCAAACCCTGCAGGTGCAGCGGTTGAAATTTCTCCAAGGCGCGGGCCACCTCCTGCGTGGTCGTTCCCTGAATCCCCTGAAGCGCGCCGTGAAAGGCCGGCATCGTGACCACCCCGATCGAGAGGCTCCGATCGGGGCCGACGGGAACCTTGAACATCGCCGCTTGCGAGCGGTAAGGATCCAGGGGGACTCCACCGCGGGTCAGGGTCACCTGCTTGCGCGTGGCCGGGTCGGTCGCCGTTACAGGCCTAATCGTCAGCACCACGCGCGAACCCACAGGGCCGCGGGTGAGCTCGGTGATTTTCGCCAACGGCAGGCCGGTCAGCTCAACCGCGCGCCCGCCTTCCTCCGCGATCGCCACAATGCAATCGTCACGCTGAATCTGCCCGCCCTTGGCAGCCGGCCCGCCGGCAACAATCTCGTTCACGCAACAGCCATCCGGGGCTTCTCCAAGCAGCAGGCCCAAACCCACCGTTCCAAAAGCCACCGGGGTGCGCGCCCGTTCGACCGTCGTCGGCGCAAAATAGGTGGAATGCGGGTCGTAAAGCTTCGCCACGCAGCCGAGAAATCCCTCGGCGAGGGTGGCGCTGTCCAACTGGGCCAACCTCCGGTTCGCAGCCTCATATCGTGCATGGACGATGCGCCCCGCTTCCCGCTCGGTTTTCCCGTTGAGCACTTCGTCCAGCAGCTCCGACTTGACCCGACTGCGCCAGATGCGGTCGGCCCCGGCTTCATCCGCCGGCCAGGCAGACCGGTCCGCATCAGCCGGCCAATACTCGGTCGCCGTAAAATCAGGCGCCTTCTCCGCCTCGGCCTGGACCCATGCGCTGCGCTGTGCGACCCGCTCCTTGTAGATCGCACCGATCGCCTCGGCCGCCGCCAGACTGCCTTCTTCGCTCAGTTTTTCGAAAAGGTCCTTCCCGAATCTTTCCTCGAGGCCGGTCCGGTCGCGCTCGAGGAAGTACAGGTGGAACGGGTCCAGCTGGGCCATGAAGTCCGGAATCGCCCCGGCGAGATCGGAAGGCATGATCATTCCGCCTTGGAAGTGCGCTTGGACGAGCAGTCGCATGGTCGCCTTGGTTTCAGCCACCACATGCGGCCCTGCGCCGGACGCTTCAGCGGCAGTTGCCTGTCCCACCGCCACACCGACCAAGGAAGCCATCACCAGGAAACGGAGGTTGTGGCGTGCAACGGTCATTCCGCGTGCAAGTGACATTCCTGCCCAGTCAACCGGATGGCAGGGCTGCTTGCGGGGGCGATATGCTGGCTGTGGCCTGACCATGCCGGAGGCTTTCACTTTTTTGCGTCGACCGTCAATTTCACCCTTCGCCTCGGCACTGCCAAGGAAGGCGGCCCGCAATCGGACATCCGGATCATTTCGCAGGCCGTCGCGGCGAATCACGACTCCACCCGGCTCCAGCCAAGCATGCCGGGTTCAAAATATGCCTCGGGTCCGATCAACCGGCACCAACCCATCATTCACCAGGGCATCCGAGCACCTCGGGCCCGTTGCCGGCAAGACCCATGTGCCCGGCTCCGTGGTGAAGGTCGCCTTGAATGCAAGATCCTTGGTCAGCGGCGTGCCTTGGAAAAGTGATGGCCCAAGCCGAGGCCGTCTAATCCAGGGTGGTGAAATTGATCTCCCCGCCGTCCCACCCGAATTTTTCTGTCCTTTTCCGGCGCCGTGCCGAAGATGACGCCCACCCCTGTCCGTTCTCCCCACAACCCCGTCGGCGTTCCCTGCCGGCATCATCGCCATGAGATTCCCTTCCCTGTCCCGCTACGGTTGCATCCTCGCTCTCATCCTTGCTTGCGCCGGTCCGGGCCACGCCGCCGACCAGGTGCCGGCCGCCTTCAATGTCCGTGACTACGGCGCGACGGGCGACGGCAAGACGCTCGACACCGACGCCGTCAACAAGGCCATCGATGCCGCAGCCGCGGCCGGCGGCGGCACCGTGCTTTTCCCTTCCGGCACCTACCTCTGCTACTCCATCCGCCTCAAGAGCAACATTGAGCTCAACCTCACCCGCGGGGCCACGATCCTCGCCGCCGACCAGCCCGCCCAGGGCCAGCCCGGTTACGATCCGTCCGAGCCCAACCGCTGGGGCGACCTCGCCTACCAGGACTACGGCCACAGCCACTGGCACAACAGCCTCATCTGGGGCGAGAACCTCGAGAACATCGCCATCACCGGCCAGGGCCGCATCTGGGGCCGCGGCCTCCTCCGCGCCGGCGGCGAACGGTCCGGCCAGGGCAACAAGTCCATCTCCCTCAAGCTGTGCCGGAACGTCAACCTGCGCGACTTCACCATCCAGCAGGGCGGCTGGTTCGCCGTCCTCGTCACCGGCGTCGACAACCTCACCATCAGCAACCTCAAGGTCGACACCAACCGCGATGGCTTCGACATCGACTGCTGCCAGAATGTCCGACTCTCCGACTGCCTCATCAACTCGCCGCAGGACGACGGCATCGTGCTGAAGAGTTCCTACGGGCTCGGCTTCGCCCGCTCGACGGACAACGTCGCGATCTCCAACTGCCAGGTCAGCGGCTATGTCATGGGCACCGTCCTCGACGGAACCTACCAGGTCCCGCCGAGCGGCGGCGGCACCGGGCGCATCAAATTCGGCACCGAGTCGAACGGCGGCTTCCGCAACATCTCGATCAGCAATTGCATTTTCGTCCACTGCAACGGTCTCGCCCTCGAGAGCGTCGATGGCGCCATCATCGAGGACGTGACGATCAGCAACATCTCGATGCAGTACATCTCGAACCCGCCGATCTTCATCCGCCTCGGCGCCCGCATGCGCGGACCCGAGGGCGTCGCCATCGGTGCGATCCGCCGCGTCAACATCAGCAACGTCGTCGTCGCCTACGCCGCCTCGCGCGCCGCCTCGATCATCAGCGGCATCCCCGGCCACCCGGTGGAGGACGTCACCCTCAGCAACATCCGCATCCTCTACAAGGGGGGCGACGGCGTGATCCCCGCCCAGAAGGCCGGCGCGGGACGCGGGGGCAACCGTCGCGCGGACGGACGCGGCACCGGTCTGCCCCCGGCCCCGCCCGACGCGTTTGGCGTGACGGAAAACGAGGACGGCTATCCCGAGCCCACCATGTTCGGCACGCTTCCCGCCTACGGCTTCTACGTGCGCCATGCCCGCCGGGTCACCGTGGATCAGATGGACCTCAGCGTCATGGCCAACGACACGCGTCCGCCGGTCATGCTGTTCGACGTTGCCGGCATGAACTTCCGGCACAGCACCGTGCAGGCCGCCGCCGGCGTCCCGGTCTTCCGGCTCAACCAGGTGACCGACTTCTCGACCGAGAAGTTCACCGGCGTGCCCGACCAGCAGCGCGCGCAGGCGGCAGACGAGTCCATCGCGGGCACGGGCCTTCCGCTTCCCGGTTCAACCTACACCCCCGCGGCCCCGGCCACGAACGTGCCCGAAAGCGCCAACACCCCAATCCCGCGCGGCACACCACCCGCGACACCTCCGGCGGCCGCCGCACCCAAGATTTAACTCCAAGAGAGTCGGGAGTGGGTCCGTTTGCCCCATAGGCCACCTGCTTGCAGGCGCAATAAGAGCGCGAGCGAGCTCGCGGCCTGCCATGATTCCTCAAACTGACAGCGTCCCATTTCAAATTCCGGTTTCTGGCCTTCCGGTCCTCCGGCCTTCCGCCTTCCCCATGTCCCACGATCCCCACGCCGAGTTCGACCACGCCGCCCTGGACAAGATTGAGTTCAGCCCCATCGGCGCCCTGCCCGCCACTCCTGCTTACCAGGACGCGCTGAAGCGCCTGTACGCAGCCCAGCAGGTTTATGCGCATGCCGACCACAAGGGCGGCCATGTCACCGCCCGCTCGCTCGCACACCTTCCGCTTTTCCACGCGCACAACCTCGACGCCTTCATCGCGGGGCAGATCGCCGAGGACGCACTCGAGTCCAACACCAGCATCTACGATCGCTACGTTCAATCGCTGCCTGCTGGCGTCCGGACGCGTGCCGAAAGCTTCCGGGTCGCGGTGATCGGCAAGGCCGTCCACCACCGCGCCAAGCACGGCACCGTGTTCCACGACCCGCTGCACACGCTTTTCCTCGTTCCCGGCGCCGGCCCGCATCCCGGCCTGCCAGGAAATTATCTGCATGGGTCCTTGTTTCATGTCGGGCCCGACGAGGCGACCGGCACCTGGGAGGTGCACGTGCACGACTCCGACGACGGCGCCTCGCGTTTCAGCGCCACCACCCGGACGGAGGCGCTGGCCAAGCTGCAGGAGCTCCTGGCCAGTGCGCCATTTCATCTCAACGAGCTGGAAGCGCTGGGTTTCAAGCTGCTCTAGCCGACGCAAGGCGGGTCGCACTTCAAGACGCGCAGGAGCGGTTTTGCACTGCGAGGCCCTGCCGGACGGTTGCGCAGACTTTCGCGGCGCAAAGGCGCTCCTGCAGTCGATCTCGCTTCAGAGCGCCTTGTGCGAACCATCGCACGTGGCGCCGGCCTTCGAGTGCTTGCAGCCGCAAAAGTAGACCGTGCCGGTCTTTTCCGCCTTGAACATCGTGGGCGCGAATCCCGTGCCCTTGTGCGAGCCGTCGCAGTACGGCTGGTTCTTGCTGCCGCCGCAGGCGCACCAGGCGTAGGTCTTGCCGGCCTCGACGTTCGTCGGATAAGGGGACTTCTGGGCAATGATGGGGGAACTCATGGTGCCATCAAGACTACAGCCCCGAAGCCCGGTGACGAGCGGGATCGCAACGGCCGCGGGTTCAGCGGCCGGCCCCGGCATTCATCAATCGAATGCGCGTGGTCAGCGGGACGATCGCGGGCGTGTTCGGCGCGATGCGGGAACGGCCCCCCGCGGTGAAGTCCTGCGGCTTGGTCGTGGTATTCCAGCCGTCGAGTACGACGAGCGGATCGTCGCCACCCAGATCCTTCGCGGCCGCCTCGATGGTCAGGCTGCGGCTTTCACCTGGAAGCTGCGAGACGTAGTTGTCAGTATAGAAAACCGGCAGCACCCGCGCGTTGGTGCGCGCGTTGCGCAGCTGGACGTGGGCCATCACCGCCACGCTGGACGTGGGATTCGCCAGCGTCACGTCGAGCAGGATTTTCCCGTTGCCGTCGCGACGAACGATTTTCGCCCCGAGCCCGACATCGGGCATGCCGTCGAGCGTCCGCAGGTCATCCGCCACGGTCTCGCGCCAGTAGAAATTGTCCGAGACCGCCTTCCCCTGCGGATCCAGCAGCGTGAGTTTCACGAAGTGCACCGGCGACAGGCCAGCCGGCATCGGTACGGCCTCAAGCCGGGTCGCGGCGGACGCTGCGGCCGTCGGAACCACGACGATGCGGTCGAATCTTTGGGTGCCATCGAGATTGCAGATCTGCACGCGCGCCTTGAAACCCTCGAGCGGATGCACGGTGTGATTGATGACCACGACGGTATTGGCGGCGTCCTGCGTCATCATGATGTGCACGGGCTCGCAGGCCTTCTGCACCGCGAAGAACGAGCTGAAGGGCTCGAGCGAATAGTCGTACACCTGCCAGACGAAGCACGGCTGGGCGGGATTGCTCATCCACGTGATGATCGCGGTGCAGGGGTCGAACATCCGCACCTCGCGCGACTCGTACATCGCGCGGAAGTCCTCGTAGTTGGCGAGCTGCGCCTTGCGCACGAACTCGGGCAGGTTCCGGTAGGAACCGTAACGGGCGGTGATCATGTTTTGAAACGCGCCCGGTCCCGGCAGGTTGCCCGCACCCGTCACCAGGTCGTGTTCCGCCCAGTCGTCGTTGGGAAAGTTGGCGTCGAACCAGTCCTTTTCCGGGAGCCACGCCTGGATGGACTCGAGGTTGGGGATCGAGGCCGTGCCGCACTCGGTGTTGAAGGCGAAGCCGGAATTGGCGTAGAAGGTGGCCGGCGCGCGCCAGCTGTAACCGCCGCCGTTCGACGAGGCGCCGTTGCCCCGCGCCGAGTTCGGCTGGTAGAACCGCGCCGGGTCCAGCTCCGCGATGATCCGCCGGCAGCCCTCGTCAATGACCGGCGGCGGATCGGTCTCGTTGCGCCCGCACCAGACGGCGATGGACGGATGATTGCGGTAGGCCAGCACGGTATCGCGCACGTTGGCCAGGTAGAGATCGGTTTCGGACGGGGCCAGACCGTTGGCGCCGTTCGCCAGGTAGAAATCGTTCCAGACCATGATGCCGTACTTGTCGCAGGCCGCGTAGAAATCCTCGCTCGTGGCCTGGCCGACCCAGTTGCGGATGATATTGTAATTGGCGTCCCGGTGGAGCCGGACCTGCGCGTCGAGGCGCTCGGCCGGGATGCGTTTCAGCGCCTCGTCCATGCCCCAGTTGCCACCGCGGGCGAAGACGGGCGCGCCGTTGACCACGAGCACGAGATTCCCGGGCTCGGCCATGCTCGGCCATGAATAGGCGATCTGGCGGAGGCCGACGTTGAAGTCCTTCGTGTCGGAGGGCACGCCGCCGATATCGAAGCTGAGATGCACCGGGTAAAGATGCGGCTCGCCGAAGCCATTGGGCCACCAGAGCTCCGGATGATCCACGCGGAGTTGCGACGTGTTCGCCGGGTTGAGGCGTATGACCTGCGAGGCATTTGCCATGAGGGTGACCGGAAGCGACCTGAAGGTGATCTCGCCGAGCCGGCCGCTGAGCACGCCCGTCTGCGGGATGTCGGAGATATTTTGCACGGTGGCCTCGATGGAGACGTCCGCCGAATCGGTTTTCGGCAACGGCAGCACAGTCGTGACGCTGGGATCCTTCACCACCACCGGGCCGCTGGCGGTCAGGGTCACCCGTTGCCAGATGCCCATCTGGCGGTCGCGGATGCCCGGCACCCAGTCCCAGCCGATCGAGGCGACAAACGTCGGTCCGTCCTGGCCGAGGGCGCCATTGACGCCGCCGCCGTTGGGGCCGCGCTGGTTGGCGACCGTCTTCTCCCACGGATCGCCGGCGTGCGGCGGCGGGTGAATCAATACTGCCACCGCGGCCGCAGCACCCGGGTGAACCAGGGCCGTGATATTGAAACGGCCCCGCATGAATGCACCGCGGATCGTTCCGACCCGCGTGCCGTTGACCCACACATCGGCGATATAGTTGATCCCCGCGAAATTCAGCCAGACCTGGTGGTTGGCGAAATCCGCCGGCACGGTAAACTCCGTGCGGTACCAGTAGGACGTCCGCGCCAGGCTCTCCGGGATGATGTTGGGCCGGTTGTTCTCACCGAAGAGCGGCTCGGGATAAAGCTGGTTGTTGACGAGCGTGGTCAGGACCGTGCCCGGCACGGTCGCGCGATACCACGCCGACGAAGAAGGCGGCGGCGCCTGCACCCAGCCCGAGGAAAAACTCGGACGATGCGCCTCCGGATCCAATGGCCAGCCCTCGGCCAGGATGGTCGGCGTAAGCGGTCCGGATTCAGGCACCGGTGGTCCACCCGCGGCGGGCGCGCCGCGCCAGGCGCCCCGCGCCGCGAATCGAACGGCGTCGGGAATGGCCGTCGCCATGGGCGCATTGGCACCTGCTGTGGGCGGCAGAGTATACGGCACCGGCACGTAGACCTGAAAACCGAAATCCACTTTCGAGATGGCGTTACCCGCGGCCTTCACCCGGGCGATATCCTGCATCATCCACCCCGACGACAGCGTGACCGGTGCCGGTGGTACTGCACCACCCTGCGCCCATCCCGACGGCGTCAGCCCGGCAAGGCAAACCACCAGCGCCACACGGCGAAAAAGCGCCCGATTGGACAACGGCGAATCCGGCGTACGATCAGTACGGCAGCAAGCTGGAAAATTCATGGAAACAGTCGGGAATGCTGAAGACGCATGTGCGACCCATGGCCATGGCTGCAGAAGCCACGGTAAAGGAAGGGGTGTTCCATTCGCCCAAACCCATGCCGCGGAACAGGGGCGAGGCCAGCCAATTTGATCCTCGCCCCACGCAGGCGTCCATCAGTGCCATCCGTGAAATCAGTGGCGAAAAAGACCGGGTTGGTAAGCCCCGCCCGGTGAGCCCGGCCTTGCGGCCGGTGGGAAACGCCGCCAAATACATCACCATGAAACCCCTTACCCTCCTCGCCTTGCTCGCCCTCGGCGTTGGCGCCCGGGCCGCCTCGCTCGATGCGCCCCCGACCGACGTGATCATGCTCGACCACGCCAAGGTGGACGACTCCTTCGCCAAGGGTCTCCCGCTGCTGCTCAACACGAGCTACAAGATCTCGGCCGGACGCCGCGTGATGGCCGGCACCGTGGAGTTTCACGAGCGCGACACCGACATCATCTACGTGACCGAGGGCACGGCGACCTTCATCACCGGCGGCACCATGGTGGACGCAAAGACGACCGGCCTGAATGAGGTGCATGCGACCTCGATCACGGGCGGCGTCACGCACCACCTGAGCAAGGGCGACCTGATCGTGATCCCCGCCGGCACCCCGCACTGGTTCAAGGAAGTGCCCGGAACTTTTCTCTACCTCCTCATCAAGGTGACGAAATAAATCCGGCCGGCGCTTCGATCCATCCACGACGACCCGTAACGCCCGCCCATTGAAGCGGGAGCCGCGCTGAACACGGCCCGGACCACTGCCGCCCCGTTCCTCTCACGTCTTTCGTGCCGGCAGAATCAATCCTGGTTTGGCGACTGACGTTCAGCCCGCAATTCCTCCGGTCCGAAGCCGGGCCATCCGGTTTCGGTGCGCGAACTCAGGAGCCCGCGGCCGGCAACCTGGCGGCCGGCCGCAGGGTCGAGCCTTCGAGCCAGGTCCCGAGGCTGATCGTGGTGTGCGGCGTGGCGGGAAACCCGCGGTCGTTGCGGATCATCTTCTCGATCACCAGCCGCGCCGCGGTTCCGCCGAGCGCAAACGGATCCTGAAAGATGCCCGCGACCGGGCTGTCCGGCGACGCGTTGACGTTGACCAGCTGCACGCCGCTCAACCGCTGGTGCCCGATCCACTCTTGCACGAGTTCAAGGAAAAACCGGGAGGTCACAATGACATCCGGGCGGTGCCGACGGTACCATGATGCGAAGGACGATGCCTCCCATCCCGGCAGAATCAACGGCGGGATTGCCGCAAAAAAACGGTCATGCTTCTGCTCCACCCAGAAGGCGGCACCGTTCAGCTGCTCCGTGCGTTCGTGTCCGTTCGCCGACAGGAGCAAGCCCACCCGCCGGATCCTTCGCCGGCGGCATTCCTGCATGATGCGGCGCATCCCGGCATAGTGATCGTGGACGAGCCGGTCGAATGCCGGACCGGCAAACGTGTACTCGATGACCACGGTGGAGTAGTTGGCCCAGTCGAGGCGGAATTGCGCCCGGGCCTGCGGGAGCGGACCGACAATCACACCGTGGATATTGCGCGCCTGCAGGATGGAGTTGAGCCGCTCCTCGCTGAGATCGCCCGCACCCAGGGCGAAAAGGTCCACCTTGTAGCCATAATTCTCCGCCACCGACCGCGCGCCGGCCAGGTACTGCTCGTACGGGGAACTCGGGTGTTGGCCACCGACGACGAACGCGATGGTGGCATGAAACCGCCGCCGCTTGCGCGAACGCCGGAGAGTAACCAGGGCCGACACCAGCGGATGCGGCCGATAGTTCATCTCGTCCGCAATCCGCCGGACGCGTTGCCGGGTCGCCTCTGACAGCCGCGAGTCGTTGCGCAGGGCCAGCGAGACGGTCGTCTGGTGGACGCCCGCCACGGCGGCGACGTCCTTCATCGATGGAGGTTGGGTCGTCTGGGTCGGCATGCTGAATCAATTCATTGATAAGAACAAACACGGCATCGCTAGCGCGCAAGGCCGCAATAACGTCCGCACCACGCCCCATTGGGAGGCGTGCCTCGCAATCCCGAAACTACCCCCTGTTCGCCGAGCCAAATCCTTCGGCAACGCACGAGTCCAGCTTGGATTTATGCGTCCCAAGGCTCTGGCCAGCACCTACCCTTAGCACCATGAAACCACCCCGTAATCGATCGACCCATTCCGCGGATCGCCTGCTGGCCTCTGCGTTCATGACCGTGGCCTTGTTGTGTCCCGTTTCCGCCTGGGCCCAGGCGGCGGCGCCCGACGCGGCGACGCTCGCCAAATACGACAAGAACCACAACGGCGTGCTCGATCCCGACGAGATCGCTGCGATGCAGGCCGACCAGGCCAAGGCCGCGCAGACCCCCGTCGCAACGGCCTCAGCCAACAGCGGCAGCAGTGTCGTGACCCTCAACCCCTTCGAGGTCGATGCCAGCAAGGACATCGGCTATTACGCGGAAAACACCCTCGCGGGCTCCCGCCTGAACACGAACGTCGGCGACCTCGCCAGCTCGATCACGGTCGTCACCAAGCAGCAGCTCGAGGACACCGGTTCGCTCAACATCAACGACGTCTTCCTCTACGAGGCGAACACCGAGGGCGCCGGGACCTACACGCCCCTCAATGTCAATCGCGGCGAGGCTGCGGACGTCATCGGCGGATACAGCAACACGGGCGCGGTGACCAACATCACGACGGCCAACCGCATCCGCGGTCTCGGCTCGGCGGACACGGCGCAGAACAATTACCCGACCATGGCCCGCCTGCCGTTCGACTCGTACAACACGAATTCCGTCGAGATCAACCGCGGACCGAACTCGATGCTGTTCGGCGCCGGCGGCGCATCCGGCATCGTCAACAACTCGACCGCGGAGGCGGCGTTGAACACGCAGAAGAGCGAGGTGTCGGCCCGCTTTGGCAGCTTCGGCGCGCACCGCGAGACCCTCAGCACCAACGTGCCGCTGGGCAACAAGGTGGCCATCTATGTGGCGGGCCTCTACGACGACCAGGAATTCGAGCGGAAACCTTCGTCGAACATCACCCGTCGGCAGTACGCCGCGATCACGTTCCAGCCCTGGTCCTCGACCAAGATCACCGGCGACTACGAACACTACCAGAACAACGCCCACCTGCCGAACTTCGTCGAGCCGCTCGATGAAATCAGCCAATGGCTCGGCGCCGGCAAGCCGGCCTGGGATCCGGTTGCGCAGACCATCACCTTCTCGAATGGCACGGTCACGGGCCCGTTCCTGAACTCGACCCTCGACCCGCGGTACACGGCCGCCCTCAAGGCCGCGGGCTATACCGCCAACGGCTCCGGTGCGTTCACCAGTTCCGTTTCCGCCTTCTACGTGCCATCTTTCACCCCGGAAACCCACAACACGGTCTTTGTGAATAACGGGCAGATCGTCGGCGCCTACTTCTCCAGCGGCGGCTCGGGCGCAGCCTCCAACGGATCGGCCGCCATCCCCGCCGCCACCAGCCGGACCCTGGCGCAATGGGTAGCGCAGAATGAGTCCATGATCATCACCACCCAGGCGCCCTTCCCGGTGCCGGCGGCCTCCACCGGTGCCACCGGCTATACCACGTACTATGAGAAGGCCATCACGAACCCGGCCCTCTACGATTACACGAAGTACAATGTCGCGGGCAGCAACTACGGCACCTCCGATGCGCAGAACTTCCACTTGGAATTCAACCAGCGGATCCTCTCCAACCTGAACCTGCAGCTTGGCTGGTTCCGCCAGGAGATAACGCAGTGGGACCATTACGGGGTCGGACAGGGCAACCAGCTCGAACGGGTCCAGGTGGACGCCAACACCAAGCTGATGAACGGCACGCCCAATCCTTACTACGGCGACCCGTACACGTACGACTACCAGATGGTGACGCGCTACACCCCGGAACACGTCAACAATCTCCGCGCGATGCTCGCTTACGATCTCGACTTCACCAAGCACGAGGGTTGGACCCGCTTCCTCGGGAAACACCGTCTCGTGGGGCTGGCCAGCCAGCAGAAGGACTGGAGTAACAACGTGACCTACATCCTGTCGTACGACGGCGGCGATCCCCGGTTCCTCGGCAATCAAAATCCCCCCATCGCCAATAACTTCCAATTCTCTTCGAACTCGAATCTCGAGCGCCACTACTATGTCGGCACGGCAGGGAACGGGGCCATCACCCAGGGATCGCAAATCCTCGGGGAGCCAGGTTTCGGCGGCCCCGGCAAGGTCCAGTTTAATTACTTCGACTGGAATTCGACCTACACATGGCAATCGACCACCATGAGCATCGATCCCAACATTTCCAGCGGCGCCACCGCCCAGGATCACATCACGGATTCGACCAGTTTTGCCTACCAGGGCAGCCTCTGGGGCGACCGGATCATTCCTCTGCTTGGCACCCGTTATGATAAGGTGCGGATCTGGACTCCGGCCACTGGCATCCCGGTCCCGGTGGAATACACGAACGGCTTCGGCAATTACCAGGTCACCACCTGGGAGAGTCCCATCCCGCTGGATTCCGGCGGCGATACCGTCACGACGGGCGGGGTCTTTCGACCCTTCACCGGCTGGAAATCGATCGATGCGGCGGCTGAGCGAGGCAATCTCCTTGCCGACTTCGTCCGCGGCCTCGGCTTCAGCTACAACCATTCGAACAACTTCACCGCGCCCACCGCTTACAACACCGACTTCTACGGCAACACGCTGCCCAAGCCCTCGGGCACGGGCCAGGACTACGGCATCCGCGGGAGCATGTTGAACAACAAGCTTTCCTGGAGCATCAACTGGTACAAGTCCACCGCCCAGAACGCCATCTCAACGGCCGCAGGGACCGCGATCGGCCGCGCCGAGCGCATCGACAACAGCTCGCTGTACACATGGGCGACCGAGGTCGTGCGCATCCGCAACGGCGAGGATCCCACCGGGCAGTTCTTCAACAACAACACGGTCACGCCGCTCTCCATCCCGGAACAGATCGCGATCAACGCCCTGACCGAGGGACCCAACGCGTTTGTCAATGAATACGCGGTCAATGCGAACGGAGTGAACCAGGCGACATGGAACTCCGGCATCATCGCCGGGACCAATTCGCAGGAGTCGAAGGGCATTGAGCTCTCGATCATCTTCAACCCGACGCGCAACTGGAACATCAAGATCACCGGCGGCAGGCAGGCCTCGACCTACAACAACGCCACCGGCGAGCTTTCGACCTGGCTGTATGGCAAGGGTGGCACCACCACCAACCCGCTGCCGGGAAGCCGCCTCAATTACTGGCAGAACCTCGCGGCCCCGGACCTGCCAACCGTCTATACCCAGAATAACGGCAATAAGCTGTACCTCGGCAGCTTCTGGAACAGCTACGGCTACACCGGTGACGCCGCCTCGAACACCACCGGCGCCACCAGTACGCCAGGCAGCACGTACTACGGCATCGTTGACTCGCAATTGTACTCGCTGATTACCCTGCAGGGCCAACGTTCGCCAAGCGAACGGGAATATTCCAGCAGCCTCATCAGCAACTACGCGTTCAGCCAGGGCCGGCTGAAGGGCTGGGCCGTCGGCACGGGTGTACGCTGGTCCTCCAACGCTGTCGCCAGTT
>Ga0265319_1001365_pt1 | contig 14680 bp, 34 predicted proteins | sample 4824metaG_FD_192443 | JGI IMG/M metagenome (GOLD analysis project Ga0265319, IMG submission 192443) | Rhizosphere microbial communities from Carex aquatilis grown in University of Washington, Seatle, WA, United States - 4-8-24 metaG | ecosystem: Host-associated > Plants > Roots > Rhizosphere >...
TTATATAAAAATTCAAATTTACCAGATGATATAAATAAAGAATTTGTAAATGAATTATTGCTTGAGGTAAGACATTATAATAAATGATATAATATTTTGTAACATTATAATTATTATTTTCGTATATAATCATAAACAATAATATGAAACAAGAATTAATACAAAAAGCAAATAAATTAGGTTTTACAAGTAAGTTTTTTAATGATAAACCATATAAGTATTCAAGTAATGAAGATTTGAGATACTATCTTTATTTGTGTGAATTACAAAAATGGCTAAGAGATGTACATCAATTACATATTTACCCAATATTATTAGCGTTATTAAATCCTGAACAAGGTTGGGGCTTTGAAATTGCTTATAAGCATGAAAATTTTGATGAAAACACTGAATATAGTAAACAAGAAAATGCTTTAGAAGCTGGAATTTTTGAAAGTTTAATATTAATAGAAAATAAATAATTTATTATGGAAAAAAATTTATTAGTATCAATAAAAGTAGCAGATTTAGCTAAGGAATTAGGGTTTAGTGAACCAGTCTTATATTACTATGATGGTTGTGATATGATTGCTTCACAAGCAAAAAATGTATTTGATTATAAAAATTATAATAGTCATCGTGGTAGTACACTACGATCAGCACCAACGAAAGCATTATTAGAAAAATGGCTAAAAGATACTCATGATTTATTTATTAAAATTGATTTTTTTCTTGATGAAAATGATAATTTATGTTATGATTACTGTATAGCTAGTTTATTGAATCCATTTAATAGTGATAATATTAGTACTGATTATATTATCGATTATTCTTTAGATAGAGATTATAAAACATATGAAGAATGTTTAGATGAAGCTTTATATGAGGCACTATTATTAATTAAAAATAAAACAATATAACATATGAATTATCAAATAATTAAAGATAAAGATTTATTACTAGATTTTATCAATTGGTTACCAAATTTACTTAATAATGAATGTTATTATGTGACATTATTTGCTAGATCAAAATATGATAAATCGTTACATTCAGACAAACAGCAACTTCATCGGTTTACATCAACTAAAGAATACTTATTTGAAAAAATAAAAAAGATAGAATGTGAAGTTGGTTCATATTATCAAAATCATGTTCCTATTAATCAACAAGCATTGGCAATTTATATAACCGTTAACCCAAGATCATATGAAAAAGCTGCTAAAGAATCATTAAAGAGATTTGCTGAATTGATAACAAATCCATATTCTGGTTATAACCCACATCAAGAAGTATTATCTGAAATTCAAAAAGCGTGTTCAAGAAAAATATACATGGATATAGATTTTGATTTTAGTGATGATGATTCTATAGAATTTAATTATATTCTTGGTAAAATAAATGAGTATATTAATGAGGACTGTTATACAATATTAAAAACTCGTGGAGGTTTTCATCTGCTTATTAAATTAGATAACATTGATAACAAATATAAAAAATCTTGGTATCAAAATCTAACTTCAATTTCAGGTGCCGATGTTAGTGGTGACGTATTGATCCCCATACCAGGATGTATCCAAGGAGGATTTATGCCATATTTTTTGAAATAATATTAACAATTAAATTATGAAACTAAAGATTATAAAACGAGAACATAAAGAAGTTGAAACTAATTTAGAACTTCCTGTCTATTTGTATTTTCAAGATGAATATTGTAATGATGAATGGATAAAAATTACCGATAAAGAAAAAATAACAATTAAATATTATTACTATAATTTTACAATATCTGTTGAAACAGATTTTTATGTTGAAGATTTAGATTTTAATAGATATTTAACTACTGAAAATAATTTTAATGAAATTTATTTAAATGCATTAAAGCAGTTAAATAATGCAGTTTCTTAATTTTTATTATAAAAATATATAACATGAAAAAGCAGATAGATTACATCATAGATACATTATTCTATGGCCAAATTTTTCTTGATTCTATTGAAAGTTTATCAGAAAAAGTATTTTTTAAGAATAAATTGAAATACTTAGGTAAATCATTTATTAAAGAAATGGAATCAGTAACAAATTCAATATATAAAAATATTAAAAATAATGAAGACATGAATCAAGTTACAATGATATATGATACTAATATGGATTTATTAAATAAAATCAATCAATTAGATATTTTTGAAAAGCAAAAATTAATTAGTAATTTTGAAAAAGTTAAAATATTACTTAATGAAGACAATACAAATTGAAAAGAATGTTGAACTTGGCGGATTTGATATTATTTTATCATATATTCAGCTTCCATTTAACAGTAATGCAATTCAGAAATATCATATAAAATCTTTGCAAAGAACGTTATATCTATTAAAAAGAAATGTTAAGAATGGATATGAATATATTTATTAAACAATTAATTAACATCATTAAAAATAAATAATATGAGAAATAAAATAATTAAAATTAACGGTTCTGAAACTTGTAATGAAATATTGTTATATATTACGAGAGATGATAATGGTAGTGATTATATATCAATTCAAGCATGGCATTATAAAGATAATGAATGGTGGTTTCAGTTTGAAGTGGTATATTTTGATGGTTATGTATCATTAGAAGGTTTTATCAATGATTTTTCTGAAGCTTCAGCTATTAAGTTTGTAAATGCAATGGAATTTTAAATATTATTATATCATTTATTTGTAACATCAAGATCATAATTTTCGTATATTATAATATAAAATATATAAATGTTAATAACCGAGCAAAGCAGTCGATCTGCTGAAACAATTAATACTATAAAAAAATGGAAAAAATTTATGATGGTAAAAATGTAAAGGTGTATTATTCATCTTTAAAAAATTACATTATGTTTGAATGGCAGAAATATTACATGTCATTAGATGAACTAAAAGAACCATTTGCAGCAGCATTATCAACTGCTAAAGCTAAAGGAGTAAAAACATATGCTACAGATGTTAGAAATGTTAAAGATGTACTTTCACCAGAATGTCTTAATTGGTGGATAAATGAACATGTGCCAGTGTTATCGGGAATGGGGTTAAAAAGAATATTAACAGTTCCTCCTATTGTAGCACTTGGTAGATTAGCTACTAACACATGGCAGAAAAAAGAAAAAAAGACAGAAGTACAAATGCTTAATGGTATTGAGTGCATAGATGTTCAAATAAACAATATAACCGATTTTGTAGTTTAATTGAAATAAATAAACAAGTTTCTGAAAAATGAAGCTTGTTTATTTATTTTTATATAATAATTTTATAAAGAATGAAATTACATAATTTTTTAAAAAGAAAATATCCTCAAGAATATCAAAATCTGATTATTGAATTTGATGAACATTATTTAAACTTACTAAAAAATAAATCATATAAGGTTGGAAGATTAAAAGAAGATAATGGTGAAAATAAAAAGGGTGATTTAGTTATTTATTGTCATACAAAAGAAATTGAGGAAATTCAAGATGAATATGGTGGGTATTCAAATGGTGGCGGAAGTTGTTGGACTGGTGGTTTTGAATATTACTACTATTTTTCAAAACCACATGGTATGCATCATCCAAGTTCATATATAAAAATAGTTGATGATTTAATAAATTAATATTATGATAACAACAAAATTTAATGGAAGTTTAGGATTAGATGAAATTAAAAAAGTAATAATTAGAAATAATTATTTAAATTCATTTTATGAAATATTTTTGGTTAATGATAAACGTAAGCTTTATGTTTCTAATTTACATTCATTTTTAACAGATGAAGAAATACCTAAAGCAGCAAGAGACTTAAAAATAGGTGATAAAATTTGGATTGATATAAGTGCTTTTTCCAAAGATGGTAGTTTAAAATAATAATATAAACAAAATAATATGACAAATAATTTTAAAATAATATTAAACGAACAAACACCATTAGCACCTGAAATACTTGATGTTAATAATTTTATTAATGAAAATATTGATAAACTTAATGCTTTTCGTGAGTTTGCTGAAAATGATATGAGCTGTTTTACTGCTGTTGGATTAGCTGCTAATCAAGTTAGTATCGATAATGAAAGATTTAATATACGAGTTTTTGCAATTAAAAATATTAGTACTGATAATAGCTATACATTAATTATTAATCCAATTATTGAAGAATATATTGGCATAAAAGAACTTAAATGTGAAGGTTGTCTTACTTGGCCAAATAAAACAATTGTTGCTGAACGTAGTAGAGAAATTAAAGTTACATATTATGATATTAATGGTAATAAACACGATAATGAATCACATAGAGGTTTTCGTGCCCAAATTTGGCAACATGAAATTAATCATTTAAATGGAGTAAATGAGAGAATCGAAGATAATCATTATAATATAAAACCATTACACATTAAAAGAAATGAAATGTGCCCTTGTAATAGCGGTAAAAAATATAAAAAATGTTGTATAATATATGATAATTAAATATTAAAAATAATATTATGGAAAGTTTTGATGAAGATGCTGTAATTGTGAAGAAAGATGTTTGGATAGATATACAAAGAAAATTAATAGATATAGAATATTTAAAAAGTAATAGGCTAATAAAAGTTGAAGTAGAGTGTACCTATAATAGTAATTCCAGATATTCTTTTAATATTGGGTCTATTGAAATACGCAATCGAGATAAAATTGCTCCAGAATGTATGGAAGAATTTAAGAAACATATTAATAGTCTTATAAAATGGTATGAAAATTCTAATAATAGTAAATGTAACATCCAAGAATTAAACGAAGAGCTAAAACAAATTAAGTCAACCAGATATTATAAGTGGTTTCATAAAAAGAATAAATAATATGGTTTATACAGACAATGTACATTTAGTTGCTGATAGTCTTTTCTCACACCATAACATCAAGCACAAATAGCGCTAATTTTTAAAGGATTAACCTTTAATGGCCATGTTACTTGGCCTCTACTGGATTGAGTCTGCTTTTGAACATATTGTTCAATAACCTTATCTCCAGTTACTTTTCGAAGTATATTAATACTTCCATTAATATCAGCATTAATTTTAATTTTATTAGCTGATTTATACATGCCTCTTTTTACTCTTTTACCATAATAACCATTATTATCTTTATGAGTTAAAGGCTCTAAATCTAAACTTGAACATTTAGAGGTATAGCTTTCTTCATTTGTTATGATATTGATATTATACATTAAACCCTTATATTTAACCATTTCTAACAAAATATAATATGGTATATTAACAAAATTCTGATTGTTACGCTTACCAATATTAATATCCTGCTTCCATTCTTTATTATAACCTATAACGATATTAGATATATTATTACTTATACAATAATTGATTATAAACCTTGATGATTTATGGAGATAATCTTTTATTTTGTTATTACGTTTAAGATTTAATGTATCTAACCTATGGGATTTATATTTATTATGATTCTTTTTTAATTGTGATTGTATTATTCCTTTCTGTTTATTATAATATTGATTTATACTTTTAAGTGGTTTACCATTTATAATAAAGCTATTATGATTATTACTATTATAGCAAGCCATTAAATTATTTAATCCTAAATCAATGCTTAAATAATTATTATTAGGCACTATTTGTATTCGATTATTAATTAATTCTTCATAAACTATTTCAATAATATAACATGAAGACTTAGGTATTAATCTAACTTGTTTAATTTTATTATTTTTTAAATAAATATTTGTTTTAATAGGTTGAAGATTCATCTTTTTTGGAAAAACAATGTAACATTCATTAATTCTTATTTGATTAGGACAAGTAAATATAACTATATTTCTACCATTTGTTTTGTGTTTATATTTTGGAGGTCGAGGACAACCAGATAATGATTTTTTATTCTTTTTCCACTTAGATAATAATTTAAAGAAACAAGTAAAATTAATATCAATAAGCATCAATATTTGTTTAGAGGTATCAGTTGGTAAACTATGAAAATCTGGCTGTTTAATATTATAAAATTCTCTCTGAAGATCATTATATCTAATAAATTTTCCTGTTTCAGTATAGTGTTTATTAATATGATATAAGGAATAATTATAAAGATTTTTAGATAAAAAACAAAGATGATCTATTTGTTTCCAATTAGAATTAGATTTCTTTATAATATGTTGTTCAACTAATTTCAAACTAAACTTTTAAATCTTAATATATCATATAGCATTATGATTATTTTATATGATATTTAATATAAATACTAAAAAGTTTTTGAAAAAATCATTATATTTGTAACATAATTTTAAATATTATCGTATAACTTATAAGTATTAATAAAGTCAAAAAATTTAAAATAAATAACAATTATGAAAATAACAGATCTAGTTAAAAATAAAACAGCAAAACTTAGTTATATTTGTGCAGGGAAAGCATATTATAATATTGATGATGAATATCAGTTTCCGATTGATCTAAGTTCCGAAGAATGGAAAACAACATATCTTTATCCTGAATATAAAGCCATAACCTTAATGCGATGGATAAGAAAAGCTTTAGAAAATAATGAAGTAATTAAATTAAAATAATATACTATGCTCAATATAACAAATATCTATAATAAGTATAAATTGAAAACATATGAGTATATTTTTTCTAAAGTGAAAAATGAAATCATATGTGAAGAGCTTACTGATGATATCTTTATTAAGATATTTAAGCATCTAGATAATTACAAAGAAGAAAAATCAAAAGGCAATTTTGAAGTTTGGCTATATGAAATAACCAATAATACCATTATTGATTATTATAGAAAGAAAAAGATTATCAATGAAGAATTCAATGATATTAATGTACAACATTATTGTAATTCAGATGAAGATTATTGTTTCACTTATAGTATGGAACTAAATGAAATTAATGATAATATTATCAACGAGATAAAAGATTTACCAAAATCTAAAGTTAAGATTGCTAAACTATATTTTATTGAGGAGCTTTCATACGATGAAATAAGTGAAGCATTACACATTCCATTAGGGACTGTTAAAGGAACATTGTACAGAGTTCGAGAAGAACTAAAAAGCATATTAAAAACAAAATATAAACTTAATAATATATTGAAATGAAAAATATTTTAAGAAGAATTTTTAGAAAGAAATTAACATATGAGGAAAGAATTACATGGTTCATAAATAATTTTTATGAAACTGGTATGGAATATGAAATTTTATTAGATAATATGAAAGATGAAGATTTAGATAATGTTAAACATTATAATGACATTATAAAAATTCCAAAATATAAACACATAAATAAAATTAAAATTTTTGTAGTTGAATTTAAAATAAATTAATATATTTTATAATTAATTATTTAAAAAAAATTACTATATTTGTAAAAATAAAAATATGTATATAGGGCAATTTTTGGGAGTAAATTATATAGGGCATCATTATAAGCCAGATGTTGATATTACATTAAAACTTATTAATGAATTTCCATTTAAATGGAATATTGGCGATGATGTTATTTATAGAAAAAGACATAGAAAAACAACCAATGGAATAATAACTAATAAAGCTTATTCAAGCGAAGGTTTTTGTGGAGGTCAAAATGGTGGTGGAACTGTAAAGGTTTATGAAATAAATGATAAAAAAAATTAAATATATAATAATGCCAAAATATAATAAAAGAAAATTATCAATAATATATGATAAAAGACAAAAAGATTTTGTTGTAAAATATCCAAGAAATTGTGATGGTTCGTTAGCATTCTATTATTTAATTGGAGATATATTAAGATTTGATATTATGAAATATAATACTAATGAAATACCTTATGAAATAATTAACTTTAAAAAAGATTTAGAAGAAAGAGGATATGATTTAACGACATTTAAATTTAGTATTGAACTTAAAAACTAAAATGAAAGCAAAAAGAAGCAAATTGGCAGACAAAATAGTACAAAATGAAAAATTAAGTAGAAAAATTCTTGACAGGACAATAAAAGGAGAAGATAAATTTATTGAATCTGGTTACAAAATAACTAAACTGAAATAATGCTTGTTAACGGCTGCGGTATGCGTAGGCCGCCAAAATTATAATAGGTTATGTTTTATACACCTTGTTATACACAGTGCGGATTATTAACGTAAAAATTTAAATAAATGGAAGTAGAGGGAATTAAAATTTTATTTGATGATGGTATTGAATATAAGTTACCAGACATCTCTTATGAAAAATTTACAGAACACATATTTAAAAGTGGAAGTTCGGATGTTGAATATGATAAATATTGTAGGGATAACAATATGAAAAATTTAACAGACTTCAACAGTGAATCGACAGGTGAAATTACATTAATTATAGAACAACCTTATAGAGGACGTGTTCTTAAATTTAGATGCATTTACGATTCAGATAATGATGAAAAATTTAATGAAGTCAATTATTTTGGAACTGATATATAGCATTGTGTATAACTCTCTGCTAAACGAAATAAGTTAAATTAACAATAAATACAATGATTTCAAAAATAAAAACCATACACGAAGAATATTTTGATAATAGGTCAATAGGTGTTGTATTAAATACTATTGATAATAATACTAATGAAACATTTATATTTCTTTTTAGAAATAAAAGATATATATTTTTTGAAACCATTATGGGTATGTTTGATTATACTTTATATGGTGAAAAAACTAAGATTAAACGTGCATATATGGATGAAGAAACTTTTGATGAGTTATATGACAATAATAATATTGAAAAATCGTTTAATGAATATTTAAACTGGCAAGAATAATATAATTATAAAATTTAATTTTGTATTATTTATATAAAAAACTATAAATAATTATATAACACATTAAATTTATTATATTATGGAAACAAACGAACTTTTCGAAAAAAAATGCAAGGAAGCATATATTAAATTAAGAAATAATGATATTTTATTTGAGTTATACCCCCATTTGTTAGGAACTTGGTCTCTAGACAAAAAACAATGGCGAGAAGAATATAAAAAAATGATTATAAATAATTTAAAAAAATCAAAGTAATATATGAAAGACCTTGATGTTTTAAAAAAAATAATATTCAAATCAAAAACTTATTATAGAAACTTTGATTTTATTGATAATAATGAATTATTTATTTCGGAACATCAAGGAATAATATCATACAATAGAATGGATGAAAATAAATATCCACTTCAAGTAGGTGAATATTATTTTACTATATATAATACTGGTTTAGCTAAATTATGTAATATTGATCTTATAAAAAATAATTTATTAAAACATAAAAATGAGGGATCATATGTTGATCTTATTGATATTATCAAACATAGTAATAATTTCAAAAAAAATATAAAAACATATAATAAAATAATTTATATTAATAATTTTATATTAAAGGATGAATATAAAAAATTAGGAATTACAGAAGAATTTTCCGAGTTTTTATTTAAAAATTATTATGATGATAATACATTAATATTATGGTTGATTAAACCTATACAATTAATATTGGATGATTTTGAATATTTTATGAAAGAAAAAATAATTGAAGTAAAGTCAAGCATAAAAAATAAATATATCGAACAAATATTAGCTAAAGAATATTATATGTTAGATAAATATATTAATATTAATGATATTGAAATGAATACATATCTACTTTTTGATAAAGCTATTAAATGCGGATTTAAAAGAATAATGAATTCATATATATTCAAATATGAACCAAATATTAATGATATGATTAGTAAAATAAAAGAAAAATCTAATCAAATAATAGAATAAAATTTTTTTAATTAGATAAAATTTTTTTATCTTTGTAGTATTAAATATTAATTAATGATTAATTTAAATTTTTTTAAAATGATTTTAAATATTTTTTCAATGAAATACAGGATTGTTGCCTACAATAATCGCATGTACAAGAATTATCGTTTTGTTGATAATAAGAAATATAGCTATCTTGATGCTAAATTATGGATAGAACAAAATGGTGATAGAGATCGCTACCTTTATGACCTGTATGATACAAAGAAAAAAGAATTTTTCTATAATTATGGAGAGATGATTAATGAATATCAAATTGTTAAAAATCAATTAAATTCAGATAAAAATAATGGTCATCATTCTGAAGCACTTAAAATTTATATTTTTAATTTTAAAGAAAAATGGCAAATCAAACATAGTAATAAAGCACCTCAAATATACTTTGAAGATTTAATGACGCTTTATAATGAGAAAATGAATATCTATAACTAACACATAAATTAATATTATGAAATACAATGAAGAAAATGCATATGATCTTGCAATTGAAGCAAGAAAGATGTTAAATCAAACAATATCTGAATTAAAATTGTTTAAATTAGACTGTCCTGATTATAATACAGATCTGGTGTTAATAAATATGGAAAATGAATTGAATGAAGGTAATATTTATTTAAAAAGCTTTGAAAATGAGTGGATGTAGTATAAAAAATGAATTATTTATTTGTGATTGCTATTCTCCTGAGCATCAATTCATATTAATGTATGATAATGAAGACAATATTTTATATTTACGTACTCATCTTATAACATATAAGTCATTTTTTAAAAGATTAATTATTGGTATTAAATATGCGTTTGGTTATAAATGTAGATTTGGACAATTTGATGAAATAATAATTAATCCAGAGGATAAAGAACGATTAATAAATATAATAAATCAATTAAAAACTAAATAATATATTATGGAAAAAACAGTGTTAATAAAAAAGGGCGAAGCATTTGATAATGCAGTTAATAAATATAAAGAATATAGAAAAACATTTCCAAAACATGGTAATAATAAGCTTGATTTCGAATCGTTTACTGATGCTGAGTCTTCTGTTTATGATGAATTAATTAATTATATTTGGAATACTAAAGCAGAATATATTTATGAATTAAATGTTCAAAAATTTACAACTAATAATTCAAAAGATAATAAACAACATTCTATATTGAATTTTGAAAATAGAGATTTATATATTCTCTATAATAAAATTGATGATAATTATTACAATAATAACATTAGATTTACTTTAGTTGGAGTGAAAGAAGATAATCATATTAGATTAGGTTTATCCATTTGTAGTGAAAAAGATAATTTTTCCCGAAAAATAGGAAGAGAATTAGCTTACAAACGTGCATTAAACGGTAATTGGTTAGTTCCGTTAAAGATAGTATCGCCTGTTGAAATAAGAAATTATTTACAAAGTATTGTTAACGATATTGATGAAAATATGGATTGGTACAAAACTAATTTTATTTAATAAAATATATAATATATTATGGATAATAAAGTCATATCAAAAAAAGGAGAATGGGGTAGTATAACAAAAGTAAAAGATCTAATAATATGCCCTATATGCAGAGAAAATAATTTAACATATTACAAATCAAGTAAAACTAGGTCGCATAAATCATGTTCTTGTGGATGTAAAATTTATGAGACAAGCGATAATCTTTGGTTTATTATTCCTGATAAGAAAATTGTGGTAACTGAAGATGCTGATAAATTTAAAAAATATATGGATATATCAAAAAATTAAATAATACTAGTTAAAATATTATAACAAACTTAGTTTTAAATCCGGTTAGAAATAACTGGATTTTTTTATTTAATAACATTTTTAGTATTTATAATAAATTTATAATATTATATATGTATATCTCTGTGGACTTTGATGACACTATAGTAGTTGATGCTCATCACATCATATTAAGAGAAGTGCCAGGAGCATTAGAAACATTAAGAGAATTAATTAACAAAGGTCATGTACTTATACTTGAAACAATGAGATCCGGTCATGATCTACATGAAGCTATAGAATGGTTGAATAGTAAAGGTATTATATTTAATTACATTAATAAAAACCCTATTCAAAAACAATGGACAACATCACCTAAAATATATGCCAACATCTATATAGATAATCTGAATGTTGGTTGTCCATTAATATATAACAAAAGTGTTTATCCTTATGTTGATTGGATTAAGGTTAGAAAAATATTAGTAAATGGAGGTTACTTATAAATCATTAGCAAGATCTATAGATAGATATGGTTGCGGAAATGGATTATATTTGTTCTCATGTTTTAATGTTATGGCAATATCATCATTAATAATATTAACAATATTTGGATTTATTAGTAATCTTTCTAAAAGCTTATATTTTTTATAAATTCTAACATTACTACTATTCCAAAAATTAGATACAAGAATATCGTTTTTATAATAGCCTAAAATAATTTTCATATAAACAATTAATAATCATTAATATTATCAAAATCTGAATCCTATATAATAGTCAACAAAACTACATTCATTAAACATATTTTTATGATTTAGTATCTCTTTTAGATTATCGTCAGTTATATTGACATTAATTGGATCTATTAGTAGATAATGTAGTAATAAAATTTTGCTACGTATAAAAATAGTATTATTAAACCAATAATTAGATACATCAGCATTTTTAATTTTATAATAACCAATTATATTGTTCATAACTTATTTAATTTATTAATAGATGGTAATATTAATAATGCTTTTAAATAATCTGATTTTTTAGAGAAATTCTTATGTGATATAATATTGCCAAATATTTCTATCAAATAATAATACATTATATCTAAAAATCTTTTCTCTTTTATAACTAAAAAATCTCTTCAATCTTTTCAACATTATAGGAATTTATTAATAATTGTTTTAAGTATTCAATTTTTGATGTTATTATATATTTATTAATATAGTGAATTTGATCATAATGCATACCATTAAAATAGATGGTATTATGATTAATAACTATTTCTTTTCTTAAAACACCATAAAGAAACTTTTCCATAATATAAAAATAATTAAATAAAATTACCTATCAAACCATTATTTAAGTTTGATAGGTAATTATAATAGAACCGTGAAATAGCAATCTAATCTTGTACCCTACGAATTTCGTCAGCATATGGATCATATTCTACTTGTCCAATTACCTTAAAGGTCTTACCCTTTGGTAATTTAATATCAGTATGTTCGCCAGTCCACACTTCTTGTTTTGTTGTCATAGCATCGATTAATAAGTGCCTAATTGAACAATTATTACCATCAACCTTAACAAACATTTCGTCTTCTTTTTCAAGAACTTCAATCCCTTCACCGGAAATAAAATGACCATGATTGGATTCTTCACCAGCCTTTAACATCTTATTTTCAGTAACCTTAGCATCTATTGGTAAATCACATTCTACCAATAATACATCTCCATGTCTAAAAATCAATTTACTCATAATCTTACTTTTTTTATTATTAATTAAATTATATAATATGCAAATATAATCATTATTTTTTATAAATACAAGATCTAATTATAATATTTTATAAATTATAATATTAGCTTTCATTAGTTTTATTTTCACTATCTTTTTTATTATGTGGACAGTGACCATATAATCCTAATGATTGATTACAATTATGGCACAAAATTCTAAATCCTTCAGGATAATTATTACTAATCAACCATCTTGCAATTTTACCTCCACCAATTTCTAATCTATGTTTTCCACCACCGCCATTAATATGATCCACACATAGAAATTCATAAATGGTTTCGCCACAACAAGCACAACAATAATTTTCGCCAGAATAATATCTAAATACTTTTAATCTAGCTTCTTTATCTCTTGATGAACCTTCTTTAATATATCTTTTTTTAGATTTTTCATATGAATTTCTGCAAATTTCTTTAGCTCTTTCAGGATGTTCCGCCTTCCATTTTTTTTCTCTTATTTTGTGACATACTTTACAATGATAAAAGAATCCATTTCTTTGTTTATAAAAATTATCTGTAGTAAGCTCAAATTCTTTTCCACAATCTCTGCAAATTCTCGTTTCCATAAACTAACTTTCATTTGTTAATTTATACATTTCTTTATTCATTTGAAAAGTATAAGAAATTGCAGACCATACGTTATCCATCTCAGGTACGCTTAAAAAATATTCTCTCCCAGTACTTGGACAGGTAACATTTGCAAAGTATAAATGTTTATTAATAATATCGTCCACTTCCTTAGTTCTATAAAGTTTAACTGGATTACCTTTAGCATCGATATCCTCATCAATAACTTCAATATTTAATAACTCGGCATATCTTTTACTACCTAATATTTCTTTAAGACATCTTCTTTTTTCAGCATTTTTTTCATTAACAATATCTGTTTTGGTTAATGAATCTTTTTCTAATAAATATCTGCTATCAATCTCAACACCATGCCAATAATATTTTTCAAAAGCATTAAATATTAATGCTGAAGAATCTTCATTATGTAGTCTCTTATTATCATCAACATCTAATTTAGTTGGGCATGAGTAAGCAATACATGATGTTGAGCTTGTAATGATAGAGAATGTTCCTATTTCACAAAAATCTAAAAATTCATTTAAATTATCATCGACAATAACATCTAATCTCTTAAATAAATCATATAATATAATTAAATTATAGTTTTGATAGTTATGATTTATGTAATTTTCATCATTTACATTATAAAACTTAATATTAAAAAACCTTGTATAAAATTCAGTATTATCAACAATATATTTATTTAATTCTTCGAAAAGTTTTTCATTATTCGGTAAACTTTTCATTAAACTACTATTTTCATATAT
>Ga0265319_1001366_pt1 | contig 14677 bp, 10 predicted proteins | sample 4824metaG_FD_192443 | JGI IMG/M metagenome (GOLD analysis project Ga0265319, IMG submission 192443) | Rhizosphere microbial communities from Carex aquatilis grown in University of Washington, Seatle, WA, United States - 4-8-24 metaG | ecosystem: Host-associated > Plants > Roots > Rhizosphere >...
TTCGAATCTCACCAGCCCGACCATTTTCCCCGGGCTTTCCCATGCGCGGTTCGGGGTCAGTCTGAAAATTATTGGCTGGCGCCCGCTTTTGCGGTAATTTGCCGACATGAAGACACTCTCGCTGGCGGTTTATGCGGCTTTGGCCGCAAGCGTCTGCGCCCAGGAGAGTGCGCAGTCCAGGTTCCGGGAACCGGGAATCGCGATCCCGCCCGTGTATCCTTCCGCGCTGAAGTCCACGGAAACGGTCATGAACGATTCGTTCTTGGTTCCCGCGCCGATCCTACAGGTGCATGGCGAACGGTTTCCGGCAGGTTCGACCGATTTGTTTTCCACCGCTTCCGATCGCGCGAAGGTTGTCGCGGACCTTCGCGCGCGGCAGTCGCTGCCATATCACTCCGAGGACTTGGCCAAGGCGGCCGCAGCAGCGGCAATGCGTTTTCGCGTACCCGCCACGAATTTTATCGGCCCTGCTTCCGTCCTGAAGAGCGTGATTGAGGAAGAACAATCCCGTCGTCCGGCGACCACCCAGCCGGCCAGTTTGCCGGGGTTGCCCTGATGAGTCTCGCGTATCAGACGGGCGAAGGAGCTCGGGAGTAGCGCGGTGCTTCGGCCCGCGCTTTGGGACGCAAGACGCGGGCTGAAGTACCGCACTAGCTTGACCTCGGCCGTCAGCTTAACGGGCGAACCGTCCCGGTGAGCCGCGGTTTGGCGGGGACGCCTCGCCCTACCGAGTCCGGACACCACCGTGCTTCCGGAACCAACAACGGCGAGGCCACGCTACTCGCCATGATTCTTGGTGAGCTGACGGTGTGGCCTGCATTTGCGCCGGCTGACTGAGTTTTTCGCGCAATCATTACGTTGTTTCCGCACGGAACGGGCCGATGCCTAAGTAGTATTACGCAAACGCGGCCAATTCGTTTGCGGGCTGGGTGTTTCACCCTACGTTTGGAGATACAGATGAAACCGCATGCACCGTCGCTTTGTTTCGCGATCGTCGCCGCACTGGCCCTTGGGCTCGGTGGGGTGGCCCGCGCGACTGGATTGGCGACGGATGTGACGGGGTTGTATTACACCGGCGTGAACAGCTCGAATGGCCTGCTGAGTGGCGGCGCCACCGATCCCCATTGGACCGTCACTTATGCCTCCACGAATGGCGGCTCGTCGCAGAATTCCACCTACAAAGGGGCGGCTTACGTGGTCAATAACAGCAACATCACCAGTTCCGCCTGGACGCAAAACACCAGCACCTCCCAGTGGATCGTTGCACCGGGCGCGACGGACCCGAACAACGGCAACTCGGTCAACACCGGAGGCGATTTCCTTCCGGGCAATGGCAACACGGGCAGCAACGAGGGCATTTATGTCTATACCTTGGCCTTCAACATCGTGGGCACCGGCAGTGGCACGGTGACAAATGCGGTCTCGATCGGCATCACGATCTCGGCCGACGACCAATATGCGATCTACGTGAATCCGGCGGGCAACGGCACCAGCCTGCCGACGGGTAGCGCCGCCGCCACGGGATACAGTGCTTGGAACAACTCGACATCGGCCACGTTGCAAAACGGCACGAACGGGACCGGGACATCGGGCAATTCCATCTTCAAGGTTGGCACGAACTACCTGGTCATCGTGGTGGACAACACCAACAGCGCGACCGGGAGCAGCTCCAGCACGGCCACCAACGCCAGCGGGCTTCTCGTTTACCAGGTTGGCTCGGCCATCACGATCAACGGCAACCCCATTCCCGAGACGGGAACGTGCCTGCCGCTCATCGCGGCCGTAGGACTTTACGGCGTGTTCGCCTTGCGCCGCGGGCGGCAAAAGGTTCCGGCGTCAATTTAACGCGGCCTTGACCAGTTCCTCTTCCCTCGTGGTGAGGGTGGCGAGATCGAGCGAAGCCAGCAGCGGTCGGGCCTCTTCCTTGCGACCGGTGGCAGCGAGGGCCAGGCCGTAGGCGAAGGCCACGCCAGGCGATTTTGCCCAGCTGCTGGCAATCGGCTTCAGCAGGTCGACGGCATCGGCGGCGCGGTTTTGCGCGAGAATCACGAAGGCGTAGGTCGCCAGGAAGGCCGGGTTGGCCTGGGCCCGTGCATGGTTTTCCCGCGCGATCTTTTCCGCCATGGCAAAGTCGTTGCCGGTCAGTGCGGCAAAAAAGGCGAAGTTGTTCGCGATCGACGCATCCTGGATCCGCAAGGCGTGTAGACGGCGGAAGGTGCGGTATTGGCCCTCGGCATCGCGCTGGGTCTGATAGTGACGCGCCAGCGTGCCGAGCGCCTGCATGGCGACGCCCGGCTGGTCTGCGGCAATCCAGAGCAGGGTGAGCGATTCGGCCTGCCAGCCCCAGGTATAGAACGTGTCGGCCGCGAAGAGCGCGTGGGCTCCGTTGGCCTGGGTGTCCCCCTGCAAGGTCTGCCACAGCTCGTCGGCACGCGCCGCGTCGCCCAATTGGCGCGAAGCCAGCATGCCGTAGGATAATCGCATGAACTCCATGTCGCGGCCCCAGTCTCCGCCGGCCACCCAGGCGTTCAGGCCGGCCCAGTCGGATACCTGCCGGAAAGACTCGGCGGCAACGACCGCGAGGGGCGCTTTCGCCTTCAGCTCGGCGGGAAGCCCCCGGACCCATTGAACCGCCTCGGCACCGCGGCCGATTTGGTTGAGCCATCCGACGAGCTGGGCCGCCTGGCTGGGCTCCGCGCCTTGTTTCTTCTCCAGAATGGCGAGGACCTCGGCGAACTTTGCCTCATCCGCGCGTGAAAGGGCGAGCAGGCAGTTGGGGATATCGGCGAGGGTGCACCGGGGATGTGCGCGAAGTATCTCACCCCATTTCAGCATGGCGGCGCGGTCGTCGTGATCGAGGGCGTCGCCGAGCAGCGTGCGCGAGGCGGTCGCGCCCCATTCCGGGTCGGGCGCCCATTTGGCCAGAAGGGCCAGGCCATGCCGGCGCTCGGCAGGGTCGCGGGAATAGATGAGGATGGCGCCCAGCGGCACCTCATCGATGGCGACCGGACCGTCCAGGCGCAGCGCCGCTTCAAAGTGCAGCCGGGCGGAGGTAAGCTCGACCCGGCGCCGGGCGATTTCGCCGGCGATCCGCTGGGCGTGCGAGGAACCGGCCATGGCTCCGCCCGGCAACGTTGCCAATGCCCGTTCCGCGGCGTCCGGGAGCTCGGCCAGCAGGGCGTCCTCGGCCCATCCGAGGATGTACTCGACGTTGTCGGGATCGAGGGTCGCCGCATGGCGCGAGTAATCCATCGCCTCGGCGGGACTGTGGCGGAGCCGGGCCACCTCGGCGGCCAGGAGCCAGACCTCCGGGCGGTCCGGCGAATTGGCGAGGGCCTGCTTCATGGTGTCCGCCGCGTAGTCCAGATGGCCGGAGGCGATCCACTGGCGGGCGATGCTGAGCGCATTACGGCGCAGCCACCAGGGGTAGGCCCACGCCCAGGCCGCCCCGACGACGACCAGCAGGGCCAGGGCAGCATACAACGCGCGGCGCAGGGCGCGGCGGGCCTCCAGAAAATCGAGCAGGCGCCACCAGACATCGCGGAGATCGAAACCCTTGACCCGGGCCGTCCGGCGCCGCCACTTCTTTTGAAATGGGGTGCTGGTCTGGTCCTCGGGCGGTCCGCTGTCGTGGTGATCGGGATGGTCCATCTGGCCGGCGCGAATGCGGCCCGCATCATTGGCCGCGGACCCGGGGGATAACAAGCCGGATGAGGTGCGCGGCGCCGGTCGGACCGGAGGGAAATTGCCGGTCCAGGCAACCGCCGGATTGAAAAAACCGCCGGGCTTGCGACAGTCTCGGGACGATGACCCCGGCCGAAGCCAAGAAACAAATCGCCGCCCTGCGGGCCGAGGTGGCACGCCATGACGAGCTTTATTACCGCAAGGCGAAGCCGGCGATCAGCGACCTGGAGTACGACCGGCTGAAGCGCGCGCTGGCCGACATCGAGAAAAAGTTCCCCGATGCCGCTCAAGCGGTCGCGGTCGAGTCGCCGACCGAGAAGGTCGGCGACGACCGGGCGGAAGGCTTCCAGACCTACCGGCACCGCCAGGCGATGCAGAGCCTCGACAATACCTATTCCGAGGCCGAGCTGCGCGAGTTTCATGCCCGCCTCGTCAAGCTGCTGGACCGCGAGGAGCTGGCCTACGTGGTGGAGCCCAAGATCGACGGACTGGCCGTGAGCCTGACCTACGAGAAGGGCCAGTTCGTCCGCGCGGTGACGCGCGGGAATGGCGTGGAAGGCGACGATGTGACCGTTAATGCCCGGACGATCCATTCCCTGCCGCATTCCCTGAAGAAAACAAAAGGCATGCCGGTGCCCGACGTCATCGAGATCCGTGGCGAGATTTTCATGACGCTGGCCGAGTTTCAGCGCATCAACGAGGCGCGCGAGGAGGAGGGCCTCGAGCGCTATGCGAACCCGCGAAACCTCGCTGCCGGCACCATCAAGCTCCTTGACCGCAGCGAAGTCGCGCAGCGGAAGCTGGAGATCGTGCTGTACGGCGTAGGCTACTGCGAACCGTCGTCGTCGTCAGGCGAGACCCAAAGCGGCTATCACGAGAGGGTCCGTGCGTGGGGTCTGCCGACCGTGGAAAAATTCTGGAAGGTCCGGGGCATCGACGAGGTCTGGGCAGCGGTACGGGAACTGGATGAGCTGAGACATCGGTTTTCCTACGGGACGGATGGAGCCGTGGTGAAGCTGGACTCGCTTCAGCTGCAGCGCGACGCCGGCACCACGAGCAAGGCGCCGCGCTGGGCCATGGCGTACAAGTTTGCGGCGGAGCGGGCGGAAACCCAGTTGCGGGCGATCACGATCCAGGTCGGTCGTACCGGCGTGCTCACGCCGGTCGCGGAGCTGGAGCCGGTTTTCCTGGCGGGATCGACCGTGGCCCGTGCCACCCTGCACAACCGCGACGAGATCGCGCGCAAGGACATCCGGGTGGGAGATTACGTCTTCGTGGAGAAAGCCGGCGAGGTGATCCCGGCGGTCATCGGGGCGAATGTTGCCCGACGCACGCCGGCCTGCCGGCCCTATGTTTTCCCCAACAAGTGCCCGGCATGCGGCACGTCCGTCGTGGAAGTCGAGGGCGAGGTGGCGCTCCGCTGCCCGAACTATGACTGTCCGGTGCAGGTGCGCCGGCGGGTCCAGCATTTCGCATCCAAGGCGTGCGTGGACATCGACGGGCTGGGCGAGGCGATGGTGGACACCGTCGTGGAAAAAGGCTGGTTGAAAAGCATCCCCGACATTTACCGACTGCGGCGGGACGATTTGCTGACGCTGGGCAAGAGTGTGGAAAAATCCACGGACAACCTGCTGGCCGCGATCGAGGCGAGCAAGCGCGCCGACCTGTGGCGATTCATTCACGGGCTGGGAATCCCGCATGTAGGCGTGGCGGCGGCCAAGGATCTGGCGGGGCATTTCGGCAGCCTGGAGGTGCTGGCGGACGCGAAACTGGGTGATTTTATCGGTGAGAAGAAAGCGAGCCGCATCGAAGGCATCGGCGAGACGATGGCGCAGGCGATCATCGGGCATTTCAACCAGCCGCGGAACCGCACCTTGGTGAGCGAACTGCTTGCCCTCGGCGTGGCACCGGCGGCTCCAGCCAAAAAACCCGCGGGTGTGACCAGCACGGTGTTGGCTGGAAAAACGTTCGTATTGACGGGCACGCTTCCGTCGATGACCCGAGAGGAGGCGGCGGCAAAAATCGAGGCGGCCGGCGGCAAGGTCAGCGGCAGCGTCAGCAAGAAAACAAGCTACGTGCTCGCGGGCGCCGAGGCCGGCTCGAAACTGGACAAGGCGCTGGAACTGGGCGTGCCGGTGATCGACGAGATGGGAATGCTGGCGTTGCTTGGCGGCTGAGCCGAGATCGTGCCTTTGGATCGAGGTGGACCGTGACCTCCGGGCACGGTTGGTTTGCGCGCAATTTGGTTTTACGTAGGGGCGCCGCGCCCGGGCGTCGTCAAGCGGCGCCCCTACCGCCGCCCGGAGGTCGGCGGCCACCTTTCAAAACCCGCGCTTCTGGAGCTGTGCGCTGAGCTCCTGCATGAAGGCCTGGCCGTCGGCCGGGGTGGGGCGGTAGTTGGGTTTGCTGACCTCGGTGAAGCCGGGGCGGCCGTACTGGTCGACCACCCATTTGCCGGTGACGCCGTCGGCGAAACGCACCGTGCCGCTGGCGAGTGCGCCGGGAATGAGGGTGACCTTGTCGACCTCGACGGTCACGCCACCCGCGGCGGGGACGGCGGCGGACAGGTCCTCGTCCGCAAGGTCGTCCTCCGGGAGGCCGGCCTCCGGGTCATCCTTGCCGAGGCCGAGCTTTTCCTTGGCCTTGTCGAAGAAGCCCTTCTTTTCGGCCGGCGCCGTCCGGGCGGGCTCGCCGCCGACGGGTTTCGCGGCCTGGACCTTGGACACGTCGCTGGTGTCGACCTTCGGAGCGGGATCCTTGAGCGCGAGATTGAGATCGTCGACGAGGAAGCGGACATCCCGGTAGGTCATCGAGATCTGGAATTGCTCGGCGAGCTTCTTTTGCACCGCGGAGAGATTGTCGCCGGCGGTGATCCAGCCGGAGACGGCCTGTTGCTGCTCGGGAGTGAGGGTCATGGGAGGGAGAAACTACGAGCTAAGGGCAAATAGTCTAGAGCTGAGAGTCGAGGGTCCGGGGCAAGCAAGAAAGCGCAGTTGATCCGGACATAATCCGGCCCTGGATCTCGACCCCGGGGCTCCGGACTGGACGCGCAACGCGCCGTCAGCGCGAGAGCTGGGCCCGGAGGAAGTCGACGCTGCCGCGCATCGAGACATCCTGGTCCATCATGTTGTCCACGGCCTTGCAGGCGTGGATGACGGTGCCGTGGTCGCGGCCGCCGAAGGCGTCGCCGATCTCCTGGAGGGAATGCTTGGTGAGGGTCCGGGCGAGGAACATCGCGATCTGGCGCGGGATGGCGATGTTGTTGGGCCGCCGCTTGCTGGTCATGTCGCTGTGGCGGATCTGGAAGTGGTCGGCGACCCGCTTCTGGATGGTCTCGATCGTGAGGATGTTCTGGGCCTGCTCCATCAGCACGTCCTGCAACAGCATCTCGGCGGTCGCGAGGTCGATGGGCTTGCCGGTCAGGGCGCCGTAGCTGGCGACCTTGATGAGGGCGCCCTCGAGGCGGCGGATGTTCTTCGAGATGTTCTGGGCGATGAAGTTCACGACCGGCGCGGGGATGTCGAACTTCAGGCTGGCGGCCTTGGTGCGCAGGATGGCGACGCGGGTTTCGAAGTCCGGCGCCTGGATGTCGGCGGGGAGCCCCCACTCGAAGCGGGAGACAAGGCGGGACTCGAGCTTCTGGATCTCGCTCGCGCGGCGATCGCTGGAGAGGACGATTTGTTTCCCGGACTCGAACAGGTCGTTGAAGGTGTGGAAGAACTCCTCCTGGATGCGCTCCTTGCCGGCAAGGAACTGGACGTCGTCGATCAGGAGGACGTCGACATGACGGTAGCGCTGGCGGAACTTGGTGAGGGCGTTCTCCTGCAGCGCCTGGATGAACTCGTTGGTGAACTTCTCGGTGGAGAGGTAGGCCACGCGGGAATCCGGATTGTTGCGCAGGATGGCATGACCGATGGCGTGCATCAGGTGCGTCTTGCCCAGGCCGGTGTCGCCATAGATGAAAAGCGGATTGTAGGCCTGCGCGGGCGACTGCGCGACGGCGAGGGCGGCGGCATGGGCCATCTGGTTGTTGTTGCCGACGACGAAGGTCTCGAACGTGTTCCGCGGGTTGAGCGAGCCGGAGGAGGGATGCCGCTCGTCGTAACGCGGGACGCGCCGGGGCGCTCCGGCGCGGGCCTTGGCGGACGAGGCGGCGTGATCGGCGGCTGCCGGAGTGCGCCCGCCGGCATGGCGGCTGGCGCTGGAATCGATCTTCTTGAGGGAGACGTTGACCATGCGCCCCGCGGTGAGCCTCAGGCGCTGGGTGATCAGGTCGAGATAGTTGTCGTGGATCCAGATGGCGGCAAAGTCATTGGGCACGCCGAGGGTCATGACATCCTCCGAGGCCTCGAGGCAGACCATCGGCTCAAACCACATCTGGAACACGTCCTCCGGGAACAAGCCCTTGAAGTCGCACTTCACGGTTTCCCAAAGGCTGGGTGACAGGGATGAGGCAGGCATGGGCGGTCGGAAAGCTGGTTTATTCACACGAGGCCGCCGGGGGTCGGTTCGACACGTCTCAAGGGCGGCACACAGGCGCCACAAGCTGCAAAGAAAATCGGCTCCAGCCATCGCACAGGGGGTGGTTGCGGATGAGTATTATAAGGCATTGATGGCCAAGGAATATTGGTGAGCTTTGCGGCTCGGCAGATGCATGATCCCAACAGACGTGTGAAAGAACGAGCCGGATGGCTGAAACGTATTGGACGAATGCGGAGTAACGGGGAACCAAAAAAGCATTTCAAGTGCAACTTTCCAACAACTTATTCACATCCGATCTGGGCATAACTTCCGGCGGATTTTGTTTGCGTGCCCGCGCGGATTCTTGAACGCCGCGCAGTTGTATCGGATTCGAATTACGCGTGACGCCGGCCGCTCCCCGAGGCCCGCGCCCCGGGTTTTTGTCACGGACAGGTTACGTCCCGGTAACGTTGGATACGCAGCCGGTCCCGCCCCGCTTCGTGGCGGGCGGGCGTTTTTTCCGCCGCGGTCGCCCCGGCCCGGTCAGGCCGGCACCGGAGCGGGATCGGCCCACTTGCCGTGCTCCTTGATGAGGGCGATGAGGCGCGCGTCCGCCTCGGCCTGCGGGAGGTTGTACTGCACGCACTGCTTGCCGACGTAGAGGTTGATCTTGCCGGGGGCGCCGCCGACATAGCCGAAATCCGCGTCGGCCATCTCGCCCGGGCCGTTCACGATGCAGCCCATGATCGCGATCTTCACGCCCTTGAGATGGCCGGTTTTCTCCCGGATGCGCTGGGTCGTCGTCTGCAGGTCGAAGAGCGTGCGGCCGCAGCTGGGGCACGCGACGAACTCGGTCCTCGAGATGCGCGCGCCGGCGCCCTGCAGCACGTTGTACGCGAGCTGCGTGGCCCGCGCCGGGTCGGCCTCGGTCTCGATGCTGACGAGGTCGCCGAGACCGTCGCAGAGGAGGCTGCCGGTGAGAAAACTCGCCTCGAGCAGCTTCGAGAGAAAGCTGTTGTCGCCTTGGACGGCGGTAGCGGCCGTGTTGCGGATCCAGATCGGCGCACGTGAACCGAGCCGCAGGAGCTGCTCCGCCAGCTGCCGGTAGGCGCCCACCGCGTGGCCAGCGGAGCCGGAAGGCAGGGGCAGGGCAAACACGAGGCGGGCGTCGCCGACCTGCTGCAGACATTCGTCCAGGCCAGGAAAATCCGCCGGTGCAATCTGCGCGGCCAGCACGAGCGGATGCCGCTGCACCAGTCGCGCGAAGGCGCCCAGTGCCGCGCCTTCGTCGGCGGTGAATGTCCGCACGAGCATCGTGCCCGGGGCGAGGCGTGCCGCGGGCCCCGCCAGCTCGTCCGCGGTAACGGCCGGTGCCAGCTCAAGCGCGAGGAACCGGCCGGCGCCTGCGGCGGGCAAGACGGCCAGGTCCGCGGCGGAGTCAAGGTCCACCAGGATTCCCTCGGCCGGCGTGTCCTTGAGCCGGCCAGCCGAGAGCTGCGCGAGGGCGTGGGGCAAACGGGTGGTGGAGCCCACCCGGACAATCACGCGGGGCGGTTGCTCGGGCCCGACTGTGACGGAATCCCCAAGCTGAACCACGTTGGTTTCCCGCCGCGTGAAATGAAACGGATCGATGGAGTCGGTCCCGGCATCGCGGGACGGCGCGGACCAGAGCGACATTGCCTTGTCGGCGATCGCACGGGCGACTGGAATCTCATAGACGCTGTCCTCGGTGAGCGAGACGCGGATGGTGTCGCCCAGGCCGTCGAGCAGAAGCGAGCCGATGCCGATGGCGCTCTTGATGCGGCCGTCCTCGCCGTCGCCGGCCTCGGTGACGCCGAGGTGCAGGGGATAATGCATCGCCTCCTGCTGCATGCGCTCGACGAGCAGGCGGTAGGCCTGGATCATCACTTTCGGGTTCGAGGCCTTCATCGACAGGATCGTCTGTTTGAAGCCGTGCGACTCGGCGATGCGCAGGAACTCGAGAGCGCTCTCCACCATGCCGAGCGGCGTGTCGCCGTAGCGGTTCATGATGCGGTCGCTGAGCGAGCCGTGGTTCGTGCCGATGCGCAGGGAGCGGCCCAGCGCCTTGGCGCGCAGGACGAGCGGCGAGAAGGCCTCATGCAGCCGCTCCATCTCCTGGCCGTAGTCCGCGTCGCTGTACTCGCGCACGGCGAATTTCTTCTTGTCGGCATAGTTGCCCGGGTTGACCCGGACCTTTTCGACGTGCTCGACCGCCTCCATCGCGGCCGAGGGGAGAAAGTGGATGTCCGCCACGAGCGGAACCGAGCCGAAGCCCGCGGCGGTGAATTGCGCGCGAATGTCACGCAGGCATCTTGCCGCCGGCACATTGGGCGCGGTGATGCGCACGATCTCGCAGCCGACCTCGGCCAGGGCGATGCATTGCCTCACGGTGGCCGCGACATCCTGGGTGTCGCTGGTCGTCATCGACTGAATCCGCAGGGGATTCGTGCCGCCGACACCGACGGCGCCGACCTTCACCTCAAGCGTCGGGCGGCGGATAGTCTGAAAGCGGGACGGGCAGTAGGACATGCGACGGGAGCAGGTGGCGGGTCAGACCGACCGCCTCCGGCACTGTGGCCGGAAGGGCGGAAACCGCCCGGATTATTTGGCCGGCTGGGCCGCCGCGGCCTCCGCTGCGCGGTCCGCCTTCACGTCGCGGGACCAGCGCCGCACATCAAAGAAGCTGACGTAAAGGATCATCGAGAGCAGCAGCACCATGAAGACGCTCTGCGCGGTCATGATGAAATTCAGCGGCAGCGCCCGGCCCCGCAGGCGGCCGATCGTGGCAAACAGGATGTGTCCGCCGTCGAGCACCGGGATGGGCAGCAGGTTGAAGATAGCGAGATTGATGTTGATGAGGATGGTAAACCAGAGGATGGCGCGGATGCCAGCCTCGGCGGCGTCGTAGAAAATATGCACGATGCCGATCGGGCCCGACATCTTGGACGGGCCGATGTCGGAATGCGGGTTGATCAAGCCGGCAAAAGTCTGGACGGTCATCACGACGATGTCCTTCACCTGCGCGTAAGGCGAAGGATGGATCAGCTGGAAACCGGTCGTGAGCGTGAGGGAGAGGCGGGGCTTGGTGACGACGTTCGGGCGCGGGGGAACAGTGAGGCTGATGACTTCGCCGCCGCGTTTGACGTGGGCAATGACGTCCTTGACGTGGTTGGCGACGAGATAGTCCTGGTAGGCGAGCAGGTTGCGCATCGGATGGCCGTCGAAGTCGATGATTTCGTCACCTTCCTTGAACCCGACCTGCGCGCCGATCGAGTCGGACGGCACGTCGTGCACAAGCAGCTCGTAGTCCGAGCCGATGCCGATGCGCCGGAAGCTATCGTCGCCGGACAACCGCGGATAAACCACCACGTCACTGGTCCGGCCGTCACGCTCGATGGTGAACACAGCCTGGGGGCGCCCGTCCGCCGTGCGCCCGGAGCCGGTGGTCAGGGTCTGCATGACTTCGTTGAAATCGCTCACCTGGTGGCCATCGATGGCGCGGATCACGTCGCCGATGCGCAAGCCGGCCTCGAGGGCGGGCGCGATGACCTTGGTGCCGTCCGTGAGATCCAGGGTCGGTGCGACGTAGCCGATGCGCGTCGAGGCGTAGTAGTTGCTCTGGGGCTGGCCGATGAACCAGATGACGCCGGCGAGCAGGAAGGCGAACAGGACGTTGAAGGCGGCGCCGGCCGCGAACACGATCAGCTTGCTGGCATAGCTGATCGGCTGGAGCTTCGCCACGTCAGTGTCGGGTTCACCCTCGATGCCGCGCATGTCGGCGAGCTGCGGCAGGGCCACGTAGCCGCCGAGCGGAAGCCAGGAGAGGCGGTACTCGACGCCGTCCTTGCCCTGCCAGGAAAAAATCTTCGGCCCCAGGCCGATCGAGAACCGTGAAACATGCACCCCGCGCCGGCGCGCCGCGATGAAATGGCCGAGTTCGTGGACGAAGATGGATCCGCCGAAAAACAGGACGACGAGGAAGATCGACCAGATGTTCGAGAACAGGGCGGGCAGGATGTCGGTGGACACGGCGGGGTGGAACTAGGATTTCGATTGCGGGGCGGCGAGGTGGGCGGTGGCGATACGGCGGGCTTCGGCGTCCAAGGTCAGTACGGCGGGCAGGTCGGCGGGTTCGAAATTGGCGATGGAATGGAGAGTTTGCTCAACTGCGCGGGAAATCGCAAGAAAGGGAATTTGGCCCGCCAGAAACGCGGCGACGGCCATTTCATTGGCTGCATTATACACGGCCGGGGCGCTTCCGCCAGCAGCCATTGCCTCCCGGGCGAGCCGGAGCATGGGGAAGCGGGCTTCGTCGACGGGCCGGAACTCGAGCGCGAGGAGCTGGGTCAGGTCGAGCGGACGGTCCGTCCCCGGCGCGCGCCGGGGGTGGAGCAGGGCGTGCTGGATGGGAAAAGTCATCGATGGCGGGCAGAGCTGGGCGAGCATGGCGCCATCGGTGAATTCGACCAGGCAGTGGACGATGCTCTGGGGATGCAGGATGGCCTGGCACTGGCCGGGTTTCAGGCCGAAGAGCCACTGGGCCTCCATGAGTTCAAGGCCCTTGTTGGCGAGGGTGGCGGAATCGACGGTGATCTTCGGGCCCATGGCCCAGTTGGGATGCTTGAGGGCGTCGGCCGGGGTAGCATGCGCGAGGCGTTCCACCGGCCAGTCGCGGAACGCGCCGCCGCTGGCGGTGAGCACGATGCGCTGCACGGCTTCGGCGCCGCCCGGGTGACCTTCGAGGCACTGGAAAACCGCGTTGTGCTCGCTGTCCACGGGCAGAAGCCGCACCTTGTGATTCCGGGCCGCGGCCATGACGAACTTGCCGGCGAGCACGAGGATCTCCTTGGAGGCGAGGGCCAGGTCCTTGCCCGCGGCCAGCGCCGCCAGCGCGGGCTCCAGCCCGGTGGTGCCGACCACGGCGACGAGGACGATGTCGGCCTCGGGCAGACGCGCGAGTTCCACCAGCCCGGCCATGCCGCCGTACAACCGGGTGCCGGCGGGAAAAATGCCCGACGTTTTGGCATCGCGGTAGGCGGTGTCCTCGAACAACCCGGCGTGAGCGACGCGGTATCGGGCCGCGAGCTCGGCGAGCTTCCGCCCGTTCGAGCGCGCGGCGATGCCGACGAGCTCAAGCTTGTCGGCGTGCGCGTCGATTACGCGCAGCGTGTTTTCGCCGATGGAGCCGGTGGCGCCGAGCAGGACGACGCGTTTGCGGGGGGCGGACATGAGGGGGCTTTCTCTTAGACCTTTCTTCTCCCGCCGGCTTTTCCGCTGACGAAAGAGGAAAACAAAGGGGAAAGAGAAGGATTCTTAAAAGAGATGGAAGAAGGCATAGCCGACCGGGGCGGTCAGGATCAGGCTGTCCGAGAGGTCGAACACGCCGCCGATGCCGGGGATGGTCTGCCCGGCGTCCTTGGTGTCGGCGCGCCGCTTGATGATCGATTCGACGAGGTCCGACACGATGGCGAGGCTGGCGATTGGCAGCGCCATCAAGGCCCCGACGGCGGGCGTGAAGGCGGGTGGCAGGAACGGTTGGAAGTACGAGGCGAGGCCGCCACCGACCAGTGCGGACAACACGAGGCCACCGCCGGCGCCCTCCCAGGTTTTCTTCGGGCTGATGCCGGGGGACATCTTGTGGCGGCCGATGGCCAGGCCGGTCAGGAGCGCCCCGACGTCACAGAATTTTGAGACCGCGATCAGCCAGATCGTGAGCACGAGGCCGGTGTGGCGGTGCGGCTCGGTCATCGACAGGATGCGCACCATGAACTGCAGCATGAACGGCACGTAGATCACGCCGAAGAGCGACCACGCGAGGGTTTCCACGCGATTGTCCGAGCGGCGCTCGCCGAGGATGCGGACGGAAAACACGATGACGGCCAGCGCCAGCAGGACGTCGGGCTGCACCAGTCCCCGGGAGTAGAACGGGGCGAGGGTGATGGCGGCGCCGATCACGAGGCCGAAACGGTCGAACGGGTCGAGGCCCATGCGTTTCACCATGGCATAGAATTCGCGCAGGGTGAGCACGCTGATGGCGGTCACGAGCCAGACGCCCCCGACCGCACCGAACCAGCGGACGCACAGCAGCACGATGGTCCAGAGGCCGACGGTGCTGAGGATGCGTTTCGTCACGGCGGAACGGGACGCCTACTTGGCGGCGGCCGCGGCGCGGACGGGCTGCAGTTGCTCGCTGGTCAGGCCGTAGCGGCGTTCCCGCCGGGCGAACTCGGCGCATGCGGCGGCGAGGTCGGCCTTGGTGAAATCCGGCCAGAGGACGGGCGAAAAGACGAACTCGGCATAGGCGCCCTGGAGCACGAGAAAGTTGCTGACGCGCGTCTCGCCCGAGGTGCGGATGATGAGGTCCGGGTCGGGGATGTCCGCGGTGTAGAGGTAGCGGCTGAACGTGGCCCACGAGCCGTCATTGAGCTTTTCACGTCCGGCGGCCACGGCGGCGGCATAGGCGCGGGCGGCATCGACGACCTCGGTCCGCGCGCCGTAGTTGAGGGCGAGC
>Ga0265319_1001367_pt1 | contig 14673 bp, 14 predicted proteins | sample 4824metaG_FD_192443 | JGI IMG/M metagenome (GOLD analysis project Ga0265319, IMG submission 192443) | Rhizosphere microbial communities from Carex aquatilis grown in University of Washington, Seatle, WA, United States - 4-8-24 metaG | ecosystem: Host-associated > Plants > Roots > Rhizosphere >...
TCGGGTTGCGCAAAAAATACCGGAAGAGTTCATGGGCATATGGCGAAACGTCGAACGGTTCGTTGGGATCGATGCCCGCCGTCGACGACGCCGTGATGTTGCGGACGGTATTGCCGCATGCTTCACGGAGCGTAATGTCGTCCCGTTCTAGGCGCGCCCACAGTTCCGGCGTCCGTTCGAGGCTGACATAATGTATCTGGATATCCTGCCGCGTCGTGGCATGCAGGTTTCCGCTGCCGTACTCTTCTGAGATATCGGAGATCGTGAGGAGCTGCCTCACCGTCAATCGTCCGAACGGAATCTTTATTCGTACCATCTGGACGCCGGGCTGCCGCTGCCCGTAAATGCCGCGGACCAGACGAAGGCTTCTGAATTTGTCGTCATCGATCTTTCCATCCCGATAGAGTTTGATCTTCCTCTCCAGGTCGATGATATCCCGCTCAACAACGGGATTGTGGAGGTTTTCAAGTTCGTTTCTGAAACTTTGCATATTGACTCCTTTTAGATTTTATCTCCGCAAAATGTCTACCACGTTGCCACTCACGAAGTGATGCCTTCGGCACAAGTCACAAAGGCACAAAAAGAGATCGATTTTCTTATGGTACTGCTTTGAGCCTTGGTGCCCTAGTGGCCCAATCATTAAGACAAAAAACCGACGCCTACGGTGTCGTTTGTCGCCTCGTCGATAATAATGAATGCTCCGTTCGCTTTGTTGTCTTGATAGCGGTCATAGAATATTTCCGCTGCCGCAGTGATCGTGACATCTCCGATATCATTGAGCGAGAGCGTTTCGGCGTTGAGCACAGCTTCCAGCGATTCCGGATGAATGACCGACCGGATCGCGTCGATGCGAGCTTGAATGCGGCGGACCCCATGCTGAAGGAGATACCGGGAACGCACTTTTGCAGGCCGCTCATGAAGCCAGCAGAGCCGCGCCTCAACGGTCCTGGAAATAATCGGCAGCCGGCCTTCCTTTACGATCATATCTCCCCTGCTCAGGTCGAGGTCTTTTTCGAGACGTATCGAGACCGATTCTCCGGCTTCTGCGGATTCAATTTCTCGGCCGTAGCTGTCTATGCTGCTCACCATTGTGGTGTTGTGCGTCGGCAGAATCGTAACCCTATCGCCGACTCGGATATTGCCGCTCGCTATTTTTCCCGCATAGCCGCGGTAGTCGTGGAATTCGGGGAGTTTGGATCGAAGGACACACTGTATGGAAAAACGAAACGGCGTATCATCGCTCGCGTGCGGGACATCGATCGTTTCGAGGAGTTCCAGCAGCGGCTTCCCCGTGTACCACGGCGTGTTCAGTGAAGAAGAAGTGACGTTGTCCCCCGAACTTGCACTCAGCGGAATGAACACAAGACGAGATGCGGGAAATCCGAGGCGGTGTGCAAATGATGAGAGCGTCTCGACAATGTGGAGATACCGCCGTTCATCGTAGCCGACAAGATCCATCTTGTTGATGCAGACAATGACAGTCGAAAGCTCCAGGATATGCGAGATGAGAAAATGTCTGTAGGTTTGAAGAAGGCTTCCGTTGCGAGCGTCGACAAGGATGAGCGCCACGGACGATGCCGATGCGCCGGTGACCATATTTCGCGTATACTGTTCGTGCCCCGGCGTGTCGGCCACGATGAATTTCCGGCGGGGCGTTTGAAAATACACATGGGCGACGTCGATCGTAATTCCCTGCTCGCGTTCCGCGAGCAGGCCGTCGGTCAGCAATGAAAAGTCGGGAGTGTCGAACCCGCGGCGTTTGCTCGCACGGATGAGGTCTTCAACCTTGTCCGCCGGCAATGAGTGCGTTTCGTACAATAACCGGCCGATGAGCGTGCTTTTGCCGTCATCAACGTTGCCGGTTGTCGCTATGCGAAGAACTTCTTTCATACTTGTTGACTTATTTTAAAGTTTCCACCAATGACACGAAGAAACACGAAGGTTGGAACTAAGCTGAAAAAATGTACTTTCTTCCGTATTGTATTTTCTTCGTGTTCTTCGCGAACTTCGTGGTTAATATTTTTTTAAAAATACCCCTGTACTTTCCGCAACTCCATCGCCGCTTCCGACCATTTATCGTCAATGCGGGCGCCCCGTTCGGACGTTTGCGCGTTTTCAATTTCATAGATGATCCGGTCGATCGTCGATGCTTCTGACTCTATTGCCGCGCTGCAGCTCATATCCCCGACGGTCCGAAAGCGCACCTGCCGCACGTCGGCAGTTTCGCCGGCAACGAGAGGAACGAAATCGGAAATCGGCCAGATGAGCGCATCCCGCATGAACGTGGGCCTTGAGTGCGCATAATAAATACTCGGAATGGCAAGCCCCTCTTCTTTGATGTAATTCCACACGTCAAGCTCGGTCCAATTGCTGATCGGGAACACGCGGACATTTTCTCCTTTGCGGATCCGGCCGTTCAGCATATCGAACAATTCGGGGCGCTGTCTTTTTACGTCCCACTGGCCGAAATCATTTCTCACCGAAAAGAATCGTTCCTTCGCACGGGCTTTTTCTTCGTCCCGCCGCGCGCCGCCGATGCAGGCGTCAAAGCCGTACTGTTCGATCGTTTTCAAAAGAACGTGCGTTTGCAGCATGTTCCGGCTCGCGTATTTTCCCGATTGGTCGCTTATTTCCCCTTTGTCAATCGCATCCTGAACAGAGCCCACGATCAGCTGCACGCCAAGGTCTTTCACAAACGCGTCGCGAAACTCAAGCACTTCCGGAAAATTATGTCCTGTGTCGATGTGCACCAGAGGAAACGGCACCGCCGCCGGAAAAAATGCTTTCCGCGTGAGATGGGCGATCGTGATCGAATCTTTTCCGCAGGAAAAGAGGATCGCGGCGTTCTCGAATTGCGCCGCGACTTCGCGGATGACGTAGATCGCTTCAGATTCCAGTTCTTTGAGATAATCCATTAGCCGCATTTTCTATTTAGAAAAATATTTTCTTGCTTTGCGTCTCCGCGCCCGGCGAAGCCATCCCTTCGGGATTTGCGTGAGCACTTATGCCCGGTGCAACCCGCACTCTTTTTTTGACGATTCCCACCACCATCGCCCAGCCCGAAAATCTTCCCCCTCCTGGATGGCCCTTGTGCATGGTGCACAACCGATGCTGACGAAACCTTTGTCGTGAAGAAGATTGTAGGGAATAAAATTAGCCCTGATAAATTCCATGACATCCGTTAATGTCCAACGTAGGAGGGGATTGACTTTCATGACCTGAAAGCGATCGTCCCATTCGAAAAAACGGAGAGCTGAGCGGTTCTCCGATTGATCGGCGCGAAGTCCCGTGACCCAAACCCCGTATTCTTCCAATCCTCGTTCCAGCGGCTTTACTTTTCTGATCCCGCAGCATTCTTTCCGCAGTTCCACCGACTCATAGAAAGCATTAATCCCATTTTTATTGACGTACGTTTCAACATCCTTCGGGTCCGGGAAAAGAGTTTTAATGATGTTACCGTATTTTTTTGCCGTCTTTTCAAATGTCTCGAGCGTTTCGTTGAACAGCCTGCCGGTGTCGAGTGTGAAAATATCGACCGGGAGTTTCTTTCCGGCGAGAATATGCGTGATCACCTGGTCTTCCGCTCCAAACGACGTCGTGAACACCGATTTCATCCCTGGCAAGGCCGAACCCAATAGAATAATTTTATCGACGGAGAGGTCTTCCGCCCGGGCGTTCAGTTCCGCCAGCTCATCTGCCTGTATTTGTTGTGTGCTCATCGCCGCAGCTTATGATTTTGAAAATGAATGATATTCCGTGATGCCGACATAGACTTCCGACCCTTCGGTGAATCCGCTGGTGAATGAAACTCCCTTCGGAACATGCGCGATGACATGCTTCCCTTCTCCGATGTGGAGCGTCAACTCGATCAGCGGACCTTTAAACCGCGTTTTTGCGATTGTCGCTTTCACGTGATTTTGCTCCGGCGCCGAACTGACATACACGTCGTTCGGGCGGAAATAGATCCGCATTTTTTCTCTCAGCGGATATCCGTTCACCGAAAAATTTATCGGCCCCCAGCGGACCAGGTGAGGCTCCGAAACTTCGGCTTCGATAAAATTACTCTCGCCGACAAATTCCGCGACGAACGGCGTGAGAGGCCGGTCGAATATTTCCCTCGGCGTTCCTTCCTGCTCGATGCGCCCTTTGTTCATGACGAAAATTTTGTTGGCGATCTCAAGCGCCTCGTGCTGGTCGTGCGTGACGAAGAGCGTGGTGACATGTGTCTGTTCATGAAGCTGCAGGATCCATTTTCTCAACTCCTCACGCACCTTCGCATCAAGCGCGCCGAATGGTTCGTCGAGCAAGAGGACTCTCGGGCGGGCGGCAAGCGCACGAGCTACCGCAACGCGCTGACGTTGTCCGCCGGAGATCTGCGAGGGATAACGATGCTCCAGTCCCTTTAATTGGACCAACTCCAGGAGTTCGTTGACCCTTTCCGTAATTTCACTCCTGGAGACTTTTCTCACTTTAAGAGCGAATGCAATGTTCTCATAGAGCGTCATATGTTTAAAGAGAGCGTAGTGCTGAAATACAAATCCAACGTTCCGCTCTTGCGGAGACGAGAGCGTTGTTTCTATTCCGGTCAGGTGGATCTCCCCTGTATTCGGAATTTCCAACCCGGCAATGATCCGCAGCAGGGTGCTTTTGCCCGACCCGCTCGGTCCGAGAATGGCGATCAATTCTCCGGTTTCGACATTAAAGCTTACGTCGTCGACGGCAGTAAAGCCGTTGAACTTTTTTGTGAGATGACGTACCGCGATGCTCATAGAGTGCCGGTAAATGACTGGGAATTTGTTGTCGATGCCTGGCGGCGGATCTTTATTTCTGCAACTTTCTTGATGATTAGGGTGACCACGGCAAGGAACGTCAAAAGGGACGCAACGGAGAACGCCGCGGTAATATGGTATTCGTTGTACAGGATCTCTGCCTGCAGCGGAATCGTGTTCGTCGCCCCGCGGATGTGTCCCGAGACCACCGAGACCGCTCCGAATTCTCCCATCGCCCGTGCGTTGCAGACGATAATTCCGTACATCAATCCCCATTTGATATTGGGAAGCGTGACCTTAAAAAAAGTCTTCCAGCCGCTTGCGCCGAGCACGACGGCGGCTTCTTCCTCTTCCGTACCGCTTAATTGCATGATTGGAATGAGCTCGCGCGCGACAAACGGAAACGTGGCAAAGATCGTCGAAAGGACGATTCCGGGAACGGCAAAAATTATTTTGACGTTGTGCTCGTCCAGCCATCTTCCGAAAACTCCCTGTAAACCGAAGAGGAGGACGAACAGCATCCCGGAAATCACCGGCGATACGGTGAACGGCAGATCGATCAGGGTCGTGAGCACATTCTTCCCAGGGAAATTGAACTTGGCGATCAGCCATGCCGCTGAAATTCCGAATACGACGTTGAGCGGAACCGCAATTGCCGCAGTGAGCAATGTTAGTTTGATCGCTGCCAACGCATCGGGAGTCGTGACGGCCATGAAATATGCTTCGGTCCCTTTTTCAAATGCCTTCACGAACACAAGTGCCAGAGGCACCGCCAGGAACACGACGACAAAGAGCAATGAAATGCCGATAACGATCCATCGTACCCAGCGAGGCTCGGAAAGCCTTGATGAGCGCGTAACCATTAGGTCGTGCTCGGGTAGCTTGCCCGCCGCGTATTGAAGGCCTATCATACGCTGCTCGCTTTCCTGTTGATTCGTGCCTGCAGCACATTGATGATCAGCAAAAGAATGAACGAGGCGACAAGCATTGTCACCGCGATCGCTGTGGCGCCGGGATAATCGTACTGTTCCAGCCTCGTGATGATGAGAAGAGTTGAAATCTCCGTTTTCATCGGCATGTTTCCCGCGATAAACACGACCGAACCGTACTCGCCGAGCGTTCGCGCAAAGGCCAGAGCGAAGCCGGTCAATGCCGCGGGGCGGATCGTGGGGAAAATGATCCGCGATACGATGTACCAACGGTGCGCTCCCAGGCTGGCAGCAGCTTCCTCGACATCAAGTTCCATCGCCTCAAGGACCGGCTGCACGGTCCGAACAACAAACGGCAGGCCGATGAAGATCAGGGCAACGGTAATGCCGAGCGGAGTGTAGTCGACTCTGATCCCGAAGATTTCGAGATATTGTCCGAACCAGCCGTTCCCCGCATACAGCGTTGTCAACGTTATTCCAGCCACGGCCGTCGGAAGGGCAAACGGCAGATCGACAAAAGCATCGACGATCCGTTTCCCCGGGAAATCGTACCTCACGAGCGTCCACGCGAGCAATACGCCAAAGATAATGTTGACGCTCGCCGCGGCAAACGCGGTTCCGAAGCTCAATCGAAACGATGCAAGCACCCGCGCACTTGTGATCGACCCGTAAAATTGAGCCCACGTCAGATCGAACGTTTTAAGGAACAGCATCGAAACCGGTGTCAGCACAATAAGGCTCAGATAAAATACCGTAAACCCCAGCGACAGGCCGAAGCCTGGAAGAACACGGCGCTTCCTTCTTTGAGGAAAAATATTTTCGATCGCTTTTGCCAGAGCCATTTCAGCTGCTCATTTTTTGATTTCTTAAATTACGGTTGATAGATCTGGTCGAACGTTCCGCCGTCGGCGAAATGCGTTTTCTGCGCATTTCGCCATCCGCCGAAAACCTCGTCGATCGTAAACAGTTTTAGTTTCGGAAACTTGTTCTCGTATTTTGCCGCGACAGACTGCAGACGAGGGCGATAAAAATTGCGTGCAGCAATTTCCTGGCCTTGCTCCGTATAGAGGTACTCGAGGTACGCCTGCGCAACTGCGCGGGTCCCCCGCTTATCGACGACTTTGTCCACGATTGAAACCGGCGGCTCGGCGAGAATGCTGACATCGGGAGCAACCATCTCAAATTTCCCCTGGCCTAGTTCATTGACGGCGAGAAAGGCTTCATTTTCCCACGCGATGAGAACGTCGCCGATGCCCCGCTCCACGAATGTGATCGTTGAACCGCGCGCACCCGCATCGAGCACGGGGACATTTTTAAACAGACGTTTGATGAAGTCTTTCACTTTGGATTCATCTCCGTTGAATTTTTTCAGAGCGTATCCCCATGCCGCAAGATAGTTCCACCGGGCCCCGCCCGATGTTTTGGGGTTCGGCGTCACGACCGTGACGTCGGGGCGGACGAGATCGTCCCAGCCGTTGATCTTTTTCGGGTTTCCTTTGCGGACAAGAAACACGATCGTCGAAGTGTAGGGCGTGCTGTTGTTCGGAAGTCTTGTCTGCCAGTTCTGCGGAACAAGGTTGGCTTTCTCGTAGAGCGCGTCGATATCGTATGCCAGAGCAAGTGTGACGACGTCCGCCTGCAGTCCATCGATCACCGCACGCGCTTGCTTCCCCGATCCCCCGTGCGACTGATCGATCGTCACGACCTGGCCGGTCTTCTCTTTCCAGTATTTTGCGAAACTTGCATTAAAATCCTGGTACAATTCACGCGTAGGATCGTAGGAGACGTTAAGCAGCGTAACTTCTTGCTGTTGAGCGGCGGCGGGCGATGCAAACACCACGGCAAAGCTGCTCAGCACAAACACTATTCTTGATATTTTCTTATAGAACGATTTCATCGTCATGATTCCTTTTTCAGAATTGATATGCAATAGTTAAACGTGCTGTGAGCGACGCATCATACGCTACGCTCGACGTGTTTCCGACCGCAGGCTTGTTTTCATAGGTTTCGTATTCGATGTTCGGCTGAATGAAGAAATTCTTGTCGGTTTTCCAGCTGAGCGCAGCAATGACCAGATTGCGAGAATCGCCTTTCACGTTGGCGTTGGTATTCGGGTCGAAAAAATCGTACCGGAGAACGGCCGCCAGCTCGGTCACAAAATTGTACGAGCCAAAAACCGAATACCCCTGTCCTACAGCGCTTCTCGTCGCTGTTCCTGCAACGGGAGCGTTTGCCGCATTCTGCGAAAATATTTCAGCGCCGATATTGTAATTGTCTTTGACGCCGTACCACGCAACAAGAGAACCAGTTGCTTTGTCATTGTCACTGATCGTGGTTTTCGCCGGTGCCAGGGCTGCATAATCGCCGGAGACCGCAACCTGAAAATTAGCAAACGGCGATGCTTGAAGATTGAGGTAATAGCGTTTATATTTGTCGGTTTCTACGGCTGTGTTGGAATTGTTGCCGATCAAAATCCAATAATTGTAGCTCCCTCCCTGGTCAATGCGGCCTTTGAGCGAAACGCCGAGGTCGCGCGTCGCCACATAGCCGCGCAAATCTTGTTCGGTTTTTTCCAATGACCGGTATCCCCATGCAGCTTCGGAAACCGCAGGAGCCGGAGTGGGCTGTTCGCCGAACGTCAGGTCGCTTCCTGAAAAAATTCCTTTCAACGTTACGTATGCATCCTTCACGAACAAGTTGTTGGTCCCGTTGGTCGCAGCTATTTGATCGTCTTCCAGCCGAAAACGCGTCGTAAGTTTTTCCGAGATATCATCGTCGAACGTCAAATAGAATCGGCGAAGCTGAAATCCGTTGAAGTTTTTCGCATTGCTTGCCGCTGGAATGGCAGTGTTCGGGAGTGCCGGGCCTTTTGTTCCGCTCGTGTCGCGCGAAACGTTATAGAAATAGTCACCGTAGACGACTCCGCTGAATTTCGGCTGCCCCCATGCTGATGGCGGCAGTGCTTGCTGTTTCTGTGCCGCGGCTTCCTGGTCGAGTTCGCGAAGGCGCTGCAATATTTTTACCTGCTGAGTCAGCTCCTGCAATCGGGTTTCGATCGAGGTATTGTGAGAAGTGCTATCCTGTGCAACTGTAATATTCGTGAGAAAGAAAGAAGCATTCGCGAGAATAATTGCCGTAAAAAATAGTTTCAGGGTCTTCATAATTTTCCTTTTTCGGTTAGAATATTCTCCATTTGAGACCGCGAGAGAAATTGAGGAGAATCTAAGTGAATGTTATTTTTATATGAGAATCGAATTTGGATTTTTGATTAGCGTTTTCGTCGACCATGCAGAAAAGTGTAATGACACACACTTTTCACAATGGATACTTCGATGGCTGCAGTGATAGAGCTATACTACTATCGCAGCGATCGTCAACGAAAAATGAATGAGAGAAAAACGGCTGGGGTCAACAACAACAGAGGTAATGCCCGTTGAGGTACGGAGCATCGTGCTGCAACGCTGGTCTGCAAGCGTAGAATAAATGAAGATTAGAACCGTTTGACATTTGGAAGTGTGATTGTATTTTGACAAACCCCCTTTTTAGCCGGCAAAGTCTAAAAAGAGTCAGAGATGAAAAACATGGCAAATGATCTCTCCAGATAAGATAACATTCTGCAATTTATTGTCAAGTCGTAAACGGAAAAAAGTACGGCACATGTTCCTTCGCCGCAATGGATCCGTGAGATCGACTTTCTTTTGTTATTTGCATTGCAGCGTTAAACGGATTCTCTATTCCATATGTCAAACGGACAAGGTTGCAAAACACCCTCTTCCCCGCTCACAATGTAGGAGTCATGAAGTCATTCTGAATTGATACGATTATCAGCAATCAAGACCAAAATTCGGAAGAAACTTTGTGCCGCCGTCTATCAATCTTTTCATTCCCGCAATTGTAGAAGAAACCGGACCGAGCTCTTCGGCTGAAAGCCGCCGGCATGCACTTCTTTGTGCCCATCCTCAAAATCATTCATGGTTTGTATGAAAATACTCAATCGGCGCATTCCGTCTCTGCAACTTCTTTTCTTTGTGATCTACGTGATCCTTTCTTCTGTCATGGTTTTCACTCCGATCATCATCACCGGATCGGTTCACGTTACCAAGAAGTTCATCATCGATGAAGATGTTACGGAAGTCATCCTGCTGGGCGTTCTCTTTGCCCTGAGTCTCCTCATTTTTAGGCTTTACCGGAAAGAGGCCTCCAAGCAGGCTGAACTGATTGACAGCATCAAAACCGACAAGAAAAAGGCCGACGAAAGACTTTTCGCTTCGCTTGAGTATATAGGGAAAGTCAACGTCCAGATCGAGCAGATGAAATCAATATTTGAAACGACGAACGCGTATCCGGAAACAATGAATGAGTTCAAGAGAGCAGTCCATTTTTTGAGCGACCGCGTTCTTGGAATCGTCAATACGAATTGGGTGTTGTTCAGAATCGTGAACAGCGATACTCATAGAACCAATTATGAGTGTTTCGAAACACGGGAGGGGTTCGTGTGCCGGTATCCGCACGTCAGCAACAAAATGATTGTTGAAGAACGGTCCGACTCACCTTTCACCGCAGTCGTGTCAAATCCGCACAATTTCAATTTTCTCGTTTTCTGCGCCATGCCGGTTGCAAGCATCAATAATGACCAGCGGGTCTTTATTCAGGCGATTATGAACGAGATCACGATGTTGTTTATTATCCTGAATTCCTCTCATGCCAAACTTGGCGGCAGAATCGCCGCAGGGAACAGATCCAGTACGATAACCGAAGTCGTGCAGACCATGCCGCCTTCGAGAAACTGAGCTCATTGCAGATGCCCGTGACGTATCGGTTCGACGCCAACATCATTATTATTGAAATGTTCGGCGAATACACAATGAACGATGTTCGCACTACAATTATCAATTCGTTGGACGGTGAGGGGGCAGGAAGGCGATCTTTCCTGCTGTTCAATTTTGGCGAATCTCGAAGCATGGTCGTTCGATCTTCGGAGGAGATCAACACGATGGTGAATTTCATTACGTCGTTAGCGAACCGGTTTGGAAACCGTCTTGCATTCGTATCATCCTACGAACTGCCGTACGGTCTGATGCGTTTCGTTGCTGTTAAATCAGGAAAGTGTGGAATCGATTCGGAAGTGTTTCGTACGTACAAAGAAGCGCGGGATTGGCTCCTTTCATAGTATCGGCAGCAAGAGCTGCCTAGCTCGTCAAATAATTACTTGACCGCAAAGGACGCTAAGAACGCAAGGTGTTTTCAGTTTTTTCACAAAAACCCCTGGTGACCTTTGCGATTCTTGCAAAAGATCACTTCTTGGGGATAATGTTACCGCGCTGGAGAGAAGCGGGCTTTAATGTGGAATGCTTTTTCGAAGAGCTCTTTTTTCCTGTTTGCGCCCCAGACTTCCAGCTCAATTTTTGCTCTTTGCGACCGCCGCAGTTTGAAATGCACCGTTGACCGCGTACGCCGGCATCGCAAGCTTTTAATAACAGAGAAATGCGTCCGGTCCAATCCGTCCGCAATACGGAGGATCGCCGAGAGCTTCACCACGATGTCCCGTTCGTCGGCATTGAGCTTGGCAAATCCTTCGTGTCTCATCTTGGGATGACTTTTCCTGTGGTACCGCGCGATGTTTGCAATGATCTCTTTTTCATTTTCCGTGAACCCGAGCAGCTCGGAATTCCGGATGAGGTAGTACGAATGCCGGTGGTGCTGTGCATGCGAGACGAATAGTCCGACTTCATGGAGAAGCGCGGCTGCCTCAAGATAGACCCGTTCATCCGAGCTCAGCTTGTGGAGGGGAGCTGTCTGGTCGAAAATATCCAGCGCCAGCCGGCCAACCTGGTGAGCGTGCACTTTTTCGTACCGAAAACTCTCTGCAATGTGAAGGACGCTTGTATACCGGATATCGTGGAAATGGTCAAACCTCTTCTTTCTGTGGTACTTCTCGATAGTGTCGAGGATGATCCCCTCGCGGAGCGCATATTCAGAAATGGTCATCCGCTTAACGTCCAGCGCCCGGAACGCTTCCTCAAGAATGATCACCCCGGCAACAATGATGTCCGCCCGGGCCGGGTCGAGCCCGTCGATGCCGGCACGGTCATCTGAATCGTTCTTATCGAGAATGATGTCCGCAACCTCTGAAAGCTCGTCGCTCGAAAAGGTAAAATTATTAATAGACGCCTCCCCCTCTTCATCTCTTCGCAGCCTGATGATCTGCGCAATATTGGTGATCGTCCCCGATGTTCCAACGGCGATCTCATAATGATTCTTGCGGGCTGCGCGCGCAATCGGACTTAACGTCCCCCGGACAAATTGGCGGCACTCACGGATGGATTTTGAAGAAGTCTTGCCGTCTTCAAAGAAACGCTGCGTCAATCGTACGGCTCCGAGCTTCAGGCTGTTGCTGTACAGGATTTTTCTTTGATGCCCGATAAGGAACTCGGTGCTTCCCCCTCCGATGTCCACCATCAGGTGCTTCTTCTTGAAAATCGGCAGCGCCTGGAGAACTCCAAGGTGAATGAGCCGTGCTTCCTCAAAGCCCGAAGCAACCTCGATCGTAATTCCTGCCTCCGTTTTTACGCGGCGGAGGAATTCGTCCTGGTTCAACGCCTCGCGGACCGCGCTCGTGGCGATCGCCCGAATGGGCGCACGGTACGAATCGGCGATCATCTTGCACCTGCGGAGAGCAAGGATCGCGCGCTCAACGGCGCTCCCCGTAAGGTATTTCATGTCGGTGGAACCTGAGCCAAGGCGCACTATTTCTTTTTCACGTTCGAGGATCGTAAAGCTGCCGGAGTCGGGATAGACCTCGGCGACAAGGAGATGGATCGAATTGGTGCCGATGTCAATGGCGGCGAGGTTTTTCTTCAGATTCTTCATCTTCGAGGACTGCGAGTATTCCTTGTTTTAGTGCACGGTTGGTATCTTCATAACTCTTTGCTGCATCGACCACCTGGAAATTGAACTCATTGGTCATCCGGTCGAATTCTTTCAAGATAAGTTTCTGGTACTCGACAAAACTGTCGTAGAAATCGTCACCAAGCCGCATGTCCATTCCTGATTCCCAGTAATCCAACCCCTCTCCCGACTGCTCCACCCAGTACCGCTTATGCAGCGTTTGACTGTTGATCACTCGTGGGATCAAATCCTCTATGTTGATGCGCATATAAAAAACGGCATCCGGCTCTATTGCAAACCCGAACACTTTCCTGATCCACTGGCGGTCGCCCCCCCTCACCGATGAGCGCGCAAACGCAGTATGGATATAGCGGTCCGCGAGGACCACGAAGCCGGCCCGGAGCGCCGGGATCACTTCGTGCTCAAGACGGTCAGCAAAATCTGCGGCATATAACAGGCTGAACGTATCGAAATTCAGCGTGTGGCCGGACTTTGCCTCGTTGATGGCTTTCCCCATCAACGGCGACCGCGTCCAGCCTGTCGTCGTAACGCCGTAGCCCTTCACCTCCAGCCATTTCTTTAATTCCTCAAGCTGGGTGGATCGGCCGACGCCGTCCGTCCCTTCGATCACGATGAGCTTGCCGGTCAGGTCGCTGACGTCGACGTACGGAAGCCCGTTGCCGTAAAATGTTTTCTTTTTATGCGACATAGACATTCTCCTTCTTCTGCAGGAACGGAGTCGGTTTATAGTCTTTTAATCTTTCGCGTACGATATCGCGGATCAGGCTCTGCTGTTTCTGTATCGAATCCGTCGCATCGATGACCGTCAGTCCGTACTCTGCTGAGATTTTGTCGTACTCTTCGAGGATCTTCGACTGGAATAATCTGAAGCTCTCTCTCGGGTCGTCGCTCAATCCGAGGTCCATGCCGGCTTCGTGGAATTTCAGTTCCACTCTTCCGTTCAGGATGCGCTTCAGCGAAACTTCGATCGGGACCTTGAAATAGAACTGGATGTCCGGCTTCACTGCAAAGCCGTAGAGATTTCTCACCCATTCCGGATGGACGCCGCGGATCACATCGCGTGCGAACGCAGTGTACACGTAGCGGTCGGCGCAAACGATCATCCCTGCCTTTAATGGAGGAATGATCAGATGTGCCAATCGGTCCGCGAAATCTGTCGCGTGGAGGATGCTGAACGTCGTCGGCGTGAGAAGGTTTTTTTTCTTCCCTCTTTTGATGGTCTCGTTCACGAGCGCAGAGGAATTCCATTCCGTAAAAAAAACTCTGTACTTGGCGTTCAGCAGCCACTTCTGCAGAAGCTCCAATTGAGTTGATTTGCCGGATCCGTCGATTCCCTCCACGATAATGAGGATGCCGGGGTACGGACGAGGTTGGTCGAAAAGTCGGGCCATGCGGTTGTCCTATCTTATTTATTTGAGTTCACGAAGTTGTTTCGGCTGCAGATGCCAGTGAAGCGTCCCCGCTCCCCGCGGCGGCATGCTCGAGACCTCGATGCAGCAGAGCGCTCCTTTTTTGAATTCGATGATGGATTGTTCGGAACCGAGCAGCGCTGATGCGAGAAAACCGAGATCGGGTTCATGTCCCACGATCATGATGTGGTCAAGGTTCTTGTACTTTGCGAGATACACCATCAATTTTTTCGCCAGGCTCCCGGGGAGAAGTTCTTTGCAGACCTCGATCTTGTGATCCGCCCCCAGAGCATCCGCTGCGATCTTTGCCGTATCATGCGCGCGGATGAGGGGACTTGTCAGTATCACATCGATGGTACCGATGACCGTCGCGATGCCGCGCGCGCCCTTGCGCATCTTTTCCTTTCCGTCGTCCGTCAGAGGCCTGTCGTCGTTCAGAAATCCGGCGGTTCCCCGTTGAACGGCGATGCCATGCCGTAAAATATAGATGAACAATATCTTCTCCGAAAATATTTTTTGCTGAAGTTAAATAATCTAAACGGGCTCATGGAAAAGATAGAAGCCGTCTCAAGCCAACTCCGTACGGTCATCCTGAGCGGAGCGAATGCCTAAGGCATCCCTTCGGGAGGATCTACGACACTGAAGCTTCCCAGATTG
>Ga0265319_1001369_pt1 | contig 14671 bp, 13 predicted proteins | sample 4824metaG_FD_192443 | JGI IMG/M metagenome (GOLD analysis project Ga0265319, IMG submission 192443) | Rhizosphere microbial communities from Carex aquatilis grown in University of Washington, Seatle, WA, United States - 4-8-24 metaG | ecosystem: Host-associated > Plants > Roots > Rhizosphere >...
TCGCCCGGCAGGTTCCCGAGCCTCCGGACGAGGCGGCCGTGGAGGCGCTCGCGGAGCGGTCGGCGGCGCTCGACGCACGGGTTGCGGAGTTGACGCAGCGCGAGCTCGGCCTCGCGCGGCGCGCCGCCGAGGTCGCGAAGCGTGAGGAGGAGGCAGCCGCGCGGACGGAGGAGCTCGCGCTGCGCGCCGCCCAGCTCGGGGCGCAACTCGAGGAGGCAAAGCTCGAGGAAGCGGAGCGCGCGACTGCCGAGCGTGCGGCTGCGGAGCGCGCGGCTGCCGAGCTCGAGGAGGCGGACCGCGCCGCGATCGCTGCACGAGACGCCAATCCGGAGCCGGCCGCCGCGCCTCAGGCGCCGCTCACCGCCGCGATCGAACGGGCGCAGTCAGGCCCGCCCGCGGCCGCGGCCGCGAAGGAGGCGCGAGGAGCGTGGAACCTGATCGTGCTCGAGCGCCTCGTCGCCGGCCGCGTCGCCGAGTTCCCCGACAAGCGTGACGAGTGGATCTCCTACCTCTATTTCCTGCGGGAGTACGCGGAGCCCGACGGCACGATCCCGTCGAGCTTCGACTGGCTCATCCAGGACACCTTCGCGGAACTCGTGGCGTGACCCCACACCGGGGAGCTGTCGCCGGGCCACTCGGGACATTCGCGATCGTCAGGCCGAGCGAGCTCGTGCCCACGTTGTTGCGCGTGTCGGCAGCGCTCACCTCGAGTGTGTATCGACCGTTCGGAAAGGTGGTCGTGTCGAGCGCGCGCTCGACCCAGTAGACGTATTGTCCTGGGCGGTGCGGCTTGTTCTGGTACGAGCCGGCGGCGTAGACGAAGTCGTAGAGGTCGTTGATCGGCAGCCCGAACTGGAACGTCACCGCAACGCCTGACGCGACCGCCACGCCGGCTTCGTCCGTCAGCGTCCACCAGACCTCCTCCGGCGCCAAGCGGGCCAGATCCCAGGGCGAAGGCGGCGCGATCGGGGGCGTGTCGTACACGCTTGCCTGCACGTCGAGCAAGCCGCTCACGGCCTCGGCGTCGACCGGGCCGCCGCCCGTCGTCAGCAGCTGGACCGAGGCGACCGTCGGGACGGTCCCGTCGTAGAACGGCGAGAGCGCCCCCTTGCGCAGCGGGTTCCGGTAGGAGCCGCGGAAGCTCTCGGCGAAGTGCACGTGCCCCCAGCCGGGGAGGACGTGTCCGAGCAGCTGGTGCAGCCGCACGTGTGATCCGCTGCGGACGATCGGGCGGATGTGCCAGTAGCCGTACCGCCTCCCGGACGCGCGCCCGACAGTGACCGAGTCGGCATGCACCCGGACCACGACACCCGGCTCGACCGCGTAGACGGGAGCTCCGTCGGGCGCGACGATGTCGATCCCGAAATGGAACGCGGAGAGCACACTTTCGGCATCGAGGTGGTAACGAGGGTCTCCGAACGACCCGCGAATCGCATGCGGCGACTCGAACGGCTTCACCGGCCAGCTGTACGCGGCCGCAGCGGTCGGGAAGAGCAAGCTGGCCGGCGCGAGAAGCGCCAGAAACGTGCGCATTCTCGTCACCGTAGCCGCGGGACGAGCCCGTCGATCCCGGCGATCCTCCTCGCGGTCATTTCCCCTGCTGATCGCGGAAACCGCAGGTGCAGCCCTTGCCGTCGCGGACGATTCCGCCGATAACAGGGTCCAAGTGCCCGGCCGGCGCCTTTGTGGCACCGGGTGCCTCCGCTACGATTGCTCCACCTTCGACCGGTACGCGGTCATCCCGATCGCGTCGCGGTATGTCTCAGGAAGGGGGTCGAGGGACTTGTTCGAACGCTTCACTGAACGGGCTCGCCAGGTAGTCGTCCTCGCACAGGACGAGGCCCGGGCGCTCAAGCACAACTACATCGGTACGGAGCACATCCTGCTCGGCCTGCTCCGTGAGGAAGAGGGCCTTGCGGCCCGCGTTCTCGAGTCGCTCGACATCACGGTCGAAGAGGTGCGTGCGCAGGTCGCCCGCATCGTCGGCCAGGGCGACGAAGTCACGACCGGACAAATCCCGTTCACACCGCGCGCCAAGAAGGTGCTGGAGCTGGCGCTGCGCGAAGCGCTGTCCCTCGGACACAACTACATCGGCACCGAGCACATCCTCCTCGGCCTCGTCCGCGAGAACGAGGGCGTCGCCGCACGCATCCTGCTCGACTTCGATGCCGACGCAGAGAAGATCCGCAACGAGATCATCCGCATGCTGTCCGGCCCCGGCCGGCGCCAGGGCGGCGCAACGGGCGGTCCCGCCGGCGAGAAGTCGAAGAGCTCGAAGCTGCTCGACCAGTTCGGCCGCAACCTGACGAAGCAGTCGACCGAGGGCAAGCTCGACCCGGTCGTCGGCCGCGCCACGGAGATCGAGCGGCTGATGCAGATCCTCTCACGGCGCACGAAGAACAACCCCGTGCTGATCGGCGAGCCGGGCGTCGGCAAGACCGCCGTCGTCGAAGGCCTCGCCGCGCGGATCGCAACGAACCAGGTGCCGGAGCTCTTGAAGAACAAGCAGATCTACACGCTCGACCTTGCGGCGCTCGTCGCGGGCTCGAAGTACCGCGGTGAGTTCGAAGAGCGCCTCAAGAAGGTCATGAAAGAGATCATGCAGCGGGGCGACATCATCCTGTTCATCGACGAGTTGCACAACCTCGTCGGCGCGGGTGCTGCCGAGGGCGCGATCGACGCGGCCTCGATCCTCAAGCCTGCGCTCGCACGCGGTGAGCTCCAGACGATCGGCGCGACGACGCTCGACGAATACCGCAAGTACCTCGAGCGTGACGCTGCGCTCGAGCGGCGCTTCCAGCAGGTGCGCGTCGAGGAGCCGTCGGTCGACGACACCGTGCAGATCCTGCGCGGCCTGCGCGACCGGTACGAGGCGCACCATCGCGTGAAGATCACCGACGAGGCGCTGCACGCCGCAGCCGAGCTCGCCGACCGCTACATCCAGGACCGGCACCTGCCCGACAAGGCGATCGACCTGATCGACGAGGCCGCGTCGCGCATCCGCATCCGCTCGATGAACGCGCCGCCGCGCTATCGCGAGCTCGAGGACGAGATCGAGCACGTCCGCAAGGACAAGGAAGACTCGATCGAGGCGCAGGAGTTCGAGAAGGCCGCGTCGCTCCGCGACAAGGAGCGCAAGCTCACGCAGAAGAAGCGGGAGCTCGAGGAGCAGTGGCGGAACTCGGAGAACGTCGAGGAGCAGCCCGAGGTCGGCGAGGAAGAGATCGCGGACATCGTGTCGATGTGGACCGGCATCCCGGTCTTCAAGCTCACCGAGGCCGAGTCGCAGCGGCTGATCCGCATGGAGGATGAGCTGCACAAGCGCGTCATCGGGCAGGAAGAGGCGATCATCGCCGTCTCGAAGTCGATCCGCCGCGCGCGGGCCGGCATCAAGGACCCGAAGCGGCCGAGCGGCAGCTTCATCTTCCTCGGCCCGTCCGGCGTCGGCAAGACGGAGCTCGCGCGAACCTTGGCCGAGTTCCTCTTCGGCGACGAGGACGCGATGCTCCAGGTCGACATGTCCGAGTACATGGAGAAGCACTCGGTGTCGAGGCTCGTCGGCTCGCCCCCCGGCTACATCGGCTATGACGAGGGCGGCCAGCTCACCGAGGCCGTGCGGCGCAAGCCGTACTCCGTGCTCCTGCTCGACGAGATCGAGAAGGCGCATCCGGACGTGTTCAACATCCTGCTCCAGATCCTGGAGGAGGGGAAGCTGACCGACGCCCAGGGGCGACGCGTCGACTTCCGGAACACGATCGTGATCATGACCTCGAACATCGGCGCCTCGCAGATCTCGAAGAACCAGGGCTTCGGCTTCTCGGTCGGCGACGAGAACGGCTTGTCGTACGACGAGATGAAGGGCCGTGTCATGGGCGAGCTGAAGAAGGTGTTCCGCCCGGAGCTGCTGAACCGGATCGACGAGATCATCGTCTTCCACAAGCTCGAGAAGAGCGAGATCATGTCGATCGTCGACATGATGCTCAAGCGGCTGCGCGAGCAGATGGCCAACCACGAGGTCACGATCGAGCTGACCGACGAGGCGAAGGAGCTGCTCGTCGACAAGGGCTACGACCCGGCGATGGGCGCCCGGCCGCTGCGCCGCGCGATCCAGCGCTACATCGAGGACCCGCTCGCCGACTACGTGCTCGGGCGCCAGCTCGAGCCGGGCTCGACCATCCTCGTCTCCCGCAAGGCGACCGAGGACGGCGAGCCGGGCGAAGAGGTCGACATCACCGTCATCCCCGGCGAGGTCACGCCGGAGAAGGTGACCGTGCCGCCGGGAGAGCCCACCGGCTCGGCCGGCGACGTCGAGCCTCTCACCGAGGCGTAGGCCGAACGACAGCACTGAACGGGAGCGGCCGCCGAGAGGCGGCCGCTTCGGTTCTTGTCCTTCGGCTGGCCCTAGCGGGCACGCGCGGCGGAGGTGGCTCCCCGCCACCTCCGCGCGCGTTCCCGAGTAAGACGGGGGCGGCGCGGCTACCCGCCCCACCCCCTGCACGAGAGATGCGGTCTGCGGCGGTCCGCATCCCCGGCCGTCTCAGCTTCCGGATTTCCAGGCGCCGCGCTTCCCCCGGAACGGTGAGCTTGTGAAGTAGCGCGCTGAACCACCCGAAAGGGGAGGAATCAAGCGGGGGGCCGGAGGCACTATCTCCCCAGACGGCACATCCCCACGGCCCGCCCCCTGCGGCGGCAGGGCCGGTGCTCTCCCCTCAACGAACGAAGCAGCCCCCTTGCGGCGGGGCTGCTTTTTCGTTGCCTGGACGCCGAGCGGGGCCAGAAGTGGAGTAGCGCGCGGAACCACCCGAAAGGGGAGGAATCAAGTGGGGGGCCGGAGGCACTATCTCCCCAGACGGCACATCCCCACGGCCCGCCCCCTGCGGCGGCAGGGCCGGTGCTCTCCCCCAACGAACGAAGCAGCCCCCTTGCGGCGGGGCTGCTTCTTCGCTTCGCTTCGCCCGCTTCGCTTTCCGCTCGCTCGAGGTTTGGCGGTGTTGTGCTCGCGGCCGGGCGTCTCACTGCTCTCGCCCAACAAGTTGGGCTCCGCGACGGAAAGGTGCCGGGAAGGCGTCACCATCGGCATCCGGCCCCGTCCGTACGCTGCTCCGGTGGCAAAGCCTGCCGTTCAGTTCGCCTGCACCGAGTGCGGCACCGCCTCCGGGCGCTGGTTCGGCCGCTGCCCGGGCTGCTCGGCGTTCGGCACGCTCGTCGAGGAGGTCGTCGGACAGGTCGCCGAGCTCCCGAAGGCGGCGGCGAAGCCGCTGCTCCGGCTCGTCGACGTGGAGGTCGAGGAGGCCAGGCGGATCTCGACCGGCGTCCCCGAGCTCGACCGGGTGCTCGGTGGCGGCCTCGTGCCCGCGTCGCTCGTGCTCGTCGGCGGTGAGCCCGGGGTCGGCAAGTCCACGCTGCTGCTGACCGCGCTTCAGGAGATGAGCGCGACGCACCGGACGCTCCTGATCACCGGTGAGGAGTCGGTCGCGCAGGTGAAGCTCCGCGCCGAGCGCCTCGGCGGCGCGGCGAACGTCGAGATCCTCGCCGAGACCGAGCTCGACGTCGTCTGCGCCACGCTCCGGGCGGAGCGGCCCGACGTCTGCGTGATCGACTCGATCCAGACCGTCTACTCGGCCGATCTCAGCTCCGCGCCGGGCTCCGTCGCCCAGGTGCGGGAGGCCGCCGGGAGGCTCCTCCGCGTCTCGAAGGAGTCGGGCGTGGCGACGATCCTGGTCGGCCACGTCACGAAGGACGGCACGGTCGCCGGCCCGCGCGTGCTCGAGCACCTCGTGGACTGTGTCCTCCAGTTCGAGGGCGACCGCTACCGCGCGCACCGTGTGCTGCGGGCGACGAAGAACCGCTTCGGCTCGACGAACGAGCTCGGCATCTTCGAGATGACCGGCATGGGGCTCGTCGGCGTTCCCGACCCGTCAGAGGTGTTCGGGCGAACGGTCGACGGCGAGCCCGGCGCTGCGGTCGCCTGCGCTCTCGAGGGGACGCGGCCGATCCTGCTCGAGATTCAGGCGCTCGTGTCTCCCTCGGATCTGGCAATGCCGCGCCGGGTCGCAACGGGAGTCGACCCGAAACGGCTCGCGATGATCGTCGCCGTGCTGGCGAGGCACGCGGGTATCGGCCTCGGCCAGGCCGACGTCTTCGTCAACGTCGCGGGCGGCGTCCGCATCGACGAGCCGGGCGCCGACCTCGCCGTTGCGCTCGCGATCGCGTCTGCCGCGCGCCGGGCGCCGGTTCGCGCGGGCATCGCGGCTTTCGGCGAGATCGGCCTGACCGGGCGGCTTCGCCCGGCCACCCAGGTCGACAGGCGCCTGGAGGAATGCGCCAAGCTCGGCCTCACGGCGGTGGTCGCGCCGGAAGGGACGCCGACGCATGGCACACTTCGGGTCAGGCGCGCCGACACGATCCGTGAGGCGATCCGCGCCGGACTCGATGCCGAACAATCCCCCGCAGGAGAACAAGGAGACGAGGGCCGACTGGGCTCCGGCTGAGCTCGGCTTCACGCGGACGCCGTCGGAGGACGATCCGCGGCGCGATCCGGCGCTGCTCCAGGCGATCGAGAAGGTCGCGCCGGGCACGGCCCTCCGCCAGGCGGTCGACGACGTGATCCGCTCGCGCGAAGGCGCGTTGATCGTGGTGGGCGACCCCCAGGAGCTCGCGTTCCTCTACTCCGGCGGCATTCGGCTCGACGCGCCGTTTCGCCCCCAGCTGCTCTACGAGCTCGCGAAGATGGACGGCGCGATCATCGTCGACACGGCCGTGAAGCGCCTCGCCTGGGCGAACGTCCAGCTGATGCCCGACCCGATGATCCCCTCCGAGGAGACGGGGACGCGGCACCGCACCGCGGAGCGCGTCGCGAAGCAGACGGCGGCGCTGGTCGTCTCCGTCTCGCAGGAGCGCGAGACCGTGACCGTGTTCGTCGGCGCGGCCCACTACCAGCTCGACCCGGTCGCAGACGTGCTCGCGAAGACGAACCAGGCCCTCGGGACCCTCGACACGTACCGCCAGCGGCTCGAACAGGTTCTGCTCCGCCTCACGGCGCTCGAGTTCCAGAACGCCGTCACCCTCGACGACGTCCTCGTCGTGCTCCAGCGGGCAGCGATGACCTCGCGCATGGCGGAGCGGATCCAGCGGGACTGCGTCGAGCTCGGCAGTGAGGGGCGCCTGATCCGGATGCAGCTCGAGGAGCTCGTCGGGAACGTCCCGGCGGACCTCGACGCGATCGTTCGCGACTACCACGCGGTCAGCGCCGACGCTGAGGCGACGCTCGTGCTCGAGGGCCTCCGAGCCATGCGCTACCGCGACCTCCGCGAGTTCGAGCGGCTCTCCGAGCTGCTCGGCTACGAGCGGGGCGTCAATCCGCTCGACCGCAGCGTCGTGCCGCGCGGCTTCCGCGTGCTCTCGCACATCCCGCGGCTGCCCGACGCGGTGATCCGGCGGGTCGTCGGGGACCTGGGGAACCTCGACACGGTCATCCGCGCTTCCCAGCGTGACCTCGAGGCGGTGGAGGGCGTCGGGGCCGTGCGGGCCCGCGAGATCCGGGAGGGACTGCGGCGCCTGCAAGAGCACAACCTCGTCGATCGCTACCTCCAGCTTTAGAGCTTTGAAGCGTTAAATTCACCTAAAAGTGGCTTTTCCAGGCCGTTTTTGCTAGAATGCTTGCTCTCGGGGCCGGTGCAGTAGGTGCGCCGGCTCTTTTGGCGGGAACGCCTCGAACTGAAGGGGAGGGTCGGCTTGTACAAGGTCGGCGACAAGGTGGTGTATCCGCACCACGGTGCCGGGACGGTCGTAAAGAAGGAGTCGCGCGAGGTTCTCGGGACGAAGCGCGAGTACCTGACGATCAAGATCCTGCACAACGACATGACTGTTCAGGTCCCGAGCGAGAATGCCGACCAGGTCGGCCTGCGCCGGGTGATCGGCGAGAAGGAAGTCGGCGTCGTGATCAAGGCGTTGACCGGCGGCTCGACCGAGATGCCGAAGAACTGGAACCGCCGCTTCAAGCACAACCGCGACAAGATGAAGACGGGCGACATCCTCGAGCTCTCCGAGGTCGTCAAGAACCTCTCGCTGCGCGACCACGAGAAGGGACTGTCCACGGGCGAGAAGCAGATGTTCGTGAAGGCGAAGAAGATCCTCGCCTCCGAGCTGATGTACGCCAAGGGCATGGACGAGGAAGAGTGCGCCGAGTGGCTCGACGGGGTGCTCGCCGGTGTCGGGGGCAACGGCAAGAAGCGGCCCGCGGCCAAGAAGAAGGCTGTCGCGGCGACCGCCTAGCCCGGCGCTGTGTCTGTCTGGGCGATCCTCGTGGCCGCGGGCCGTGGGGAGCGGCTGGGCCTCGACCAACCGAAGGCATTCGCGAAGCTCGGCGAGGATCCGCTCCTCGCCGAGCCTCTGCGCCGCCTCGAGGAATCCGAGTGGGTCGAGGCGATCGTGCTCGTCGCGCCGCCGGGCTGGGAGGAGCCGGCGATCCTGCTGGCCGAGGAGCTCGGCTGCGGCAAGGTGAGCGCGTGCGTGCCGGGCGGTGAGACGCGAGCCGGCTCGGTGCGGGCGGGCATGGCCGAGGTGCCCGCCGAGGCCGTGGTGGTGCTCGTGCACGACGCGGCGCGGCCTCTCCTGCCGGAGGCTGTGATCGAGCGGGTGCTCGCGCCGCTCTCGGAAGGCTGGGACGGCGCCGTGCCGGGGTTGCGGGTCGCGGACACGCTGAAGCGCGTCGGCCTCGACGGCGCGATCGCCGAGACGGTCTCGCGGGACGGGCTCTGGGCGGTGCAGACGCCGCAGGCGTTCGTGGCCGACGTCCTGCGCGCCGCGGTCGAGGCCGGCGGCGAGGCTACGGACTGCGCAGCGCTCGTCGAGGCTCGGGGCGGCCGCGTGAAGGTCGTCCCGGGTGACGAGCGGCTGCTGAAGGTGACGACGGCCGACGACCTCGCGAAGATCGTGGCATGGCTACCGGAAGCGACGCCGTGACCGATTACCGCGTCGGTACCGGCTTCGACGCGCACGCGTTCGAGGACGGTGTGCCGCTCGTGCTCGGCGGCGTGCAGATCGAGCACCCGCGGGGGATGGCGGGGCACAGCGACGGCGACGTGCTCGCGCACGCGCTCACGGATGCCGTCCTCGGTGCCGCCGGGATGGCGGACATCGGCGCGCTCTTCCCCTCCGGCGACCCGGCCCTCGAGGGCGCCGACTCGATCGAGCTGCTGCGGGAGGCGTGGCGGCGGGTGCGCGAAGCCGGCTGGGAGCTCGCGAACGCAGACGTCGTGCTGATCGGCGAGGAGCCGCGGCTGGCGCCGCACCGAGCTGCGATGCGGGCGCGGCTCGCCGAGGCGCTGGGCGTCGAGCCGGAACGCATCGCCGTGCGTGCGACGACGACCGACGGGCTCGGCTTCACCGGCCGCCGCGAAGGTCTGGCGGCGCAGGCCGTCGCACTGCTGCGCCGATGAAGCTCCGTATCCTCACGCACGCGGAGAAGGATCTGAGCGGCACCATGCCGAGTCTCTTCCCGGCGTTCATGGAGCACGATCCGATCGTCTCGACGTTCTGGCCGCGGCTCTACGAGGTGTACGCCGACTTCCAGCTGTGGGCGCTGGACGGCAAGGAGACGGTCGCGAGCGCGTGCACGCTGCCGGTGACGTGGGACGGCCTGGCGGAGCCGCGCGGCCTCGACTGGGCGATGACGAACGGCGCAGCCGGCGCGCCGACGACGCTGTGCGCGGTGGTCGTGAACATCGTCCCGTCGCATCGTGGCACCGGCCTCGCCGGTGTGCTGCTGCGGCGCATGAGCAGCATCGCCGCCGCGCACGGGCTCGACTCGCTGATCGCACCGGTGCGTCCGACGTGGAAGGAGCACTATCCGCTGACGCCGATCGAGCGCTACCTGCGCTGGCGGCGCGAGGACGGACTGCCGTACGACCCGTGGCTCCGAACGCACGAGCGGATCGGCGGCACGATCCTCGACCCGGCGCCGCGCTCGATGACGATCACCGGCATGCGCGAGGAGTGGGAGGAATGGACGGGACTGCAGTTCCCCGAGGACGGCGACTACGTCGTCCCGCGCGCGCTCGTGCCTGTGCGCTTCGAGAACGGGCAGGGCAGGTACGTCGAGCCCAACGTCTGGATGCGGCACCCGCTGTACGACGACTGACGGGGCCTACCTGGCGATCACGACCGGGGTGCCGAGGGGCAGGATCCCGGCGAGCCGGGTGATCACCGAGTTCGCGACCCGGATGCAGCCGTGGCTCGCATCCGTGCCGATCAGAGCAGGCTCGTTGGTCCCGTGGATGCCGATCTGGCCAGGCCCACCGCCGAAGCTGTACAGCACCCGGGAGAAGGCGGAGAGGCCGAACGCGTACGGTCCGTAGGGGCCGCGGGGGTCCGGCTGCTTCAGCAGCTCGACGATGTAGAAGCTGCCCGTCGGCGTCGGGACGACCGACCGTCCTACACCCGCCGGTGCGCGCTCGATCACCCGGCCGAGCTTCCAGACGGTGATCAGGTGGCCGCGCAAGGACACGGCGACCCGGTAGGGGTTCAACGACAGAGCGACGGTGCGCGTCCGGACCCAGCCGAGTAGGCCGTTCGGCCGGATCGGTAGGAGAACCTCGTCCCAGCCGGGAACTCGTCGCCGGACGAGGAACACAAGCGGCGCGCCGTCCGCGGTGGGATTGCGAAAGACGCGAAACGGTCGTTTCGCCTGCGGGCTCCGGAACACGGAGACACTCGAGCCGGTCGCCTGCGCCGCAATGCTCATTCCGGTCGTGTCGGCGGCCGCGACCGTGTGCGGCCGGCCGGCCGCCAGCAGCAGGAGCAGCACCACGAGGAGCCCGAGACCGGGGCGGTAAAGCACCGGGCGGTAAAGCGCCGGGCGGTGAAGTCCGAGGACTCCACCGCCCGTCAATCCGGCACCTGACATGGGCCGATCAGCCCGGCTCACCCTGTGAAGTGGGCCGTCGCTACGACCGCCTTGGCAGCTTTCGCCTTTGCGGTGACCTTCTCGGCCTTCTTCGGAGCGGCGTTGCGCGTTGCACCGAGAACCCCGTTCACCGTCGGCGGCTTGAACGGCGCCGTCGGCGGGCTCGCGGGCTTCGTCGGCGTTGCTGTCGCAGTCGTGGGCGGTGTCGCCGGCGTGGTGGTCGTGGCGGCCGTGGTGGTGGTCGTGGCGGGCGTGGCGGGCGTGGTGGTGGTTGTCGGCGTGGTGGTGGCCGGCGTGGTGGTCGTGGTCGGCCTCGTCGTCGTGGTCGGCGTGGTGGTGGTTGTCGGCGTGGTGGTCGTCGTCCGCGTCGTCGTCGTGGTCGGCGTGGTGGTCGTCGTCGGCCTCGTCGTCGTGGTCGGCGTGGTGGTCGTGGTGGTCGTGCAGTTCGACGGCCGGGTCGCGTTCGCGAGGCCCGGCGCACCCGGTTTCGTGCCGTCACCCCAGTTCGCGAACTCCTGCACCCTGACCTGGACGCTCCTGCTCGATCCGGCCGAGAACGTGCCCGAGAACGAGAACCCGTTTCCCGAGTTGAACTGGCCTTGCCCGACCTGTGTCCAGGTTGTGCCGTTGTTGGTCGAGCTGAAGACCCGGACGTCACTGTCCGTCCGGCTGGCACTCGAGGGACCGGCCCACGCCGTCGCGGTGTACGACGCGCTCCCATTGCAGCCGAGCGAAACGGTGATCAGCGAGTTGTGTGCCGAAGCCAGCGGGACGAACAACACCGCGAGCACGACTGTGAAGAGACCCACGAGCGCGAGCAGACGTCGCGCGCCGAGTGATCGGCGAAAGCCGTGCAGAGACATAGACCCCTAACCCCTTTGTCATGTACACGTGGCCCTACGCACGTGCCGCATTCCCCAGACGCCTCCGTCTACCGCACGTTCAGCCAGCAACGTGGCGGCAAGGGCGAGGCGCTTGCCCGAGAACCTACCCGGGCACCCATTTCGTGCCCCGCCTCGACGATTCGGAAACGTCGGTCTTCGAGCGCCGCGCTAGCGGCGGCGTTGGGAGTCGCGCTTCGCCTTGTCGAGCTTGCGGCGCATCTCCCGGTTCGTCGCTTCGGGGGCCAGCATGCCCTGCTCTTCCTGGACCTGGATCAGCGCGCGACGCTCCTGCGCCGTCAGCTGTGACATGGCGGCCTGGGCGCGGTTCGGATCGCGAAGCGCGCCGGAGCGCTGCATCTTCTTCATCGCGCTCGCGAGCTCCGGGTTCGAGCGTTCGAGCGCCGCGTTCGAGGCTTTTTCCAACCCGCGCTTGAAGATCGGCACCTTCGAGATGAGGGTGATCAGTGGGCGGAGGTAGCGCCCGTTCTGGATGCGGCCGAGCACCGCGACGACGCCGAGCAGGGCGACGAGGCCGAGCAGGATCCAGACCGGGATCAGGAGGGTGAAGATGTCCGCAAGCACGAAGCTGATCGTACCGGGCTAGGTCGGAAGGGAGACGGTTTCCCAGTCGACCCGGACGAGCCCGTCCCGGGCGAGCGCGGCGAGGGCGTCGGCGTCGAGCTCGGCCGAGGGCCGAGTCTGTGCGGCGACGAGGCGGAGCGTGACGGCGCGCCGCTGGCGGAAGGAGCCCTCGAACGCACCCTGCTTGCGCTCGGGCTCGTAGCGCCGGCCGCGGGAGGGGCACTCCTCCGCGAGGGGGCAGACACCGCAGCGCGGGATGCGGGCGAGGCAGACTGTCGCGCCGAGATCCATCAGCGCCTGGGCGGCGGCCGCCGTGAACGTGTGGCCGGTTCGCTCCGACACGCGCCGCACGTTGACGTCGACGGGCAGGACGTCGCTCCCGTGCGCGAAGCAGGCGACCGCGTCGGCGGTGTACCGCCCGACGCCCGGCAGCTCGGTGAGGTCGTCCGGCCAGCCGTGCGCCGCGATCTGCTGCGCCGCGCGGTGCAGGTTGAGCGCGCGCCGGTTGTAGCCGAGCCCCTGCCAGGCGCGGATCACGTCCGCAGCGGAAGCGGCGGCGAGCGCATCGACCGTCGGCCAGCGCTCGAGCCAGGCAGTCCAGCGCGGCACGACGCGGTCGACCTGCGTCTGCTGGGCCATCACCTCACTGACGAGGATCGCGTACGGATCGCGGGTTTCTCGCCAGGGGAGATCGCGTCCGCTTGCCCGGAACCACGCCAAGAGAGGCTCTTGCACCGAGGCGAGCGTAAAGGACACGTCCGACACCTGGTACCGGACAGGGCTCCATGAGACACGCACCGATACCGCGCCCTCGGTCCTGGCTCACGTGCTTCGATGGTCTCGATGAGCGCCCGGGCAGCATTGACAGCGGAAACATCGACACCGCGAAAGCGGATCGGCTTTCTCTCCTTTGGCCACTGGCAGCAGTCGGAGTGGTCGCTGACGCCCACCGCTCGAGAGGCGCTCGCGCAGACGGTCGAGCTCGCGGTTGCCGCGGAGGAGCTCGGCGTCGACGGGGCCTTCGTGCGCGTGCATCACTTCGCGCCGCAGCTCTCGGCGCCCTTCCCGCTCTTCTCGGCGATCGGCGTGAGCACGAGCCGCATCGAGATCGGCACCGCCGTCGTCGACCTCCGTTACGAGAACCCGCTCTACATGGCGGAGGAAGCCGCCGTCGCCGACCTGCTCAGCGGCGGCCGGCTGCAGCTCGGCGTCAGCCGCGGCTCCCCCGAGCCCGCCTACCGCGGCTTCGACGCCTTCGGCTACCCACCGCCCGAAGGCATGAGCGACGCCGACTACGCCCGGGCGAAGGTCGAGCTCTTTCGCGCAGCGATCGCCGGCGCCGGTGTCGTGCCTGCCGATGCCGGCGGGCAGCCGTCACCGAACATGCTGCCGATCCAGCCGCAGTCGCCCGGTCTCTCCGAACGCATCTGGTGGGGCTCCGGGACTCGGGAGACCGCAGTGTGGGCCGGCGAGCAGGGCATGAACCTGATGAGCTCGACGCTGCTCCTCGAGGACACCGCAGTGCCGTTCGACGAGCTGCAGGCGGAGCAGATCGCCCTCTTCCGCGAGGCATGGGCTGCCGCGGGCCATACACGGATTCCGCGCGTCTCCGTGAGCCGGAGCGTCCTGCCGGTCACCTCCGACCTCGACCGCCGCCTGTTCGGGCGCGACGGCGGCGAGGATCAGGTCGGCTGGATCGACGGCGCCCTCGCGCGCTTCGGCCGCAGCTACACGGGCGAGCCCGACGTGCTCGCGGCCGAGCTCGCCCAGGACGCGGCCGTCGCTGCGGCAGACACGATCCTGCTCACCGTCCCGAACCAGCTCGGCGTCGACTACAACGCCCGCCTGCTGGAGACGATCGTGCGCGACATCGCCCCGGCGATCGGCTGGTCGCCCGCTCCCGCCACTGCGTAAGCTCTCAGCCGCCTGCCGACTCGAGCGGGACGCACGCTGTTGACTGAGTCGGGGCGAATGTGCAGAATGACTGAACAGTCGAGCGAGCACGGGAGGCTCACGGATGAACATCGCGTCGCGTGGGGCGACAATGGCAGTCGATTGGGAGCAGCGCGTCGACTTCGACCGCCTGCGCACCCACCGGCTGGATCGGACGAAGGCGGCGCTCGAGGCCTCTGACCTCGGCGCGATGCTGCTCTTCGATCCGAACAACCTGCGCTACGTGACGAGCACGGCGATCGGGACCTGGGAGCGGGACAAGAACATCCGCTTCGCGCTCGTCCCGCGCGGCGGCGAGAATCCGATCCTCTGGGACTTCGGCTCCGCAGCGCGCCATCACCAGCTC
>Ga0265319_1001371_pt1 | contig 14652 bp, 16 predicted proteins | sample 4824metaG_FD_192443 | JGI IMG/M metagenome (GOLD analysis project Ga0265319, IMG submission 192443) | Rhizosphere microbial communities from Carex aquatilis grown in University of Washington, Seatle, WA, United States - 4-8-24 metaG | ecosystem: Host-associated > Plants > Roots > Rhizosphere >...
GCTTTCTTCGATACAAATTTCAAAGCATGCTTAAAGCTCCAAAACGTATCGGGATACTTCGGATATACCATTAAGATGTTCATTGGCTAGACCTCACGAATAATCATATAAGAGTCAGTTTTGTAAAATTGATATGATGCTATAAAGAACAGAGGTATCATCCTCACACCTTGAGAAAGGCGAGCATGTTGGCGTTGAACGTATCCTTGTGCGTCCAGGGCAAGCCGTGAGGGGCGCCTGGATAGACCCCTCAAGGTCGCATTCGTAACGAGTTTGGACGCGGCCGGCGTGAGCCGAGTCGCCGATCGGGACGATCATGGGCGAAGCAACGATAACCGTTGGACGCCAGGTAAAGCGCCGTGTTTTCCCAGGCATCGGCGTTGGGCGGCCGGCCGTGGCTGAAGACAACAGGTTGTCCCGATCCCCAAATTTGTAATACATTTCTGTTTTGTCTTTGGTGGTAATCATGTTCATGTTGATACTTCCTTAGTTGTTTCAGACAACATACCCTGCTCGTCTGTCAACTGAATTTGCAGCCTAAAGGAGCGTGATTGCCGGAACTCAGAGCGCATTCCGTAGAGCGTTCCTAAAATTGAATCAACGAGGGAGTGCTCTTGAGCGATCACTACAATTTCTTTGCTGGACTTCGAGGAGGCGGGGTCTCCGGAATTTGCAGGTTCATTTGCTGCAGGCTTTTTTCGCTAACCGTGGAGCCGCATGATGGATGGCCTGACGCTGTAATATTATAGAGGGCAACCGCTTCTCCCGATTTCGTTTCTTGCCATCCAAGGAATTTCGCATCTGAATCCCAACCGGACTGATTGATCTGTTCAGGTATGTTCTTTTCCGTTGGCATTGAACCATCCGCTATTGTTGTTTGCATATGTTTTTGAACCTCCCAGTTTTCACTCCTGCCTTTTCTTTAATGAGGGCGAACGGCACCAGCGGTTCCCCTTTGCCGGTTGTTCGAGAAAGGCTATACCCACCCGTCAATGAAAGACTCACATATCGCTAAATGTTAATAAGGATAATACCATAGATGTTAAAAATTGGGAATACTCCAAAGGGATGAAAAAGGGATTAATCCCTTTTTTAATAAGAGTTGCGGCGGTTGTTGGTGTGAGTCGGACCGCATTCTAAGTTCAGCAAATCCCGCAAACGACGGCATGTTTACAGTATACATTGGCTCGGACTGGCGTAAATGAGTGATGACGCCGGCAGGAGTTTTTTGTCTATGCGCGACCGGATAGTCTGACGTGACAGAATCTGTGCAGACAGGGGCGGTTGGATTTATCCTCAAGGAAGCAACAGTAGGGGATGTGATCTATACGATTCGAGCCGCAGCCGCAGGAAAAACAGGACTTCCCGTCCCGATGACCGGGTCGCTCTTTTATCAAGTTGCGGCCGCGCACTCAAGCGGCTTTTTCGGATGACGGAGCGAGAGAAGGAAATTATTGCATTGATAGCCGGCGGTTTGAGCAACCAGCAAATTGCGGGAACTCTCGAAGAGGAACATTTACAGTCAAACGTTACGTCCATAACATCGTAGAGAAATTAGAATTGCACAGCCGTCTTCAAATCGTAAGCTGCTCCCGAGATGAAGAGACACAGAAACCCCGTTACGACAGACCCTCCTCATAACAACACGCCGAACTTCTCACCGACGAACACACCGCCGTTTCTTGTGGTCTTTCAGTTCAGTTTTCCAACCGAACGGCTGACATCACTTCTCGTCCTTGAAAAAGGATTAGCTACTTATTCGTCCTTTTGGGCTATTACGCATCCGCCCAATCGGCAGTATATTTTTCTATGCTCTGGCAAGAGTTTCTTCCGTCTTTCGACGGAATGACATTAAAACTGACACTGAGAAACTATCAATGTCATAAATCACTCCTTTTCATAAACGCATGAAGTTATCGTATGAACACGCTCAGAATGAAGGGCAGCTGGAATGAAACTGTTGGTAAACTTAAACAACAATTTGCCAATATGATGGATGATGATATGCTATTTAGGAAGGGGGAGGATGAAGAGGTCTTGGGAAGGCTTCAGCAAAAACTCGGGAAGACGAAGGAAGACGTACGCAAGCTTGTTGGAACATTGTGAAGGATTGTTCGGCTCTGCATCGTTAACGGGCAAAAACCGCATGACTTTTCGTAGCTGTGAATATAGAAATTACATTGTGGGCCTATCCATGAACAATACAATCTCGCTCGCAATTATTGCCGGCGGCGTTCTTCTTCTGATCTTCGGCATTAACGCGTAAAATTGGAAGGTGAACATTTGCAAATGACAGATGATACTCGCATGACGCACGGCATCCACAAAGGAACTCGGATGAAAGATGTTCCGGCCGCGTATTTGCTCCGCCTGTCGAGAGACGTGACGACTGTGGGGCTTACGAATTACGTTGCCGACAATCATGAAGTTCTGAAATTGGAGGCGAAAAGGGACGGGCGGCTGCAATACAAAAAGAGGACTGTACGGCGATAATTGAAACAGGCAGATTCCACGCCGATAAGAAGGTCATTTCTAACCAGAAGAGGACGTAAAGCATTATGGCCAAAATCAAAGTAACCCGCAAGAGTTACGTTCGCAAAGACCGCACCGTGGTAAAGGGCACTGCCTATTATACCAAAGACAAGGGTAATCCAGGTAAAACGCCGGAGAGTAAAAAGTTCTATCATCCCAAGGTAGAGATGCACTGGCATAAGGACCAATCGGCTGAGGTGAGGCGAAAAAACGCGCTTACGGCTCACAGCGGCAATGAGCTCTCCACCGCCAGAGCTTTGCAAGCACTAGCCAATGTGACAACCGACGCCAAGACTGGCAAGCTGGCAAAGGCCGACGCAGACTATTTCTTCAGGCATTAGTTCTCTACATACTGTAGCATGATACGTTATGACCGGGCACGGTTCTAAATGAGGAGAAAGCATGAACACTAATATCCGCTTCCATTTTATTGCTGCAATGACGGCGTCGCTCTTATTGTTATCCTGTACATCGACACAACTTTCGCATACATGGCGAGACGCATCATATACGGCGGGGCCGTTGAAAAAAATACTGGTGGTGGCTGTCAGAAAGGATCAAGTACGGAGACGGATATGGGAAGACGGGTTCGCGGCAGCTCTATCGGCACACGGTGTCGATGCGATCCCATCATATCGCAGTATCGCTGAAACGCTCCCCGACACGGGCCACATCAATACCATCGCCAGGGAGGGGAACTTTGACGGCATCATGCTTATCGGAAAAGCCTCGGCCAGGACAACAGCGGGCGTCACTACCAGCTCAGATCTCACTTCAGAGGATTCCCCGTACCAGCAATGGGGCGGGTGGTACTCTGAATATTATGACCGCGAATATTATCCAGGGCATCCCGTAATAAATGAAATCGTGAAAGATGAAATCAAAATATGGGCGATGAAGGGAGGGGGACGAATGATTTGGACAGGAGTGAGTGAGGTGCGCGAAAGCGATCAGGTCGAAGACGTTAGCGGCGAGATAATTTCCCGTATCGTGCACGCGCTTGTAAAGCAGGGAGTAATCGCCGAAGGATCCTGACGAACAATACGTGCATGGAAGGTTACGGGAATGTCTGAAAGTTACCCCTTGCTTAAAACGCTTCCGAAGATGTAAAATACACTCCCGATGAATTCTTGCCGAATCCGAGGTCGGCGCGGAGTGTCACATGCTCTTCGGCGTCAAGAATATATCTGATGCCGCCGCCGCCGCCGATTTTGAATTCTTTCACACTCCACTGGCCCACCCTTTCCGCCACCTGGCCGATGCCCGCAAAAGCAACGACGCCGATCTTCCACCAAACCGGGATCCTGTAATCCGCTTGAAAAACAAGAGAAGTGTTATCTCTGTATTGTCCATCGAAATATCCGCGGACCAGGTTTTCTCCGCCGAATCGTGCGAGATTCTGGAACGGCGCCATCCCGCCAATGATTTCAGCTGCCGCCTGCATCGCCAGTATCTGAGAAGGAATCAACTCATAAAAATGACGTACATCGAGGAGAAGGTCGTTGTAACTAAAATCGCTCCCGAAAGCTTTCCTATTGAAAATAGATGTTGCCTGGAAAAGACCCCCCGCCTGCGTTGCTTGCGCATTGTCCCGGGAATCCCAATTAAGAGAAAAACCTATACCCGACACAAACCCGCCTTTGCTCCCGGGAATTATCCCCGGCGCAAGGGCTCCCGACGGATCGGTCTCCACAATCGACGTTGACTCGTATCTAAGCAGCGGACCACAATTGAGGTTTGACTTAATTTTTTTGTAGAGAACAATCTGTATGAGGAATGACCTCGACGTATAACTTTCCGCTGAATCGACCGGAGTGTTGTTCCCGATTCCATAGAACTTGTTTGGGAAATTTTTAAACGAAGAATTCGCCAACAAACGGTATTCATCGTTTCCGAAGAAATAGTAATCCGAGTTTACCTCGGCGATAATTTGCTTCTTCAACGTGTAGGTTATGTCTCCGGTGAAATCGGATGTCCGGCTCAGCGGGCGTGCGAGGGAATCCCGGTAGAGATATAACGCGGCGCCGCCGATCGCAACTCCTGTCTCGGGAGTAAAGTAGACAATGGGAAAAGGATAGACTCCTAATCGTTGTGCGCGTGTTGTGTCTTTCGGCGACTCCCCGGCCTGCGCCCGCTCAACGAAGAGCGGCAAGGTCGAAAAAAAGGCAGCAATGAGAATAAGAGAGGTTCTAAATATCATTATCGACGTAAAGGAAATCTTGTCTGAAGTTCCACAATAGTACGAAACGTGCTTACCCTGCCTCCGGTCTGTGCGCCCGCCTCTTTTGAAAAATCGGAAATCATCTTAGGACGCATCGGGATTCACCTCCGTCACAGTCATATTCTATTCCTGGGTGTCGTTTTTCTATCGGCGCCGTTCGCAGCAGATTGCTTTTCTCCGAATCAATCATTGCAGTTTTGTGTTCCTGCCGGTAGTCATACGGAGGATCTTCTTTAATTGTTTGCCGTCATCGTCAAAATGGTTGCGTTTAATATTTCGAACGCTGGTTATCTCACCGTATATCGAAACTCCTTCGTTTTTGATTCTCCATGAGCGTTAACGGTCACAAGGAATTGGTATTTCCCTTTTTCCTTAAGCGTGAGGCCGATTCCAAAGTGTTTCATCATAGGTTTGAGGTCGACCGATGAGTGCTTCTTAGACGGGGACATTATCATGACCGCGGCGCTGGCATCAGGGATTCCTTTCTTGGTGGCAGCATCCGATACTTCGAGCATGATGCAGTGCGTGCCGGCCATCATAGAGTCCATCATCGCCTTATTCATTCCCATGCCATTGTGTTTCATTCCCATCATATCTTCCCCCATTCCCATGCTGGAGTCGTCCATCTCGCCCATCGACATGTGTCCCATTGGGTCTTCCATTTCGTGATGCATCATCATTTTACCCATCATTCGCTTCATTATCTTCTTATGCTGTCTTTGCGTCATGATCCAAATCTTCATATGAAGGCCTTCGACTGTCGCATCGACTGTCGGTTTGCCCATCAACTTCGACATGTCATATCGCTTCATTCGGGTCATTGTCGTGTCGCCGTGATCGTGATGTCCAAACAAGGGGAGCGTTAAGACGATTGTCAGGACTGTTAACAATAGCATGTTTTTGGTTTTCATCATAAATAATTTCTGATTTAGTTTCTGAATTGTGTAAGTCGATCCCGATTTATCTCAGTCGAACTTATCTTGTAGATGACTTGACCGAGTCGGTTGGAATAAGCATGAAAATCTACACCGTTTGCCGTGGCAATGGTTCTACCAAGATCCGCCAGTACCGATGCCTGGCCGTGTGCATCATTGTTGCCAAAGAGCAGTTTAGGGTTGCTTTGCTAAATCGTTCTCAAGAATTTTTTTCTTCTCTTGATATTCTTCAGTTGTGATTTGCCCGGAAGCGAATCGCTTCTGCAAAATGTCAAGCGGAGTATCCTTCTTCTTTCGCTGGCCCGGTATATTATAGGGAGTTGCGAAAATCCAAAACAGAAATATTATCCAAATGAACCACCAAATGAGGTGCATTCCCCAGAAATGATAGCCTTCGTAGAACATGATTTGCGACCTTTCATGATTAGTGATGTGATTGTTCTTTCTTGACGTAGATAGCCAAAGAATGCTTCTGCCCCAAGGAAGGTGTTACATGATTACTTTTTACCCGTCTACCTGCATTCGGCAGCACAGGCAGTACACATATTTGCACAAAGTTTACTACGTGCATGTGATGGTCAGAAACGCAGGAAATGTATCCCAACAGCAACATCGGTTACGGTAATCGTACAGTTAATGAGGAGCTTGGTTCACCGAGTCCAAGCCGAGTTTTTTTGCCGACATTCTCTCTCAAATCATTCAATAATTTTTGGGGAGCGATGGAGCTTCCTACTTTGGCTCTCGCTGTGGGTTTCGTGCTGCCGGCGTGTTTGGTTCGGCAGACGATGAGATGTTTAATCTCTTTCTCAACAGCGAACAAGCAAAGAGCACGCATATAGAAGCGGTTGAATTCACTTTCTGCGATCGTTTCATCTGCATTCTTGGGAATATCGGAGGTGATGGTTCCTTTCTTTGATTTCGTGAGTTCAATCGAATCGAAATAGCCGTGAAGCTGCTCTGCAAGCCAAGCGGCGTCTTGAGATTCAATAGCATGCTTGAGTTTGGCCAAGTAGGTTATTTGTCCAGTGCGATTGAGACGCGGACTCAAATATGTTTTTCCTCTTTGTGCATCATAATCGACCTCATTCAGCATCAGCTTTCGGATAATATCATTAAGGTTTAGAAGGTTAAGAGCCATTTGAAACTCCGTATGATTCTTGTTCTAATAAGGGTAAGAACATCTGCATCGCAACTGAAATGAGTGTGTCAAGGAATTCACTTCAACAGAAGCATCTTCTTCACCTCAATGAAGCGTTGGCTAGGATCATTGAGGCTGACAGCGTCAATGCGGTAAAAATAAATACCCGAAGCAACATTTGCATGCCATGTAACTTCGTTGATACCCGCTTCGCGTTCTCCGTTCTCCAGCACCTCAACTTGCTGCCCGAGCGTGTTGGTAATGACAATTCTTACGTTGCTCCGGCCCGGCAGACTATATCGAATTGTGGTCGACGGGTTGAAAGGGTTTGGATAATTTTGCGATAACGCTATCGCCGTTGGAATCGCACGAACGACGTCTCTAACTCCCGTGGTGCCGACTTTTTTGTAAACCCATACACCTTCGTTGTGACTATCCGTTACAAAAAATCTTGAACCGTCTGGCATCGTAGCAACACTGGTGCCTCCCGAAGAAAATGTTTGTAGTACAGAATTGTTGGCAAGGTCGACAATTACTTTTTCAAAAGAACCCACAACAAAGGCGTAGTTATCGTCGGCAGTGATGGCTATGCCCTGCAGCTGGGTGCTGTAGATATCCGATACTGTTTTTGTTGCCGTATTGCTGGTTAATGAAACACGCTTAAGTGAATCTCCCTCTATGAGTGCTTCATTACTATGATGCAATGTCGCAACACCGTACGAACCGTTAAAACCTGTAATATTTTGAATTCCGGAAGTGCTGAGGTCGATTTTTTTTGGAGAATCGAAGATGAATGTTGTAACGATAGCAGAAGTGCCGTCGGGGGTAATGGCGATCCCAAACAGTTCACCCGAGGAACTTACCTGAACAAATGATGATCCTGACGATCCGCCTGTCGCATCTATCGATCTCACTCCTTGCTGAGTACAACCGGAACTTAAATCCGGCAGGACGGCATTTTGGCCATTAGGCGTGACGGCGATGCCGTAGAGGGTAGTACCGACGCATGGGGCTGCAAAATGTCCAGTCATTGAATGGCCAATGAGATCGATGTATATCGTGTTGTGAGTCGTGTTCACAAGTGCTGTTACGTCATTCGGCGCAATAGTAACTCCATTCGGATAATTTTCTACAGAGCTAATATCAACGGTGTAGATGGCATAGTTTGACGTGGAAATAATCTTCACCGCTCCGGGATTAGCATTATTTGTTACAACTAATTTGCTGCCGTCCGATGTAATAGCAATTCCTGAAGGATTTGTTCCGGCTGATATAACAGTGTCTAATGCCCATTGCGTCTGTGCAACGGCAGTAGTGTCTGCCATACATATTAGAGTCGAAATCGAGAGTACAATGGCTTTTATTGTGGTACTCATGAGCTTCACCCCTTTCAGTGAATTGTGAACAGGAATTAGACGTAACTTGCTTCTGACAAGATCGCGCCTAAACTTCCCCCGGAAGTTGAATTAAGTATAGCGATATCAAGGTTGTGGAACAGTAGCCCAAAGGGATGAAAGAGGAATTAATCCCTTTAAAGATGAACGCGATTCGTCTTTAAGGCATAAGTAATTGTGAGGGACAAAAGAGCTAATGTCGTTCCAGCTCTTTTAAAAGAGGCGGGAGTGCCCGGTAAATTATAGCGGAGAATTCTCTGTGGCAGCAGTGGTCTGGATGTATCCTTGTTTGAACGAACCTGTCAAAAACTAATGTCACCTCGACTGTCCCATCCTTGCCGCATACGGGACAAGAGAGGGGCGAAATAATAGCTTCCAATTTCGTAGATAAAGAACTTGCTTTCATCTTTATCTCCGGTTCTTTGATATCATCCAACCTGGTGGAGCTATCCTCAATCCGAAGATTTATTTTTATCATGTGCCCTCGCTTCGACCTGATATTTCAAAGCTTAAGCTACTGTATTTTACATACAAATGCAAAACTCGGCAGCGGGCGGCTTTGTTTAATCGACCCTTCGACAAGTCCCGATAAAGAATATAGGGACTTACTCTGGGTGAACATTGCTATTGGGAGATAAAAGGCCCCACTACTAAAGCTGTTCATCCGTGATTTTGTGAAGCTTGGGATCCTGAGGGAGACGACGGGAGGAATGCGTAACAGAATGTTTGCGTTCGATGAGTATCTCGATTTGTTTGCGGAGGCGGGAAGCTAGAATGTTATGACCCTCGATCTCAAGCCTGAAGACATACAGTGAAGAAGATAGTCATTGACCAGAGGACAAGGGTTGCGAAGTGCTACTTACTAAAGATACCGAAGCAGGATTTGGGTCTATTGAATAAAAAAAGGGTGTTAACAAAATAACACTCCTTTCAAGTGTGTCCCCAACGAGATTCGAACTCGTGTTAGAAGCTTGAAAAGCTCCGGTCCTAGGCCTCTAGACGATGGGGACTTTTACAGTGAACAATCAGCAATGAACAATTATCGATGGAGGCAATGACGAGAGCAGTCAGCGTTTCATTATGCTGTTCATTGATCATTGTTGATTGTTCATTGTACTCGGGTGGCCAGAGGGACTTGAACCCTCGACCTCTAGGGCCACAACCTAGCGTTCTAACCAACTGAACTATGGCCACCATAGATTCAAAAAGCCCGTCGTAACACGACAGGCTTTTTAACGCTACAAAAGTACGAAAAATCCTCCTGTAAGGCAAGACGTATTTACTGCGGCCGATGAACTCCTGTTTCAGCGCTCCTCAGCTTCTTCTTATGAGCCCGCCATTCTGCATCGATTCTTTTCCCGCTCCAAACGGTAAAAAGAAAAAAAACTCCCCCCGCGATCACGTCGATCGCGTAATGGTACCGAAGGTATACCGTCGAAATTATGAGCAATGAACCCGCGACAAGTATAACCCACCGGCTTTTAAGATGATTCGAGAATGAAATGTACATGATCGTAAGTGTGAGCTGCGTGTGCCCGCTCGGGAAAGCATCCCGCTGTGCAAAGTCGATTGCATTCGGTACGTTCTTCGGTATCGATTCACCCGCGTTCACAAAATCGCGCAGAGCACCGGTCGCCCAGATTCCCGGCAATGACCTGTCCAGCGAAGAGAAATCATACAGCGTAAATCGGGGGCCGACGGCCGGCAACAGGAAATAACCGATATATGATAAATAGAAGCCATAAATGACGAGGAACGATCCCAGAAAATATTCCGTGTGCCGTTTTTCAAAACTTAGTTCGAAGAAAACGCTTAGCAAGATGAGATAGTAACTTGCGTAACTGATTTGAAGAATTTCGGTCACGACGGGGTGTGCATAGACTGACAACCAACGCGTCGGGTCGCCGCCGAAGATCCACCGGTCGATGTCGATGAGCAGCCAGTCGAAGTCCTGAGGATGAATTGGGTGAACCATCAGGTATGTTTGCTTGAAGACATAAAGAATCATCGGAACGGGGTACCAGTCGCGGATATACTTGATGACGCGCAGGCGGCTGTCTTTTGCCTTCAGGGCGAAAAAGGGGATGAGGAAAACGAACAGCAGATTGCACCCGACAAGGACAAACCAATACGGAATCACGGCGGCAAAAATAATATTCAATAATGAGAGTACGATAAGAAAGAGCATCGTCGCTATATCGCTCGTCGTTAACAGCGTAATGCGGAAGCGGGGATATAAGGTCATAGCACAAGGCGGAGTGTGTTTGAAGGCGAATCGTTCATGAGGACTGATATTTCGTTTGACAGGCTGACGAATTCCTCGACATCTAGTTCCTCAGGACGGCGGTTTAAATCTACGGCAGAATTTTGGAAATAAATTGACGGCACGTTGAGCGCACGCAGCCCATTGCGGAGCATTTTGCGCCGCATTCCGAACGTTCCCCGCACGACCGTGCGAAACATCGCGTCGTCAACAGCGCGTGAAGAATGCGGCCGTGCAAAATCCAACGATACCACCGCCGATGTTACTTCCGGCACAGGGTAGAATGATCCGGGTGCAACGGTAAATTTTAATTCCGGCGTCGAATAGTACTGCGCAAAAACTGACAGAATACCGTATTCTTTTGAATGTGGTTTTGCTACCAGGCGCTTCGCAACCTCATGCTGCATCATCACGGTGCAATCTGCGATGACATCCGAAGAATCGATGGCCCAGAAGAGGATAGGACTTGTAATGTTGTATGGGATGTTTCCTACGATGCGGAGCTTGCCGTTCTGTTGTTGTGCGATGGAGTGCGGGTCAAGATTCAGCACATTGTCGTGATAAAGAGTCAATGCGTTTCCGTATGCTGCGTGTAATTCTTCGGCAAGTTGATCGTCGATCTCGACGGCAGTGATTGTTGGCAATTCAGCAAGCAACAGCGCTGTCAACGCACCTTTGCCGGGACCGATTTCGAGAACGCGGTCCGATTTCCGGAGTTCCAGCGACCGGACGATTTTTCGCGCCACGTTCGGGTCGATAAGAAAGTTTTGCCCGAGAGATTTTTTTGGCCGGTTCACTCAATGCCAGTAGGTTGGATCTGCGTAATAGACGTTCAGTTGTAAAAAAATATAAGAAACTGTTGCTGGTTTGTCAACGAAAAGCCCCACTACTCCCCGCTGCCAGTGAAGCCGCCATATGGCGTAATTCTGACCTTGACATTGGCATCTCTATTAAATACTTTTTACCATAAGAAGATATGTTGTGAAACAAAAGGAATGATCATGAAAAGAATTCGCATCGTAATGGCTGACGACCATGACGTCGTTCGCCTTGGAGTTTCAGCGCTGCTGTCGACAGTAGCCGATTTTGAGGTAGTCGGCCAGGCGTCCGACGGCGAAGAAGCAGTCGCGGCAGTCAAAAAACTCAAGCCCGACGTTGTGATTCTCGATCTTGAAATGCCGAAAATGTCGGGCGTCGAAGCCGCAAGGATCATTAAGCTGCAATTTCCTCACACGAAGATTCTCATTCTGAGCGGCTTTGAAAACGAAAAATACGTTACGCAAATTCTTAAATCGGGTGCAGGCGGTTATGTTGTGAAGAATGTCGGGAAGGACGAGCTGGCGGAGGCCATCCGCATCGTTGCGGAAGGGAATCGATTCTTCAGCCCGAGTGTCTCGCGCATTATGGTGGAAGGATTGCTGAAGAAACATTCCGCCGAGCTGGAAAAACTGTCGCATATTCGCGAGCCCCTGACGGACCTCGAGATGGAAATTCTCTCATTCCTGACGCAAGGACTTAAAACCGAACAGATCGGCGAGCGGCTCTCGATGAGCAAATCGACTGTCGACAAACATTTCACGGCGCTGAAGAAGAAAATCGATATTTACGATATCGTCAACCTTGTCCAGTTCGCGAAGGATTACGGTTTCATTGTCATTAAAGATGGAGCCTCGGGCTAAGAGGTTTAATTGGAGTGTCATCCGTCGATTTGCTCGAAGAAGGCCCGAAAGTTTTTTGCAGCACCTCTGTACATTCCCTCGAAGAGTTTCTTATCAGGATTATCCCTTCACATCAAACCGTGCAAAAACCCCGCAGCGAGTAGAAGCGATAAGAACCCCTATCGTGATTGTACCATATCGCGAACCATGTCCGTGATTCTTCTGAAATCAATCTTGCCGCTTCCCATTTTCGGAAGTTCGTCGAGCACGACGAATTGTTTCGGGAGGGCAATGTTTGGAAGATGCTCGGACATTTTTTTGAGAATTGTTTTTTCATCAACCGTCTGCGTGACGGCCGCGACAATCTTCGCTCCCCGCAAATGGTCCGGGACTTCCACTACGCAGCATTGGACATCGCGGGCAAGAAACCTCTCCAGAATATCTTCAACCTTGATAAGCGAGACCATCTCGCCGCCGATTTTTATGAAACGCTTCAACCTGCCGACATGCCAGAGATAACCGTCGTGGTCCATGTATCCCATGTCGCCGGTATCATACCACCCGTGACGAATGCTTAGCGACGTCTGCTCGAAGTCGTCGAAGTATCCCTTCATGACATTGTCGCCCTTCACGAGAATTTTTCCGATCTCGTTCACTCCACACTCTTCACCCGTTTCGTAATTTTCCATCCGCACCTGTACGTTTGGAATTACCTTGCCGACGCTCCCGGGCCTGTTGTTGCTGTGCGTGTTGACCGTGATCGCAGGGCTCGTCTCGGTCGCGCCGTACGCCTCGAGAAGCTCCATCCCGTGCTTCTCTAAAAATCCCCGGCGAAGCGATTCCGGACATTTATCTGCGCCGGTAATCATGATCCGGACGGATGCAAAATCTCCCGGTTCCGATTTATTTAAATAACCCAGGAAAAATGTCGGCGTTCCAACCATCAACGTCACCTTTTCTTCGCGGGCGACGGTGCAGATAGCTTTGAAGTCGAGAGGGTTTGCGTAAGTCACCATCGTCATCCCAAAATACAAAGGCGCCCAAAGATTTGCCGTCTGGCCGAAAATATGGAAATACGGAAGGTTGGCAAGGAACGTGTCGGTCGCGGCAAGGCCGTACACTTTTTCAAGGCTGTCAATATTTGAGGCGATATTCCGGTGTGTAAGCTGAACTGCCTTCGGCTCCTTCTCGCTGCCGCTGGTGAAAAGTATAAAAAGAGTATCGTTCTCGTCTCCGCCGTAAATTTTCTTGAGGATGTTCTGCACGGGGAGTTTGGATTTTAGAGCGGCCTTAATTTTGTCGAACATCGAAACGCTTGCCATGATGTCTTCGATGAACACCATTCCGTCGACCTTGCGGCAGTTAATTTTTTCAAGCAGCGCTTTCGATGTGATGATTGTTTTGAACTCGCATTTCTTTTGGGCGTATTCAGCGTTTGCAGCAGCTCCGGTTGAATAGTTAACCATCACCGGTACCCTTCCGTTCATCAATGCTCCGAGCACAGCCAATGCGCATCCGGCGGATGTCGGGATCATAATCCCGATAAATCCCTCATCGTACTTCTTGAGTTTTTCCGAGAGAATAAGCGAAGCGATAAGCGCTTTCCCGTACGTCAGTCGCACATTTGTCGTCCGATCGACAATCGCGATTTTATTTTCAAATTGCTTGGCGATACGGACAAATTGGTGATGAAGAAGCATCTGACTCTCTTTCAAAAGCCGCGGTTTGAAACCGGTTATTTATCCGAGCACGTTTCGCCTCGGAAGCGTCTCAACGAAGAACACGAAAACAACACAAACTTGAGAATGCTTTATGAACTTCAATACATGCGTTCATAAAGAACTTGTTAAGTACCAAGCTGCAACACTATGTTCTCACTGTGTGCTTAATGAAGTGAGTGGTAATTCAATTCTTTTCTTGTACCGGGCGCCCGGCACGGTCGATACCGGCAGGTGGAACTGGTTGTACGGTGTAGTCACACGGCGGCAGATATCTAAAAAATTTAATGGAGTTTCATATGAATGGCAAGTAGTATTTTGCCGCATGCGTTTCCGGCCGGATTTTCTTGAACGAAGCGCGAAATACAGCCGCTTCGTTGCATTTCTAAGCGAATTATGTTACTTTCATTCAATCACGAACCGATTACAAAGAATGGCATTGTATGGCAGAAGAGACAAGCGAACAGAAACCGCAGGATGAATCCTTTCGGCGCCCGCGCTACCCGCGCTACCGCCGGCCGAACAGAAAACCGCCGGAACAAGCTTCGGCTGAAGGAATACCGGCTGCTGACTCGTCTGCCATGAACGGTTCGCCGGCCGAGACGACCAATGCCGGCACCACGCCCCAGGAAAGTAAAGCACCGCAACAGACAAACCAACATCGTCCGCAGAATATTGAAATATCCGTCGTCATTCCTCTCTATAATGAAGAGCAATCGCTGAAAGAACTTGCCGACCAGCTGAAAAGTACTCTTGTTCGCTTCGGCGGACGCTACGAGCTGATCTTTGTCGA
>Ga0265319_1001372_pt1 | contig 14651 bp, 8 predicted proteins | sample 4824metaG_FD_192443 | JGI IMG/M metagenome (GOLD analysis project Ga0265319, IMG submission 192443) | Rhizosphere microbial communities from Carex aquatilis grown in University of Washington, Seatle, WA, United States - 4-8-24 metaG | ecosystem: Host-associated > Plants > Roots > Rhizosphere >...
AAATTGTTCAGACGCAAGGGCCGTCAATATTCGTGCCAGGCTGCAAGAACCTTCCCCGTGAAGACGTCCGAAACCACGGAGCCACCCAGCGGATTTTGACCCAGGTATATCGGGGAATGCGGCGGCTCGTCATATCTGACCGGCCCGCTGACCCTCGCCACGCCGTCGACCGTGACTACGTATTGTGACAAGAGGTGCCGCTGCTCGAAGTCGGACACCGCTCCCCAGTCGGGACTGCCGCTACTGGGAAAAAGAGCGGGAAACGACGCCTCGATTGTGACCTGCGCATCCTGGGAGGGAACCTTGAACGGCGGACTTTCCATTGCGCCGTATCCCCAGAATTCGATTCCCACCTTTGCACGGCCTTCGCTCAGCCTGCGGATATAGACGAAAGTCGCCTGGCCCGTGCGGCCAACGGCGAGAATCGGCTCCGCAGTTCCACCGGAGGCGCCAGGAAGCTGGAGCCTTAGGGTTATGGGGCCATACGAAGCGACGTCCCGGCTCCAAATTGGCGGGGTGTGATCGAAGAAGTGTGCGTTGACCGAGCTGACAAGTACCCACGACAGCCCCAATGGCGCCAGGATGTTGATCACCGCGAAGCGTGCACGGGATGCCAGCTTCATTGGGGGACTGAACTGTTTGAGATTGTCATCTCTGCGGCGCGCCAGCAATGCAGACTGCTTATCTGGGAAGCAGACCACCTATCTGCGCTGCAGATCTATTTGTCCGCTACCAATCGTTGTCCATGAATAACGCAGGATGTAAGTAGCCTCACCCGTGGCAATCTTACCGAAGAATAATCTAGTTGGCCCACGCACGAATAATTTAGATGTAAGTACCGGGAAAATGGAATGTCGGTGTCGTGAGGTTCGAGACGAAAACCAAGAAATGCACCGTCTGTCAGGGACCAATAGAAACGAGACCCATAACTCCAGCTCCGGACAGTATCCACCCGGTTATACCAAGGAATCTGAACGCCTCATCAATCTTCTATTAGCTTCCTCTTTTTGCGCCGAATGCGGCTGATAGAATCCAACCTCTGATTTGCACTGCCTTAGCTCACTGTAGACCCAGGCAGGGGCTTGAAACCTCGTTGCCCGTGAACGGAACGTCCGGGGACCTATTGTTGAATCAGCCGCAATACCTGCGCGCGTTTCTTGTCGCGCAGGATTGGTATCGAATAACGTTCAAAGTCCTTCAGGACAGCCTCCCTGGATACTCCCGCGCCAAGGAAGACCGCCACCGTCTTCGCCCAGCCATTCCATGCGGCGATCATCACTTCTTCGTCCCAGGGCAGGCCGGCATTCGCCTGCATAAGCAACCGGCCGCATTCCGCCACGTCCTCATCGCGCACGTTCTCCTTTCCGTTGTCCTCCTTCGGCCCTCCGCCAATCAACTCCGCGTAAGGACTGATTCTGAATTGAATCGGGAAGGTATTCGGATCCGCCCCATGCGACAGCAGGCATCTGACCAACGTGACATTGCAGGATCTCAAAGCCAGAAGAAGCGGGGTCCACGTCTGTGAGCGATAATTCGCGTTTCCGCCCCTCTTGATGTGCTGCTCGGCCCGCATCCACCCTTTCTGCAAGTCGCCGCAGATCGCAGTCCAGAGCTCCTCGTCGTCCGCCACCCTGTCACCCTTGGACCGCGCTCCGTCCTCGAGGAGCTCCCGAACAACAGGGTCCTTTGCCTCTGCCAAGGCACGGCTATCGTACATTCCCAATTCCAGGAGCTTGCGCACGGACGCACGCTTTCCGTTTCTCGCGGCCTGCACCAGGGGGTTGTAATCGGGGTACAGCGTCGACGGTCTCCATTTCACGCCCCGGTCGATCAGGAACTGGATCACCGCGGGGTCGTCTGAAAAAATGGCGTACTCGAGGGCGCCGAATCCGTCGCCATCGACCTCCTGGTACGAGGCGCCCGCTGCCACAAGAGCCTTCAGCACCTCAAAGCATTGCGGCTGGTGTGTCGCCACGAGCAGCGCCGTCGCGCGAACGTCAATGCTGCGCTGGCCCGGATCTGCCCCCGAGTGGATGAGCAGCTTCACTATCGGCAAGAATCCATTTTGTGCGGCAAAGAAGAGCGGAGACATCGCTTTGTCTCCATTGCTTTTGAGGTTCACGTCCGCTCCCGCGGCCAGCATGGCGACGACCAGGCCCTCGTTACCCGTGCCGACGGCGAATGTTAGCGGCGATTGGCCCAATTTGGTGAGGACGTTCAGCGGCGCCCCGGCAGCCACCAATCGCAGGGCGAGCGAAACCTGCTTCTGGTGGCACGCGTGGTGCAGCACGGTCCAGCCGCGCGCGTCGACATATCGGAGGACTGCATCGTTGATCGGCCAGGATTTCAACGCGGGGTCGTTTCGTGCGATGGCCGCCACCGTTTCGGCGCCCCCGGATTGGTTGTCCGGCGAGAAGGGCCGATGATTGACGATCGCCGCGATTTCCGGATTCGCGGACGCGTGCTCCTGCAGCGTAATACCATCACGGTCCTTCGCCTCTGTACTTCCTCCTGCGTCGACCAGAACTTGAACGCCCTCCTTCCATTTCGCCTTTACGGCGTTGAGAAGAGCCATGCTCACCTCGCTGTACGCATCCCATTGTCCGTGAGGAAGGTCATACGCCTTCGAGTATGGGATCAAGAGCCGCAGAGCCTCCAGGTTCCTGACCTCGACGCACCGATCGAGCAATCCCTCGTTGGGCCCGGGCTTTGCGCCCAGGTTTATCAGGCGTTTGGTCAGTTCGATGTCGCTCTCTGCGAGCGAAACCTTGAGGAGAGATCCCCACGCGCCGTGCGGTGCATCTTGGGCGCGCACGCCTGCGTCGAGCAATCGGCGCGCGATGTCGGGGCGATTGCGAACCAACGCAAAATAGAGCGTGCACCCCCCTACGGTCATCGATTCTCCGTAGATGGTCGCCATCTTCCGGCTTAGATCCACCGGGTGCTCGAGGACTGCCTCGACGAACTCCCACTTATGGGAGAACGTTGCGAACGCCAGTGCGGGACCCCTAGAGTCCCCGAGCGCAACAGGATCGGCCCCGCCCGCAATCAGCCGGCGAAACTCGTCAACCGTGCCGCGGCTGATCTGGTCACACAACTTCACGGTCATTGCCTTGGTTGGCGGGTCGTTTGAGGCCACTATCGTCTGAATGAACCAGGTGTGGTTATCGTCGCCGATAATTGACCCCTGCGGGGCCGTGGGTTCTTCAGGATTGCCGGCGCTCGTATCCGGCGGGGCCGGGGACTCAACGGTCGAGTCGGCGCGCGCCGAGCTGCCGGGCTCCGCGGCCTTGGCAACCACCGGGACCGGCGTTACGCGGGGTGGGCTCGACAGGAAGGCTCTCCTTTGCGGCTGATCCAGAATATCCCAAGGATCGGGGGATGAGATCACGGTCAACGGTTGCCCGGCTGGAACCGGCTCGGTCTCTAAGTTCAGGCTGCCCGTGAGCAAGGCACGGCTGCGCTCGCGATCATTGGGATAGAACTCGGGAATAAAGTAGCGCCATCCGTTCTTGGGGTGCTCCACTCTTGGGTCAAATTCATCGGCCATTACCTCTCGCATCGAGGGCCAAATCGCCTCAAGGGCGGCCACGGCCTCCGGGTCCCCCTTCATGAAGTACATGTTCCAGAAGAAGGCCTCATACAACTGGCTCCACGGTTTGAGTTCCTCCGGCGGAACACCCCGCAGCGCCAATCCGACCTCGCGGATCATCGCCAGCTTGTCGTTGGAATGCGTGCCCCAAGACTGGTACGCGCGGCTGATCAATCCGAGATCAAGCCTCCCGACGGGCTTGCGCCAGCACGCAAGGGCAAGCCGGCGATAATCAGCGGCGACTTCGGCCCTTTCCTCTTCCGTTGTGGCTGCATCCATCATCAGCTTAATCCTCAATTCCTGGATCTCCTGATCCTCCGGAACGAAGAAGGCCGCCGCGTCGACAAGCTGGATCAATCGGCCAATCCTAATGAGTTCGGGCGCCGGAAGGGGCCAGGTAAGGAGGTTGGGCGACCCAATCTTTCTGGTTTCCGTGATCAGGCTCTTCGCGACGAGGCGCCTCGCCTCCGACGTGGGTTTCGCGCGCTGCGCCAGCTCGCCCAGGATGAAGTCGCACGCGCCCTTGGCAAGCGACTGCAGATTGGCTGCCGTCCCCATGAAGGCCCGCGACCGTGGCTCCCCAGCGCCAGTCCAAGCCCATACGCGCAGCGCTACCAAGTTGCTCGCCGTTGCGCCGGCCAGCCCATTTTCGGAGTATTCCCACCATACAAATAGGTCGGCAACCTGCGTCCAGGAATCCGCGTAGAAATCGGTCATTCCTGCGGTGGAGAGCAATCCCTCATTGTGAACACCGCCGAACGACTGCCTGTGCAGGAGCCTTACGTGCCGGGCCGCCGCCTCTTCCTCAAGCGTGTCCATCACGTTGCGGCTAGAGTCAGCCGCTTGCCTGCCGGGTCCGTTGTTGCGGAAGAGTATTGGGAACACCACGGGCCAGCCGGATACCTGCGCCAGGCGGGACGCGGCACCGGCCAACACTTCCGCCGAGGCTTTGGCGATCACACCGAGATCGGCCTCCGGCGGAGACCGAAGCCACGCGCCATTGGGGCGTTGCCCCAGTGAAACGGTCCGGCTGCCCAGAACCTCGGCGCGAAAGGCGTCGATCGCGTCAATCTGAGCCTCCCCACCGTTGTCTCCGATCGCCCGCACCCGACAAACAAGCACCACGTCGGCATGGACAAGGCGGCCCTGCCTCACTGCGCTCGCCGCGTCGGTGAAGCCGCCCGCGGAGAGCGCCAGCTCATTTTCGAGTTCAGCAAGGCGCGAGCGCTCGATAATCTGCCAGCGGGAATCGTTTGAGAGCCGCGCCGTCAGCACATCGGTCACCACGCCGCCAGCAGAAGCGGCTCGCTCGCCTGTGGAGGCGGTCATGATTGCCACGGAGGGCCTCGGCCGCTCCTGAGCCGCCGATGGCGGTCCCAAGGAGAAGACGACGAGAGAACAGAATCCCGAGCAGGCCGGGATCGTCCTCCAGAACGCGAGGCTTCGACTCATCACCTCACGGCTTAGGCCCGGTCAAAACGGCCACGATGCGTTCGGCAAGCTTGCCGCCCGCCGTTTCCAGGGCGGTCTTCGCGGCAACGGCCTCCGAAATGTCAGCTGCCACTTCCGTTTGGCTGTCCTGCAACAGGATCTTGCCGGTCGCGATGTTGACGACCTTCAATTCGACTCGAGCTCGGCACGACAGGAAGTCGCCGTGGCGCGGCCCCAGTTCGCTAATGGCCTCACCCGTAATGCGAATTGACGCCTTGTCAGCCGACTCCGCGTCGAAGACCGGAAAGCCCAGCCTAATGAGCGTCCGGGATATCTCGGTCTGGGCCGCTGGGTCGCGCACGGGTCGCGTCACATGCTGTTCAGGGATTGAAATCGTGACTGCGGGTAGCGCCTTCCCGGCAATGGCAGCTTGCAGGCGGGCGTCGCGCGCACCGGGGTTCTCCGGTGGAGCGACCAGGACGGAAGCGCGCGCCGCGACGATCTTCGCCAATTCGTCGGCGAGGGCATTTGCCGCGGCCTCGGTATCGCCGCCCGCGACAATTTTTGACGCCGCGAAAACCCGGCCCGTCTCAGTCCCGATGACCTTGGCCACAACCGTCATCTCACCGGTGGTGCCGATCGCCTTTGCGGTTATGAGCACCCTTGCCCCTGTCAGACGGCCCACCTTTGCCGCACTCGAGGAATCCACGAGGCCAGAGGCGCCCAGGGAAAGTTCCCCGAGGGTGGTGTCGAGCTGGCTTCGCTCCACGAGCGCGAGGCCCGGTTGGTTTGACAATCCGGCGAGCAATAAGGCGCCAAACTGGGTCGCCCGGTCCTTCAGCGATGGGCTAGCAGCTTCAACGTCAAACACCGCCGTTGTCACGGGTGCGGCCGCGGGGTCCGCAGCAAGCGCGAATGTAGCGAGACTCATCACACTGCACAGAGCAGCCAAGTGCTTATTCATAGATTCGGAAAGTCGTGGATATCACACACAAACGCTGCGGCTTCGCGCAGGGCCTCAAAGAGATCCCTGCGGGCAGACGGGTCGCTCGTAAAGGCGACAAGGCTTGGTAGGGAAGCGTCCACTTGGCCTCCTCCGGGAATCGGGCGAACGACAATCCTCACCCGACCATCCTTCGCCTGTCGAATCATGAGCGCGGTCGTCACGCTCGATGGCACCTTCGAGTCGCCATTCATTATTGCGAGCGGCGCATCGCCAAGCTCCTTAACCGGGATCGCCCATTCGCGAAAGGCTAGTGCTACCCCTGGAAGCGCTGGATCGACCGAAATCGGATGTTCTTCCGCCCAACGTCGAAGGTCCGTTGGATCGAACGGCTGACTTACCAATAGCCACCCATCCACGAAAACGTCTCTGCCCTCTGCCCCTTCGATCACGAGACGAAGCGTTGCACCCCGACGCGCCTCGAATTTCGGCAATTGAAAGCGAAGGCGAGTTATTCCTTTGGATTCCGCGGACGCCTCCACCGTGAGGGGTTGATCGCGAATCAGCTGCGCCACCAGCGGTCCGCCCACGGCCCAAAGGGAAAGCCGCAGCGAGCCAATCTTGGGGAGCAGGCTGCGGCCAACTATCAGGTCGAGCGGGACTCCCCCTCCGGAATCCACAACCAAAGGGCCAGGAATCGCCGCACCCGCCGCCACAATCGAGGCATCCCGTGTTCCTACCGGTTCGATCGCCGCAGCGGTCATCGATGTCGCTGAAAGCGCCATGAATGCGAATCCTCGGGCAGCCGGCCTCATGAGTGCACCCACATCTCGCCAGCACAGCAGTCTTGCTGTTCCGTGGTTAACCAGCTCCCGAGACTTCACGTTAACATAGGGGACGAATGCCGACGAAAGAACCTGCATAGTCCTAAAGTCCGGCGCTGTCACGATCCAAGCACTAGGGTTGAGAGGTTGAGATATGGAACGGTGAGTGCGCCGATGCGGCGGCACAGACCCAACTCTCTTCCGACGCGCTGACGTTTGGTTTCATCGACCCCACTGACATTTTCCAAGCCCCATTCAGCCTAATTGAGACCCTGAAGAGGAAAGGATGTTGCCACCTCCTGACCAACGTTCAGCACGGAATTGTCATGTTGAAGACACCACATTCTCGGGTTCTGACTCGGTAAGGATGTTTAAGCCATTACAAGGGCCATTCCGGAGCCGCTAGGAATACCCGGGGCAAGTGAATGGGAGAAAGCTCGGGAAAGTCGTTAAATTATCCGCAACTTACACTTGGCATTTCCGCACGTATGTTCTACTTCGCGCACGTACGCTTTGAATAGGTCAGGAACATGCATTGTTTCCTGACAATGCGAAGTGTCAGTGCGTCTCCTCTAAAGGCATCTGGCCTATTCACAAAGTACCCGAATCGAGATCGCCCAACAATCGAAGTGTAAGTCAACAATGGGATGTGTAAGTGATATCCATTCGGGGCCCTACGAGACACACACGCCCTCCGTCTCGAGAAGCTTAGCCCCAGCGCCTACCCAAGTCATTATGATCGACCGGCGCTCGATGAGCCAATTGCTTCAATGCGAAACGATGCTGCACCATGTGGTTAGGTATCTTCCAACGGACGCAAAGGTCCGGAATGCGGGATTTCGAATCCCCGCCTCGCGGCGACGAATCCGGCCTCTAGATTCAATGGATGCCGTGCGCTACATGAAATGACGTATTCTGAGAAATCGTGTTGTTATTGGGTCGTGCCTTCATCCGAAATACATCAGCTTTGAAGGCGATAGTTTAAGGTGCCCGTGAACCAGGAGAAGAATCCCCATGGCAAATCCACTTAAGACGGGCAAGGTCACGCGGCTTGAAGGCAGCAGGCTCATTTCCGGTGAGCACTCGGTCAAGTTGGGCACCGCAGCACTGCAGGACATCGTTTCGTTCACGATCATGGTTCGGCGCCGCACCGATGGGCCGCCGCTCCCCGATCCTAGCTACGGCCAAGACACCCACCCGTCGCAGCGCACGTCCTATTCGATCGACGAATTCGCCAAGCTCTTTGGGGCCTCTGAGAAGGACCTTGACGCGGTGAGCGCATTCTTGACCGGCGCGGGCATGTCAGTCGTCGAGAGCAACGCTGCGCGCCGCACCGTGATCGGCAGGGGGACGGTGGAACAGGTAAATGCCGCCTTCGCGATAACCCTGAGCCGGTACGATTCCCCGGCGCCGCCGTCCAGAAAGCTCGGCGCCGCATCCGGCCAGCTGGAAATGGCGCGGCGCCAGGTGCACCGCGGCTATGACGGTACCCTCCAGGTTCCCAAGGCCCTTGGCCCCGTCATTGTCGGTGTATACGGGCTCGACGACCGAAAGGTGTCGATGCGCAGCTCTTCTCCGGGCGCCCGAATGGTTACTGTGCCGCAAGTCCTGAAACTCTACGGTTGGCCGTCCCCCACCACGCCGCCTGCCGGGCTTTCAAACCAGGTCATCGGCATCATTGCGGAAGAGGGCGTCGATCCCGCCGATATCGCGGACTACTACAAGAACCTGAACGTATCGCTTTATGATGCGGGCTTCTTCTATAAGGTGAACGGTTCGCAGAGCGACCCCGCGCAACAGGCAACGTCGGTGTCCCCGTCAGCAATCGCTGGAAGTCTCGCCGTGCCGAGCATCCAATTCTCCACGGCGGCGGGCCTTTTGCCCAACACGGCGCAGAGCGGCGATGAACTCACCATGGACATCTCGGTGGCGAGTACGGTCGCCCAGGGCGCGCAGATCGAGGTCTATTGCCACGACGGCACCGTCAACGGCTGGATCGCGGCCTTGAACGCGGCCATATTCCCGGCAGCAGGCGAGCCCGTGCCGAATGTGATCACTTGCAGCTGGATCATCTGGGGCGGCGACGACACGTCGGCGACTTGGGCTCCCGGGGGTGTTACGCCCAACGACATTCATAATATCGACGATGTCCTCAAGGGAGCCACCATCCTTCAGAATCCGGTCACGGTTTGCGTGGCCTCCGGCGACAGCGGGACCTTTGGGGGCCTCAATGACGGCCATGTGCATGCCTTCTATCCTTCCAGCGACCCCTATGTCCTCTCCTGCGGGGGCACGACGATCGCGAATATCAGCCTCGGTTCGATAGGACAATACCAGAACAGCTTCGACGAGTATATTTGGAACGACAACGGCGCGAGCGGCGGCGGCATCAGCGCATTCTTTCCGCTACCGTCATGGCAGAACGCGGTAGGGGTGCCTCCCTCGCTCAATCCGGCCCATGCAACGGGACGAGGGCTGCCGGATGTGTCCGCGAACTCCAGCCCATACAGCGGCTATGTCGTCTTTTCCAACGGCTATTGGATCCAAGAGGGAGGCACGAGCGCCGCGGCGCCGCTCATCGCCGGCCTCATCGCGGTGGCCAATGCAACCATCGGGCACAACGTGGGCTTTCTGAACCCGCTGCTGTACACCTCGAATCCCCCGGGGCTCGCCTGCCGCAGGGTTCGCGGGGGAGCCCTTCCCATTCCTTCCTCAAACGAATACTTTGGACTGCCAGGCTATCCCGCAACCGGACCTGGTTGGAATGCCTGCACCGGATGGGGCGTCTTCGACTGGAACAAGCTGATAACCGTCCTCACGAAGGCCAAGGAGAAGGAGAAGGAGAAACTGAAGGAGCATAAGGATTTTGAGAAGGCGCCCAAGGAGAAGGAGTCGGAAGGCGAGAAGCTGCACCCCGACAAGGCCATCTACACGAAGCAGGAGATCGGTTCCGACAAGCAAACGTTGTCCAAAAACGAATTTGGAGAGGTGGCGGGACTCCATAGCAGCCACTCGGAGCGCCTGTTAAGGACGATCCTTTTGGAGCAGTCCCTCGACGTGGCGAAACTCGCGCAGGGCGTCGAGAGCCTCGGCCACGAGGTGCACGAGCTTCGCGCTTTCATCCAACCGAAGGAGCGGCCGCCCTCCGGCGAAGGGGCACTCGCGCGCTCCGCGCAGGCGGCCAAGCGTGCGGGCACGGGCAAGGCAAAGGGCGGGCGAAAGAAGGCCTAGGCTCGCCGTGATCGTCGTCGTCGGCAGCCAATTCGACAAGGATGCCCTAAAGCTCGTCGGAAAGTGGTCGGCCTGGGATGCCGCCCTTCTGTCCGCCGACGATTTATCCAGGCCCGGGTGGCGCGTCTCGCCATTGGATTGGCGCGGCTCGCTCGCTGTCGTGGGAGGCTCGGTGGTGCCAATGCGCAATATCCGGGGCGTCGTGACGCGCCGTCCGCAGATCTTCGCGGCGGAGTTGGGCCATGTCAGCCCCGCGGACCGAGAATACGTGGCGACGGAAATGAGCGCCTTTCTCCTCTGCTGGCTGAGCATGCTGCCATGCCCTGTCCACAATTCCCCGACGCCCACATGCCTTGCAGGCCCGAATTGGAGCCGGCAGCAGTGGGTGCGGACGGCAGCGCTTGCCGGCCTTCGCGTGCGTGCCATCCGCGCGAGGCCGAGCGAACCCGAGGAGAACAATGAAGGATGCCCCGGCGCAACGGTTGATGTCACGGTGGCCGGGGAGGAGTGCGTTGGCGCGCCGGATGAAGACGTCGCAGCCTCCACCCGTCGCCTCGCTGCGGCTGCCGGCGTGTCATTCCTCATGGTTCGATTCGGGCTCGGCGAGGGCGCACCGGAGTTCCTGGACGCCGATCCATTCCCGGATCTGGCTGATTCCAGAGTTTCGGATGCCGTTCTCGAAACTCTCTTGCACGGCGGCCTTGCGGCCGGAGCGAAGGCGGGCGCGCTCGAATGATCCTTCTCTGGGGCATAGACGCCGATGGCCCGTTGGAACGGGTGCGCGAGGAGCTGGGCCTGCTCGGCGCAGACACCGTCTTCATTGACCAGCAGCAGATCCTTGAAACCGAGATCGACCTGACTGTCGACCGCGGGGCCCGTGGAACGCTGCGTGGCCCCGATTTCGAGGTCGCGCTCGAGGACGTCCAATCAGTCTACGTGCGCCCTTATGAGACCCTTCGCATGGCGGCGGTCGCGGCGCTCGATCCCTCAGCTCCCGAGGTTGCGCGCGCCGCGCGCTGCGAGGCCTCGCTGGTATCATGGACCGAGGTCACAGGCGCGTTGGTCGTCAACCGGCTCTCGGCCATGGGTTCCAACAGCTCCAAGCCCTACCAGTTGCGGCTGATTAGCGCCGCGGGTTTCGACGTGCCCGACACTCTGTTGACCAACGACCGCGACGCGCTGGCTGAATTCCGGAGCGTGCACCGATCGGTCATCTACAAGTCGACGAGCGGCATCCGCAGCATCGTTGCGCGGCTTACATCCGCGCACGAGGACCGGCTGGACGACATGGCCTGTCCCACGCAGTTCCAGGAGTTCGTGGACGGGACGGATGTCCGCATCCATGTCGTCGGCGAGCAGGTTTTTGGATGCGAGATCGAGTCGAGCGCCGACGACTACCGCTACGCAGGATCAGGCTTATGCGCGAGGCCCCTTGTAGTCCCTGCGGAGGTGGCGGAGCGATGCCTCGGCCTTGCCCGGGACCTCGGCCTTCCAGTGGCAGGCATCGACCTGAGGCGCAGGACCGACGGACGCTGGTGTTGCTTCGAGGTAAATCCATCGCCGGCGTTCACCTATTACGAGCAAGTGACAGGCCAGCCCATTGCACGGGCGGTAGCAAAACTCCTGATGGCGCGATCAGCCTGAAGGGGGTCCCTGCATTGCGCTTCGTTTGTCAGCGGCTACAACTTACAGCGGCACCCCTTATACTTGGCATTACCAGAGAACAAAAAGGTGTTTCCTGACAATCCAAAGTGTAAGTGCGTTCCCTTTGGAGAAACTTGGCCAATCTACAAAGGACCGGCATCAATTTCGTCCAACAAGCGAAGCGAAGGCCAGCAACGAGGAGTGTTAGTGAATCTCTCGGCAGGGCCTAATCCACCCCCAAGAGGGCGCCGAAGAATACCTCGGTTCAGAACCGCAGCCTTCGGACAATTCTTGAGGCTCCCTGCTCCTCGGTGTCTCGGGGCTGAAATGCCCATTCCATCTCGATCGTTCGGTCCATCTGAATCCGGGTCGCTACGGTGCAATCCGGGTCGAATTCGACTCCCGGCACTCGCGCCAAGCTATTCGAGCCCACCTTTGCGGCGGGTGATCTTTATCTCGCCCTGGAAACGGTCGTATATCCCCTGGCTCTGCATTGTGTTCTTGCCCGGCGACAATGCCTGCGGCCCGGCAATGACATCGCCGGCCGCCACTTCAAGAACCTTCTGGCCATCGATTACTACGGTCGCTTCCCCCGCCGCCGCAGAAAGCGCCATCGTCTTCGGTTGAAGCGACAGGGCACGCAATGCCGGCAGATCGACGCGAAGGGAAGCCGTACCCCGGGGACGGACGGAAAACTCGGTCCCCTCAACTTCGCGACCTGACGAATCCGACAAACCGATTCGGGTGCGCCCGTCGTTCTCAAAATGAGCATAAACGATCTGCCCGCGATTCTTGGCCCCAAACGTGAGAATCGGCTCACGGTGATTCGTGATCCCCACCGGCCAGCGCACGTCGACAAATACGGGGCGTGAAGAATCGGCCGATAGATAGTCCATGACTTCCTCCCGGCGGAAAGGCCTTTGGCCTACCGAGAAAAGCGGACCCGAAAACATCGAGCCGAACGCGTGCTCCTTGTCACTGCGACCCCAAGCGAATCTTTCCCTCCCGTCGTGGAAATCGACCAGCGCGTCGAGCACGACCAAGCCGTCCAGCCTGACGCGTAGGATATGGCGGCAGAACTCGCCCTTCCCCAGGCCCTGTTCCAAGTAGAACGGGTGTCCGGCCGGGGGAAGAAGCGGGGCGCAGATAATATCCACCTGATGGGGCAGGCTGTAATCAACCGGCACCTGGTCCGACACCGGCCCGCCATGGCCCATCGCCTCGAATCCGAACTGCACTGAGCGGGGCGTAACGTAGTAGACATAGAGAAAATCGGCGCTGGGGACGTCACCAGACACCAATAATGGCTCCTCCGCGCCGTTACGATCCGCCGGGAACTGCAGATTGATTGTCGCGTCGGTCGGCCGCCATCCAAACGCGCGCTCCAAGGGGTAAATGAGTCCGTCAAACGTTCGCGCCACATCCGCATATTGGGCGGGGTTGTTCGCCTTGAATAGGTCATCCGTCTCGCAAGATACAAAAAAATTCAGGAAACCGCTCCACAGCCACGCCACGACGACCAGGCACAGCCATGGCAGGCAACGGCGAATATTAGTGGTGTCGGAAGCAATCACGACAACGCCCGCGCCGGCTGCAATCACCAGGGCCAGGGAGCCCTCAGCCTGGTAGCGCAGCGCCAATCCGGCAAAAAACAGAAATGGAAGGGCCACAAGCAATCCCGAGACGCCGATGGCGGCGAGCCCAAGCAAAGCCGCCTTTTTCGTTCGACGGTCTCTCCAAATCCAAGCCGAAATCGCAGCGGTTCCGACAACGAGGATCGGATAGCCAGCGAGAAATCCGACCACCCTTTCGACGGCCGTATCCGGATCGTGCCCCAAAGGCGGCGCAAAAGGAGGCCGTGCAGATTCGAGAAAGAAGGGGAAATAGCACGAAAGGCGCGGGCATGAAACGAGGTAGTAGTAGAGATTGAACGGGGCGTTCCTCCAGGCGTAGGGGGAGTGTGCCTTCCATTCGGTTTCCACCAACTGGTACTTGAAGCCGAATTCCAATGGGTCGTGGAATCGGGCAAAATTGTAGGCAAATAACCCGAGAACGATTGCCAGTCCGGGCAGGGTTGCGCCTGCCATAAGGCGCACAGGCCAACGCGGTGCCCGGGCTGACGACCATCCTGAGAGCAAGGTCAGTAAGAACGGGATGGGGACGAGCAGGAGCAGGTTCGGGCGTGAACCCGCAGCTAGTGCGAATGCCGCCGAGGAGAAAGCCAGCATGCCGGTTCTCAGTCCCCGTTCCGTCATGCTGGCAAGCAGGCCCCATGCGCCGGCACTGGTGAAGAACAGCCCAGCCGCGACAGGGATGACAAAGCAGTCCTGGCGTCGCAGAATCGGCAGCATCAGGTTGCACGTCCCCATGACAAGCACCGCGGCCACCTGCGCAGGGGCGGCGCCGCGGCAGGCATGCCGGGCTAGTCGGAGCGCAGCGAACGCCTGGAACAGAAAGGCCCCCGTTACGAACACCCATGTCGTCAATCCTGTCGCCGGATACTGCCCGGACACGGCCGCATAGGGCCACATCCACATCAGGATTGGGACGATTCCAAAGTAGGAGAAATACTTGCCCTCAAAAAGCGACGTGTCCAACAATCGCGATCCCCGATTGTGGTCGGGATCGTAGGGGTCCGGCAGCGCAAGCAGCGCAGGCGAAGGCTTGACTAGCAAGGAAAGCTGGCCCGCTTCGAACGCATCCAGCTGCATCTTGTACAGATCCTTTTGCGGCGGGCCTCTCTCGAAACGCCAATGGCCGTCGGTTGCCGTCCACAGATAAAGTGACGCGATGAGCAGAAACGATGCGAGCACCGCGGCCCCATGCGCAATGGGTAGATGGCCGCCGCGCCACGAGGAAGGATCAGCAACTCGATGCGCAACAGGCAACGGGTCCATCGTGCGTTTAGACCGCCTAATTCAACGTTAGTCAAAGGTTTCCCCTTGGTCGCGCGAGCCGCCCGTTCGACGGCCGAATGGGCCTCTTT
>Ga0265319_1001373_pt1 | contig 14645 bp, 8 predicted proteins | sample 4824metaG_FD_192443 | JGI IMG/M metagenome (GOLD analysis project Ga0265319, IMG submission 192443) | Rhizosphere microbial communities from Carex aquatilis grown in University of Washington, Seatle, WA, United States - 4-8-24 metaG | ecosystem: Host-associated > Plants > Roots > Rhizosphere >...
TTGAGCGGCTTTAGCACGGTGCCGAAGGGAAGCCCCTCGGAGGGAGCCGTGGGCGGCGGCTGCCCGAAGGGCACGAGGACCAGGCGGGGGACGGGCAGGCTGGCCAGGGCCTCCAGGGGCGACGCCTCCGAACTCTTGCCTCCGCCAACGACGAGGAGGCCGGGCGGCACGGGAAGCGCCGCCGCGAGCTGGAGGGCGGTGTGGGCATCGGGGGCCGCGACGCACTTTGCCCCCCAGGCCTCGAAGAGGGTCTGGACTCGGGCACGCGTCACCGGATGGCTTTCGACGCACAGGACGGGCGCCTCTCGGAGCCGCGCGGGCAGGGGCAGAAAATACTCGATGTCATTCCGTGCCGGCGCGGCGGCGCTCAGGATCGAGAAGATGAACGACGAGCCCTGGCCCGCCGCGCTCTCGACGCGAATGGCGCCGCCCATGAGCTCGGAGAGGCGCATGCAGATGGCGAGTCCGAGCCCCGTGCCGCCGTATTTCCGGGTCGTGGAGGAATCCACCTGGCTGAACGCCTTGAAGAGGCGGTTGATTCCCTCCGGGGAAATGCCGATCCCGCTGTCGCGCACGATGAATTCGATCGCCATCGCATCGGGCGCGGGCGGCGGCGCGTCCGGGACGGCGGCGGGCAGGGCCGTCCTGCGGACCTCGATCGAAATGCTCCCCTTGGGCGTGAACTTGACCGCGTTGTTCACCAGGTTGACGACGACCTGGCGCAGGCGCGTCACGTCGCCCATGATCCAGGTCGGCACGTCGGGGGCGATGTAGTAGCCTATCTCAAGCCCCTTGGCCGAGGCGGTGACGACGAAGAGGTCGAGCGCCTCCTCGAGGCAGAGGGTGAGGTCGAAGGGCGCGCGCTCGATCTCCATCTTGCCCGACTCGATCTTCGAGAAGTCGAGGATGTCGTTGATGATCGTGAGCAGTGCTTCGCCGGATGAGCGCACCGTGTTCACGAAATCCCTCTGCTCCGCGGTGAGGGGCGTCTCCATGAGCAAGCTCGTCATGCCGATGACGCCGTTCATGGGGGTCCGGATCTCGTGCGACATGGAGGCGAGGAAGTCGCTCTTGGCCTGCGACGCGGCGTCGGCCTCGGTCTTTGCGCGGCGCAGGTGGTGCTCCGTCTCCACCCGTGCCGTGACATCCTGCACGGTGCCGATGATGCGCGTGGGCTTTCCGTGTGTGTCGACATCGACCGACTTCGACCGCACGTACACCCAGCGCCATTCGCCCGGGCGGGAGCGGACCCGGTACTCGAGGTCGATGACGGCGGCGTTTCCGCTCAATTGCGATTCGACGCAGTCGTGGTAAACGGGAAGGTCCTCCGGGTGGATCAGCGACTGCCAGGCGGCCAGCGTTGCCGGCATGAGGGTCGGATCGTAGCCGAGCATGATCCACAGGCCCGCGCCGTAGTACACTTCTCCCGTCGAAACATTCCACTCGAAGACGCCGATCTGCGTCGAGTCGAGGGCGAGGCGCAGGCGCTCGTCGGAAATCTTGAGGCGGGTCTCGACGCGGCGCCTTTCCTCGTTCTCCGCCCGGAGACGCTCATTGGAAAGCTCGGCGGCGCGCTGGCCGGCCCCCGCGCGCCGCGCGAGATGGAGGCTGAGGCCGAGGAGCGCGCTGATGAAGACGCCGGCCGCGAGGGCAAATTCCGGCATCCAGCGCCTGTCCACCTGCAGGGTCGCGTCCGACGGCGTGAAGCCCACCTGCACCCGCCTGTCGAGGAGGATGTAGGTGTTGTTGACCGCGTACTTCGCATTGTCCGCGGTCGCGTCCATGTCGAGGGCGTAGGCCTGGTCGCGCCCGATCTGAATCGACATGCCGTAGCTGTGCCCGAGCTTGAGTTCGTTCTCCACGGCCTGGTCGAAGAGCTTTTGGTAGACGAACTCGGCGGCCACCAGGCCGGAGCTCCCGTCGCTTCTGACCACCGGAGCGTAGATGACGAAGCCGATATGCGGGCTTCCGGGAATCGATGTCGTTCCCGAGAGGGCCGGGTCCGAGAGCTTGCGCGCGGTTTCGATGGCCGCAAACCGGGTCCGCGCGTCGTTCAGGACCTTCGCATTCTCGGGGGTTTCCGGCAGGGAGAGCTCGGCGTTCAGGTCGTACTGGACGCCAACGCTGGGATAGACTTCGCGCACCCGGAGGCCGGCGTCCACGTAGGAGATCGAGACGCATCCGGCCGCCAGCGAAGTCTGATCGGGCTGCATCTGGAGCTTGGCGTCCGTTTCCCACACCGGGACGGAATTGTCGGGCTTCGCGCTCCAGAGCTGGGCCAGGTGGCGGAAGTCCACCTTTTGCCGGTCGACGTCGGCGCTGATTGTCTGGACCAGCTGGTCCATCTTCGCGCGGGTGTTCGTGTCCAGGTAGACGAGCTCCCGCTCGCGCAACCCGAGCCAGAGAATCAAGGTCAGCGTGAAGCAGGCCACGATCGCAGGCACGGGAGCCCAGGCCGGGGGGCCGCGCTCGAGCTTGATGTTCGCCCGCCAGGCGAGGAGGAGGAGCGCGAGACCGAGGAAGAGAAGTCCGAGGGCGGTGAGCGGGGAGACCGGCGTGCTCGAGCCCCAGTCGTAGACATCCTTCATGTTGATCGCGTAGCCGAGCAGCGTCGTCATGCCGACCGCCGTGAGGATCGAGCCGCCGACCGCCTCCACGAACATCCGGGCGCGAAGGCCGCGGCTCGCCGCATTCCAGACGAGGGCGAGCGCCCCCACGGAAAGACAGCAGGCGGCCATCGCGGCGACACGGCTCGAGGTTCCCGCGGTGTCGAAAAGCTGGCCGGTCGCAAGCAGGCCTCCGACTCGCAGGTCGCGGTTGAAGAACGAGCCTCCGAGGATCAGTGCGCCGAGGCCGGAGGGAATGAGCGCGAGCCAGCCGCCCCAGCGCCAGCCGAGCTCGCGCAGGAGCAGGACGCCGCCGAGAATGAAGAAACAAAGCGCTTCCTCTGGGCGGATGGGAGTCGCGCTAGCGGCGGGCTGCGTCAGCCAATCGATCCTGAGCCACAGTCCCCCCAGGCCGATCGCGCCGATCGACCCAAGCGCGCAGGCGAGCGCGAGCGAAATACGCTCGAGCCAAGTGCGGCGTGGCAATGTCGGTAACCACGGCATAGGGAGTTCACCCTATACAAATGAGACCGCCCCGAGGGAGCAACGCGTTTCACACAGGGTAGTCTTACGTACGCGCAGGGGGGAGGAATCCGCCGGTCCGGAGGCATTTTCGAGATGCATATGCTTTGACGGCAATGGAATGACCCCTTTACGACTGCGGCCCTCCTGCGGGCGCGGGATCGGGCTCCGCGGCCGCAGGAGGATGCGCGAGCGGCGAGAGCGGCACGGCGGGGTAGGGGCTTGCGCTTTTTCCCGTCTGGGAGCCCAGGCTGCGCAGGAAGTTAGTGGGGCCGACGACGGGAGACCACGAGGGCTTGGCGAGGGTCCCGGTCAGGCGCGCCCGCACGAGCTGCGAGAGCGGCGCGAGCACCATGTTGAAAAACTGACCGGGCAGGAATTTGCTTTCCTGAAGGGGCCGGACGATGGCGTTGAAATCGAGGGCATGGCTGTCCAGGGCATAAGTCCCGGTGGCGTCTATGCTGGAGTTTGCCCCGGTCACGCGGATCGAGGGGAAGTACAGCCGGGATCCGTCCACGGTGAACTTTGCCCGCGCGGTCGTGAAGCGGAGCTCCGTGAAGGGGAGCAGTTGCGAGAGCAGGCCCAGCATCGGCACCTTGGTGAGTTCGGCGCCCTGGACCGTCGCGTTTCCGCCGCCCTTGTAGCTCATCGGATTGGAAAAGAGGCCTTCGGCGGACGCGGTGAGATCGAGCTGGACGCTGGCCATGTTTTTCAGGAAATCGCGGGGGATCGCCCGAATCGCGGACGGGCTTCTTGAGGCGTAGTCCTGGACGATCCCGATCGCGCGGGGGAAGCTCGCGCCCTTCAGAGCGACGTCGATCGCGATCCTCCGGTTTGCACCGGCGCCCCGGACCTGCACGCGGCCGGTGGCCGCGCCCCCCGCAAATCCGAGCGAGAGCGGCTCGAGCGTGAAGTCCTGGTCGCTTATGTCCGCTGCAAAGGCCATCCGGTCCAGCGAAAACCCGTGGAACCGGAAACCCGCGTCGGCCGTCGCCTGAAGACGCAGCGCCAAGTGGGGCTCCGATGAGCCCTCCGGCCAGTCGAGGCGGCCGGCGAGCTTGACGGCGGGCGGGCGCTCGAATTCGAAAAGGCCCAGGACGGCCGGGCTGTTCGGCCATATTCTGGGCACGGGTGCGACGTCGAGCGTGGAGGTGAAGTCGAGGTCGAGCCGGCGCATCGCCCCGGCATCCTTGTCATACCAGCGGGCGAAGGTGCCGGCGGCCGCGCCGGCCCCTTGAGCCACGGAAAACTCGAGCGCATCGTCGAAGCTCGGGCGGATGAACAGCCTGCCGAAGACCCGGTCGTAGGCCGCCCCGCGCGTGGCGACGTCCGCCGCGTCGACGGTCAGGAAAATCGCGGTTTCCCGGTCGGTCGGCCAGCGGCCCCGCCAATCCATGTTCGCAACCGGCGGGGTGGTCGGGAACTGGAAGTTTCCGAATAGCTTTCGCCACCAGTCCTGGTTCGGGAACCACGGGTCGATATCGAGGGGACGGAGGCGCCCGTCGAGGAGGAAGCGGTAGCGCTTGGTGGAGAGGTCCTCCTCGTAACTTCCTTGAGCGAAATTGCCGCCGAAGCGCACGAACACCTCCGGTGCGAACAGGCGCCTTCCGTCGAATTCCACACGACCGCCCACCTCGTCCAGCTGGACGTGCCATGCGTTCACATCGCGCGCGGAGAAGCGCGCGGAGGCGCTTCTGAATGCCCAGGCCGGGCCGAATTCCGCGCTGCCGGAAATGGCCACGGGTGAGCCCGGGTTCGCGTAGGTCCGCAGGTTCCTGCCGGCGCGGGCGCTGATGAAGTCGATCAGGGCGGGGGCCAGCTTTCCGTCCAGCCGGACGGTCGCCGTCCTGGCCTGCATGTCGGCGTCCGCCGAGGCGGTGAGGGGAGCTCCCAGGGGCTTTCCCTGGAGCTCGGCGTGGAGGCGGGGCCAGGGCCCCGGCGTGAGGGAGGCCGAGGGCGCGGGAATGTCGAGGCCTTCGACGACGAGGTCCGCCGCGGTCACCTCGAGAAGCCTGGCATCGCCGACTTCGGGCAAGACCCGGCCGGCGGGCATTTCCGCCCGAAGCCGGGCCCATGCGCCCCGCGCCTCCGTTCGGCTGCCCGGCAGGCGGAGGGTGTCCGCGCGGGCCTCGACCACGATTTTGGCCGGTCCGCTTCCCGAGATCGGGAACGAGCTCTCGATCCAAAGGCCGGTCGCCTGAAGTTCAAAGGGGGCGGCCGTGCGAAGGCCGGGCGCGAGGAGCGTGGCTTTCACGACTGCTCCATGGGATTCCGACGGCACGAACTCGGCCTGAAGGACCGGATGGTCGAGGATCGCGAGCCGCGAGATGGCGTTGGCAAACTGGCTCGCCAGCGCTCCGTAGTTCTTCGCCACAAACTCGGGAAAGGGCAGGCGGGCGCCGTGGCCTTCCTGGAGCCCTCCGAGATGCAGTCGCCCGCGGGCGGACACCGCCAGGTCCCCCATCATGAAATTGAGGCTGGTCACGTCGAGTTCGGCTCCGCGGGGGCGCAGGACGGCGTCGAGGCCCCGGATGATCTCGTCGTCGCGGCCCGATGGCGAAAACATCGCCGGGACGCGGAGGCTCGCCCCGGTCACCCGCACTTCCAGGGGCTCGAAGCGCTCGAGGGTGAGCGCCCAGGGATCGAGCTGCGCGTACACGGCCCCGGCGGTGACGAGCGGCTCCTCGAACCCGGGAATCGTGATCCGGACATCTTCCATGAGGACGCGGCCCGACGGATCGAAGAGCGTCCTTCCGAAGGTCGCGCGCATGCCGCCGATCGCCAGCCTCCTTTCCAGGTCGCGCAGCACAAAGGCCGGTACCTCGAGCTCGTTCGTGCTCGCGACGTAGACCTGCGCGGCGAGAAGCAGGGAGAGCACGAGCCAGAGCGTCCAGAATCCCAGGGTCTGGAGCGCGCGCCCGGCCCACCGCCCAGCGCGCCCGATATGCCGGTGGATCGCCATGCTGGGCCTACCTGGCCGGCGGAGGGTTCTGCGACGGCCCGGGATCGCGCGAGCCGTAGGTGAGCGTCCAGAGGGCGTCGATCATCGGCTGCTCGATCGAGAAGGACGCGTTGAATTCGCGGGAGCCGGCGTACTGCCGGGAGCCGCTCGTCCGCTCGGTGAGCCAGAGCGTGCTTGTGCCGGCCTGCTCCTTGCCCGACCCCGTGATGGGAAGGGAGAGATCGGCGTCGAGGCGGTAGCGCCAGCGGCGATCCTCGCCGGCTTCATCCTTCACGGACTCGGCGAAGGAATCCGCCACGAAGCTGCGCGCGCGGAGCGTGCGCAGCTGGGCGAGGAGCGACTGGACGGCCGCGGCGGCGGCCGCAGGCGGCGGTGCGGACGTTGCCGAGAGGATTCCGGCGTCCGCCCTCCATTCGAGCACGCGCGCGCCGCTCAAGGCGTCCGTGATCCGGAAACCGGTGATGCGGGCGCCCGCGGGAAGCTCGTTGAGGAGCCTGTCCCTCCAGGCCCGCGTGGCGACGGGGGTCTCGGCGAGGATGGCCGGGCCCACGGCATAGACCGAGGATCCGTTTGCCAGCCGGGCGTATGCGCGGCCGTCGCGGGGCGTCGCCACGCCGAGGTGAAGAACGATCGGGGTGTCGGGCGCGGCCAGCCCGAGCGTGATTTCGCGTTCGGGCCGGTTGAATCCCCAGTTTTCAAGGTCGGCCGCCTGCGGCGCGTCGCTTTGGAAGGCGTCGGCGGAGAGAAGGGCGAGCTGGTCCAGCAGCTTGAGCACGGCGTCGCGGTCGGCGCGCAGCGTCTGGGGTCCCTGGCCGGAATTCCCCGGAAGAACGATTTGCCAGCGGGTGCCCGCGCTGCCCGGCGCCTCGAGGCGCTGCAACGTGAGATCGGGCTGGTTCGGCGCGGCCAGAGTTATGGCCGTGACCGCGGCCGGGTCGAAGTCGAGGACGTGCCGGTCGCGCAGGGCCTCCTGGGCGTTATCCAGGGCCTCCATGAGCCGCGCGGGAATGGCCACCGTGAAGAGAGCCTTGCGGTCCTCGAGCTGGGCGTAGTACTCGTGGTCGCCTCCGGTCGGCCCCGCATCCGCCCGCTGCCCGAGGTAGAGCGTCTCGCTCCGGTTGTTTCCCTCGAGGGTCACCCGCAGGGCCGGCGCGTCCGAGGGGAGCGGGCCGGGCGGCGGAGCCGCGACGAAGCTCCTGACGCGCAGGGCGTCGAGATCGCTGATCGCGAGCTCGGTGGCGTCCTTGTTCGCGCGGGCCGAGGGGATCGGCGCGAGAAATGCCCAGCGGCTTCCGTCCCTGTGCAGGCGCACGCGCAATCCCGACGCCTGGATGCTGAGCTCCCCCGCCTCGAATACGGGAATCGTGAGGATCGAGTCGGAGCGAAGCTGGTCGATCGGGAGGGAGAGGGCGTCGGCCAGCTCCCGGCCGACGACGTGGATGCGCGCGCCGTCGGCCGAGAGCACATAGAGGCTCTGCCCTCCCTTGGCCGTGTCGCCGATCCGGAGCGTCGTCGCGATCGGCGGCCCGCCGGTCGTGTCGGCGCCGCCGGAGGTCAGAGACACGACGAGCCGGGGGTGGTCGAGGCCGTAGTAGTCCAGCGAAAGGCCGTTCTTGATCACGTCGTGCACGCTGAAGCTCGTCACGTGCTCGAGGAATTGCAGGTCGGTCATGATCCGCCTGACGGCCTGGGGATTTGCGGGCCATTCCAGGGGCTCCGTGAGGAACCAGGAATCCTTCCGCTTCTCGAGCCTGAAGGCCTGCGCGACCTCGATCGACCGGATGTCGGCTCCCTCGGGCCCGAGAACCCGCTTGCGCACCTCGAGGGCGGCGCGCTCGGTCCGCCAGTCGCGCTCGAAATGAAAGATGAAAAGGAACAGGGCGACGTTCAGGAAGAGCAGGACGAGGGTGACTTTGGTGCGCATGGGAGGCGGTGTGAATCGCGGCCGGTCAGTGCCGCCGGGTCCAGTAGACGATGAGGCCGAGGAGGGTTGCGGCGCCCGGCAGGGCGAGGAGGAGGCTGTAGCGGAGATTGCGCAGTTCGCGCTCGCTGAGCGAGAGCTCGAACCGCTCGATCGGGTGGGGGGCGATGTTGAGCTGGGTGTCGCGGTCCACGGTCCAGTTGACCGCCCCCATGAAGACGTCGAGGACGCCCGCGTTCGCGAAGCGGACGTTGTCGATCAGGTCTCCCGTGCCGAAGACGACCAGCCGCCCGCGGGGCACGGTGAAGGAGAGATTGTCCCGGACGGTGACGGGCTGCGACGCCACGGCGAGGCCGAGGCGCCCCGGAGGGTCCATGCCGGGCAGCGGCCGGATGTCGATGCCCGGATCGAATACGGGCACCCCGCGGAAGGCGTTGTTGACCTCGCCCCAGGCCGTCGGCGAGGCGGCGGCGAGCGTCACGACCTGGAGCCCGCGGCTGGCCGCCCGGGCGGCGTCCGGCCGCACGGTGCGTGCGAGGCCGACCCGGAGGATGCCGCGCTGGCTGAGGAGGCTCAGCGTGACAGGGTGCTGCTGGAACTGCCGGATGATCAGGTCCCCGTCCTCGGTCACGTTCTCGCCCCCGACGTCGCAGATGAGATCGTTGTCCACGACGATCCCCCAGTCGGCCAGCAGGCTTTCGAGGCCCAGGGATGGGGAGGGACTCGGGGCCACGAAGAGCATGAGGCGCCCCGCCCGGGCGCCCAGGTACTGGCGAAGCAGCTCCGTCTCGAAGGGCGGAAATGGATTCTGCGGCGCGACGGCGATGAGGAGAGCCGCGTCGTCGGGAATCCGGCGCGCCGTCGCCAGCTCGAGCGTCGCCACGTCGAAATTGCGCTGGCTCAGCTGCTCGCTGGCCGTGGAGAGGCCGCGCGTCGGATCGACGTCGTCGGGACGGAGCTCCCCGTGGCCGACGAGGAAATAGATTTTCTTCCGGGTCGGGTTGGAGACGTCGAGGATCGCCGAGGTCAGGGCCTGCTCTCCCCGGAAAACACGGCGCTCGCCGTTCTCCAGGCCGTAGAGGTCCTCGGTCGTAAGCTTGCGCCGCTTGTCGTTGCAGAGGAGCAGGATCACGCCGGGCTCGTCGATGCCGAGCTGCTCCGCTTCCCGGTGCCGCTGGTAGACGTCGAGGTATTCCACCGCGATCCTTCCGGGACCGTCCTCCGTGGCATTGGCGTATTCGCGGAGGAGGCCGCGCAGCTCCGGATTGGCCTCCGCCTCCTCGGTCGTGACGACGATCCGCACCGGACTCGCGAGGTCCTTCAGGTAGGCCGCGGTCTCGGGCGAGAGGGAATAGCGGCCTCCGCGGGTGAGGTCGTGCCGCCACGAAAGGTCTCCCGCGAGGTAGTTCAGTCCCGCGAACAGCGAGAGGAAAAGGACGGCCTGGAGGACGAGATTTGCGAGGCGTATCCAGCGCGTGGCGCGGAAGCTTTCGAAGAGCGGCATGGTTCAGCCCTGCAGCTGCTTGGCCTCGACGCTGAGGATGCTGAATATCAGCGCGAGCACCGTGCCGGTGATGTAGAAGATGACCTGCCTCGCGTCGACGACCCCGCGGGTGAAGTCCTCGTAGTGACGGAAGATCCAGGCGTAATCGACGGCGGCCTTGATCGGGTGCAGCGCCTCCCGGTTGAGGAGCGTCGCGTCCCGCGCGAGGAAATTGTCGCCCCAGATGAGTCCGGAAAGCATGAAGAAGCAGAGGAAGCCGGCGACGGCCTGGTTTCGGGCGAGGGCGCTTGCGAGGACGCCGATTGCGATGAACAGGAGGCCGGATACGGCGACGAAGACGTAGCCTCCGGCGAGCGGTCCGGGATCGAGCAGCCTGCTGGAATTGCCGGCAAAATTCTTCAGGATGAGGAAGAACCCGCCGGTGGCGCCCCAAAGCGCCAGGTAGAGGCCGTAGGCCGCGCCGTACTTGCCCAGCACGACCTCGGGAGTCGTGACGGGGGTCGTCAGGAGGGTCTCGATGGTCCCGAGGCGGCGCTCTTCTGCGAGGCAGCGCATCGTCAGGAGCGGCACCATGAAGATCACCGGGAACCAGAAATACTTGAAGAACATGATCGCCGGGGACGCGTCCTGGGGTGCGTGGCTGTAGGCCTCGAGGATGCCCGTGAACATGAACCCCATGGTCGCAAGGAAGAACACCGCGGCGACGTACGTGCCCGGGCTCACGAGCAGCATGCGGATCTCGTGCGAGAAGATGGTCCAGAAATGCTTCATTTCTTGTCCACGACGTCCCAGCTGCGGCGCGTCGCCGCCAGGAACACGTCCTCGAGGGTCGGCTGAGCGCGGCTGAGGGAGCGCACCCGCAGGTTCTCCGCGAGCAGCGTGCGAAGCAGGGTTTCGCCGAGATCGTCGTCCCGGCCCGTCGTCAGCGTCACCGCGCGAAAGCCCGATCCGTCGGGCTCTCCCTGGGTGGAGACGTGCAGCGACGGCTCGAACGCGGAGAGCAGCGCCGGCAGCCGGGAGGGATCGCCGGCGTATTCGAGCGCGTAGGTCGTCTGCCCGAGGATCTCGCGGCGCAGGTCGGCGGGCGTCCCCTGCGCCACGATCCTTCCCTGGTTTATGATGAGCACGCGGTCGCACGTGACCTCGATCTCGGGGAGGATGTGGCTGGAGATGATGACGGTCATGCGCCCGCGCAGGCTGGCGATCAGGTCGCGCACGATCAGGATCTGGTGGGGGTCGAGGCCGATCGTCGGCTCGTCCATGATGATGACAGGCGGCTCTGCCAGGATCGCCTCGGCGATTCCCACCCGCTGGCGGTACCCCTTGGACAGCCGGCCGATGATCTTGTGGCGGATCCTCTTCAGGTCGCACAGCTCCAGGACCTCGTCGATCCGGGAGCCGAGCTTGCGCCGCTGGACCTCCTTCAGCCGTCCCCGGAAATACAGGTATTCGCTGACCCGCATGTCGTCCGGAAGGGGGTTGTTCTCGGGCATGTAGCCGACCCGGCGCTTCACCTCGTCGGGCTGGGTCGTGACCGCGAATCCGCAGACATTCACATTCCCCGAGGTGGCCGGCAGGTAGCCGGTGAGGATCCGCATGGTCGTCGACTTTCCGGCCCCGTTCGGGCCGAGAAGGCCCAGGATCTCGCCGCGGGCCACCGAAAAGCTGATGTCGTTCACCGCAATCACGCCGGCGTAGCTCTTCACGAGGCGGGAGACGACGATGGCGGTCGGATCGGGTTCGGGCATGGGTGCGGTTGGCGCTCGGCGGGCAGGCTAGGGCGAATTCGTGCGATGACCAATACGTAATGGCGCGCTACTTCTCCAGTGTGACCTCTCCGGCGTGGAAACGTTGCGTGCGGCCCGCCTCGTCGCGCAGGAGAAGAGCTCCCTGATCGTCGATTCCGGCGACGGTTCCCGAGTGCCTGCGCCCGCCCTCAAGGACCGTCGCCTTCTGGCCGCGCAGGATGTCGTAGCGGTGCCAGAGCTCCGCGAAGCCCTTCGCGTATTCCCCGTCGGCAAACTTCTCGTAGGCGATGAGGACGCGGCCGATGATCGCGGCCGTAAGCCGGTTCAGGTCGATCGGGGCGCCCGCCAGGTCGGCCAGCGCCGCCGCCCGGCGGGGGAGGTCTCCCGGCCAGCCGGCCGTTCCGCCGTTCACGTTCAGCCCGAGGCCGAAGACGAGGTCGCGTATCTGGTCGGCGTCGACGCGCGCCTCGGTCAGCATGCCGCCGGCCTTGCGACCCCCGAAAACGATGTCGTTCGGCCATTTCAGGCCGGGGGTCAGCCGCGTGAAGTTCGCGATGAGTTCGCAGAGGTTGACGCCCATCCACAGGGTGAATGTCTGCATCCGGTCCGGGGGGACGCGGGGGCGGAAGGCGAAGCTCGCGTAGAGGTTGCCGCTGTCGCCGCTTTGCCAGGCGCGGCCGAAGCGCCCGCGCCCGCGGGTCTGCCGCCGCGCGAGGACGGCGAACGGCGCCGGCCGGCCGGCGCCGAGCTGGCGGGCGGCCTCGTCATTCGTGCTGTCGATCTCGTCCAGGACGATCAGGCTGAAGCCGCGGGGCCTCACCTTGAGCTGGAGCTCGATCAGGCCCGCGTGCAGCGAGGCGGGCTTCGCGGCCAGCCGGTAGCCGCGCGCGCGCTGCGCCTCGAAGGCGAAGCCCTGGGCGCGCAGCTTCCTCATCTGCTGCCAGACGGCGACCCTGCTGACGCCGAGCCGGGTGGCCAGCGCCGTTCCGGAAACCCAGCCCGATTCCTGTGCCAGAAGCTCGCGCAGGATGAGGGTTTCGGTGGTGGACATGGCTGGCACGGGCCATCTCAGAATTGAAACCGATCCTTTTCAATGCTGGGATGGGCCAATGTCGTTCGATGAATTCTGCCGGTCGGCGGCCGCCGGGGCCGCCGGACCGCCTGCGGGGACGGGTCTCGCCCTGCAGGCGCTCTGGCACGACGCGCTGGGGGACTGGGACCGCGCGCACGCCTGCGCCCAGGAGGAAATCGGCCGCGACGGCGCCTGGGTTCACGCCTACCTCCACCGAAAGGAGGGAGACCTCGACAACGCGGCCTACTGGTACCAGCGGGCGAACAGGCCGGTGGCGGCGGGTGCTCTTTCCCAGGAATGGGAGGGAATCGTCCGCGCGCTGATCCGGTGACGCGGCCTACTGGCCGTTGCCCCCGCCGTTTTCCCCGGGCGTGGAGGACGTCGCCGTGTGCGCGGGAATCGGCGCCCAGTCAGATCTGCGCATGAACGTGTCGTTCGACGCCTTCCTGATGAAATCGCTTTCGGCGCGGTCGCCCCCCGCGGCGGCGGCCGAGGCCGCGTTCCGCAGGCTGGACATGTCGCTGGCCCGCTCCGCATCCGCGTACTGCTGGTCGGCATTGGCCTGGAAAAGGAGCTTGGAGACACCGGCCGCGAGCCAGGGCATGCTGCCGGTGTCGATGATGTACCGCTTCATCGCGAGATCCTCCTGGCCCTTCTCCGTGAGGAGATCCTTCTCGGTGAAGACGGGAGGCTTCGCATCCCGGACGATGTATTTCGGCAGGCGGATGATGCCGTTCTTAGGCTTGTCCGCGTCCTGCTGATCCGCCTCGGGCTTTGCCGGCTTGGGCGGGTCGTATTTTGGCATGGCGCTCGCGAGGGCGCCGGCCAGCTCGTCCGATTTGATCCTGCGCGTATCGCCGTGATCGTCGTCCGCCGGGGGAGTTGCGGGTGGGGACGGCTTCGCCGCAGTGAAGACGGGGGAGGAATCGGCAGGCGCGGGCGCGGGCGACTGCCCGCGGGCAGGCGCGCCCGCCAGGCAGATCAGGGCGCCGAGAAGGGAAAAGGATGTGGGGTTTCGAGACATGCCGTCCTCTTATGGAAACATGGACGAGGCCGGTGTTCCCTGCAACCTTGGACAATGCGCGTCAGCCGCGCACCTGGCCCGAGCCGGCGATCAGGAACTTGTGGCTGCAGAGCTCGGGCAGGCCCATGGGCCCGCGGGCATGGAGCCGGTCGGTGCTGATGCCGATCTCGGCGCCGTATCCGAATTCGAAACCGTCGTGGAACCGGGTGCTGGCGTTCCAGAATACCGCCGCGCTGTCGACGCCGGCGAGGAAACTTCGGGCGGCGGACTCGTCCGCCGTGACGATCGCATCGCTGTGTCCCGAGCCGTCGCGATTGATGAGGGCGATCGCCTCCTCCAGGGAGCCGACGACGCGCACCGCGAGGATCAAGTCGAGGAATTCTGCCTTGAAGTCCGCCGCCTGCGCCGGCTGCTGCGCGACGCCGGCGCGCGCGAGGATGGCCGCGCTGGCCGGATCGCAGCGCAGCTGGACGCCCTGGGCTGCCAGCGACCTTCCGAGGCGGGGCAGGATGGAATCGGCGATGCCGCCGTGGACCAGCAGCTGCTCGGCCGCGTTGCATACGCCGGGCCTCTGGACCTTCGAATTGACGAGGATCTTCTCGGCCATGTCGGGATCCGCCGCCTTGTCGACATACACGAAGCAGACGCCGGTATAATGCTTGATGACCGGAATCGTGCTGTTCTCCGCGACGAAGCGGATCAGCCCCTCGCCGCCGCGGGGGATGATGCAGTGGACATAGGCGTCGAGCCTGAGGAGGGCGTTCAGCGCGGCGCGGTCGGTCGTCGGGATGAGCTGCACGGCATCGGCCGGCAGCCCGGCGGATGCGATCGCCTCGCGCACAAGTTCGGCCAGCACCTGGTTCGTGCGGAAGCTTTCCTTGCCGCCGCGCAGGATCGCCGCGTTTCCGGATTTCAGGCAGAGAATCGCGCAGTCGATCGTCACGTTGGGCCTGGCCTCGTAGATGATGCCGATGACGCCGATCGGAACGCGCACCTTCTGGAAGCGGAGGCCGTTCGGGCGGGTCCATTCCTCGAGGACTTTGCCGACGGGGTCGGGGAGGGATGCGACTTCGCGGACGGATGCGGCCAGCTTCTTCAACCCCGTCTCGTCCAGGGTCAGCCGGTCGAGCTGCGCCTTGGCGAGACCGGCGGTCCCGGCCTCGGCGACATCCTGCCGATTCGCGGCCAGAATCCGCCCGGACGACACGGCGATCAGGTCCGCCAGCCGGAGGAGGGCGTCGTTCTTTGCCGCCGTCGGGCTGTTCGCGAGCGAGAGCGACGCCGCG
>Ga0265319_1001375_pt1 | contig 14636 bp, 13 predicted proteins | sample 4824metaG_FD_192443 | JGI IMG/M metagenome (GOLD analysis project Ga0265319, IMG submission 192443) | Rhizosphere microbial communities from Carex aquatilis grown in University of Washington, Seatle, WA, United States - 4-8-24 metaG | ecosystem: Host-associated > Plants > Roots > Rhizosphere >...
CGTCACAATTTGGCCATTGGGCAGCTTGACGGTGGCCGTGCCTTCGAGGACGACCAGCTTGAAACCGCCGTCAGCCGTGGCGGAGGCGATGACGGTGAAGCCTTCAACGGTGGCCGTGGCGCCGCCGCTAATGATGGAACTCGACATGCCCTTCGGTGCGCTGAACAGCACGCTGCCGGATTTGAGATTCAAAGTGCGGCTGGATTCCTCAATGGAAAACACCGTATTGGAACCAATTCGTGCGATGGTGCCGTCCTGGGTCGAAGTCAATTGGACGCGTGACTTGGGCCCGGTGGACATGGTATCCGGCGCGGTAAAGGTGCCATTAAGCTGGGCCGGACCAGGGGCGGTGGGGTTGGCTTTCGGCGTGATGGTAACATTGCCGGCGAGATCAGTGATCTTGGCCTCGGTGAAATTGGCGGCCCGGCCGGTGGACACAACCATCGCGGTGAGGGCGAACAGGGCACAGGCGCGAGTGAGGGCAATGTGGAACGCGGTTTTGGTTTTCATGAAAATTTTGGTGGGTGGAAAATTGTAAACGTAATGGGGACAAAACCCCAGAAGCAGGAAGATTGCCAACTTCTCTTTAATACGATGCTCCGGCGCGAGCAAAACGAGCGTAATCCAGGATCGCTTGCTGGCAATAGAAATTTTTATGTTTTCGCCACCTAACCCCAAAAAGAAAAGGTTTGCCCGAGAGCGGGCGTGACGATCATTCTTCCAGGGAAAAGTTCAGTTTTAGATCCGGTTTTGAGGCGCCAGCGAACCCATCCTCATCTTCTGCATGATGCGGTAACTTAGGCGGGTAATCCACACGCGCGGCAAGCGACTGCTGATAAACGCCCCCAGTTTGTTCGACCATCCGCTGACAACGAGGGGCCGGCGCGCGGCCAAAGCGCGAAAAGTGGCGGCCACGACCTGGGGCGAAGTCTGACCATAGGCAATGGGCATGGGGGATTCCGTGAAGCCCGCGCCCTTGAAGAAGTTGGTGCTGGTTGGCCCCGGGCAGACGCAGAGGACATGGACTTTGGAATCGAGCAACTCGCGCCACAAACCCAGACTCCAATTCAGGACGAAGGATTTGGTGGCGGCATAGACCGCGAAAAGCGGCATGGGCTGAAACGCCGCAGTCGAAGCAAGGTTAATCACCGCCCCACCCCGGGCGCGCAAGCGTGGGAGCAGGCGGGCGGTCAAATAGACCGGCGCGCGCATATTCAGGTCCACCATGGCCAGAGTGCGCTCAATGCCGGGATTCGGAAACGGGCCATAGGTGCCGAAGCCGCTGTTGTTCAACAGCAGGATCTCTCCCCCTGCACCCCCGCCATCGAGCCATTGCTCAATTTGCGCCAGGGCGGCATCCTGGCCGGCCGCTGTGGAAAGATCGGCCGGGCAGTGGGTCAACTTCCCGCCGCCAAGGCCGGCGGCCGGAGGTGTGCGAGAAAGGTTGAAATATTTCGCATTCGGGTTTATAGTGAAGATTGCGGAAACGAATTCCTCCCCTATGCCCGACGAAGCTCCCGTGACGACAACTGCGCCAAAGCGAGCAAGACATTGTGGCACGGTTTGTGCAGCGAACATAAGGCGAATGCGAAAAGCGGAACCAAGGAACCGCGGCCCGGTCTGATTATTGCAACACGTGCGCGCAGCTGCCTTCGTCCTAACGCCTGACTTTTACCAGTCAACCCATAACCATCCCAACAAAACTATGAGCCACGATCTGATTATCTCCGGTATCCACCTCGAATTGACGGAAGCGCTCAAGAATACCGTGCACTTAAAGATGGAACGACTGTTCAAACACGAAACCCGCATCATCCGGCTCCGCATCGAACTCGAACACGCCGGCAGCAAGAATCACATGGGCGAATTTGTCGCCAAAGGCCACATCGTCCTCTCCGGCCCCGAAATCATCGTCAGTGTGCCCTCGGAAGATTTGTACAAGTCCATTGATTTGCTGGTGGACAAGCTGGACCGCAAGTTGCGCCGGCGCTCGCGGTTGTTGAAAGTGAAGCGCCACCATCCGCATGAAATCGAAATTCCCACCGCCTGCCTGCCGAAAATCAGCGCGGCGTGAAGGGGGACGGAATTAAGAAGGCAGAATGCAGAATTAAGAAAGCCGACCCTCGGCCATGGATTTTGCCGGTCCGGGTTCTTAATTCTGCATTCTTAATTCTAATTTTTGTTCAACGTTCAGCGTTGAATGTTCAAAGTTGGGCGTTTAGCGTTGGGGGATGATGGCCCTTCCCACAATTATCATTGGTATTTTGCTCATCGTCGTCGGCTGCTACGGCTATTTCACGGGGCACCCGGATGCGGCCGGTGTGGTCAGCAAGACGGCGTTGATACCGGCCTGGGTGGGGTTGACGCTGGTCATTCTGGGCGCGGCGGCCTTTTGCGAGAAGTGCCGCAAACACGTGATGCACCTGGCAGCAATGGTCGGGCTGCTGGCGGCGGTGGGGGATGGGTTTCAGCTGATAAAGACCATCAACAATTCGACTGCGGCGGCCGACGTGCGGCAACTGAAGATCATTTCAATGTCGGCGACGCTGGTGCTGTGCGTAATTTTCGTTGCTTTGTGTGTCCGCTCGTTCATCCAGGCACGGAAGAACCGGCAGGCAGGAATGGGACGCTGAACCTTCCAGCGGGGCTGGCGGGTCCCTTTCGGCCTTGGGACGAAATGGAGGAATTGTTATATTGCTGTATTGTTATATTGTTGAGCTGCCACCACCGCCCCAAAGCAGAAGCCGAAACCCTGCTTTCAGCCGGAGCCACAGAGCCGACCAGCAATTTAACAATACAGCAATATAGCAATACAACAATAGCGAGTGCGTCATTTCGCTTGCCTTTCGTTGCGCAATCCCTACCGTAAACCACTCCGCGGTTCATTTCTTTCGCACCCGTAGTTCAATTGGATAGAATGTCTGACTACGGATCAGAAGGTTGCAGGTTCAAGTCCTGCCGGGTGCACTCTTTCAAAATGCAGTCCATCGGCGCTGGTGGCGGTCCAAGTTGGACTATGGCCTTTCTGCTCAATGGACTCCGGATGAATGTCTTTTGGATAGAATTGTCTAAGGGTGACGGTGAAGTCCCATGAGGGAACGCACTTCCTGCCCGTTCCTTAACCAAAAAAGTCATTTTCCAGTAAGTTTGGCCGCGGTGGCCCGATCGTCCGCAGCGCCGGCGGCGTCACCCATTTTTTGCCTGGCAAGGGCCCGATTAGTATAGGCCATGGCAAAATTTGGATCCAACTTGATGGCGGCTTCGTAATCAGCCATGGCTCCGGCCGAATCGCCCTGCATGGCCTTCACGCTCCCACGATCATTGCGGGCTTCAGCAGAGGAGGGCTGCAGTTGAATCATCGTGGTGAAATCGGTGATCGCCCCGTCCAAATCCTTTTTGTTTAACCGCACATTAGCGCGGCCCTTCAAGGCCGCCACATGTTTTGGGTCAACGATTATGGCTTTGCCATAGTCGGCAAATGCGCCATCCAAATCGCCTTTGCGAAATTTAGCATTGCCGCGATTGGTATAGGCGTCGGCAGCGGCGGGTTGCAGTTCGATAACTTTGGTCAAATCCGCGATCGCGCGATCGTGATCACCCCTTTCCTCCTCAACGTCGGCACGGTTAAAATAGGCGTTGGGGTCTTTTGGAGCTAATTCGATGGCCTTGGAAAAATCCACCATGGCTCCGTCGTTGTCTCCCTTATCCTGTCGGGCCCGGCCCCGATTATAATAGGACTGCGAGATCTGAGGATTAAGCGCGAGGGCTTGGTTGTAATCCGCGATGGCTCCGTCGTCATCGTGCTGGAGGCTTTTCGCCATGCCGCGGTCGTTGTAAGCTGGAGCAAATTTGGGATTAAGCTCCAAAGCTTTGTTGAAATCCACAATCGCGGCGGCGGTGTCGCCTTTGTGAAACTCCGCGACACCACGGCCATAGAAGGTGACACCGTCATTCGGGGCGAGCGCAATCGACTTGGTCAAATCAGCAATGGCTCCGTCGTGGTCACCCTTATCCTCCTTTACCAGCCCACTGTTTTTGAAATCTCTTGCGGCGGTGGAAGCGACCGCCGGGTCCGGGGTTGATGCGGCCGCCGGGCCGGCTTTGGATTTCAGCGCCTCGGGCACGGGGCCGTCGATATTGGTAACCTGGTTATTGGTTAATACGATGAGTAAATCGCCCTTGAAAATCATACGTTCCGAATTCCCATTTGGGAGATCGCCCTCCGGCTCACCCAGCGCGGCAATGACGTCCTGTCGGGTCAGCCCATCGGCCCAAGGTTTGGGTGCAGGGCTGGCTGCGGCAGTCAGCGCCAGCACCAAACCCAGGCAAAACAAAATGCGGTGTAACATTTTACCTGTGCTATATAAAAGCGGCTATCAGCGTTCAAGCCCTTAATTCGCAATTGATGGAGGACTGCCTTCATGGCTGGCCAGCTGGCGGGATGTTGAGACAACCGGGATACCCTTTACAGAAGAACTCTTTCTTGAAAGAATGGGCGGGCTAACATTTTAGCGATCAGTTTTTTCTCCTCATGCCCGCGGAACCCGCCACCATCACCCTGGAGGACAATTTTGACGACGTGCTGGCCAAGGCCCAGCGCGGGCTCGGTTTCACCGATGCCGCCATCGCCGCCAAGGCGGGCCTTGCGGTGGACACCTGGTCGGCCTTGCGGAAGGGCCAAGTGGACGAACCGGCGCTCGCGCGCGTCGCCCCGGTGCTGAATTTGCACGGGCCGAGTCTGCTGGCGCTGGCACGCAAGGCGTGGTATCCGCGGGTGCCGAATTTGGCGGGGGTCGCGCAAGTGAGTACGGCATGGAAGGATTTTCGCGTGAACGCCTTTGTCATCTGGCATCCGACGACGAAACAGGCGGTGGTGTTTGACACGGGCACGGAGCCGGGGCCGGTGCTGGCGGTGGTAAAGGAGAATAAACTGTGCGTCGAGCTTATGCTCATTACGCATACGCATGGCGATCACGTGGCGTGCTTCGCGGACTTGCGCAAGGGCTTGGGCGGACCAAAGGCATATGTGAGTGTGCGCGGGAGTTTGGCAGGCGCGGACCCGATTGATGCGGGGGCGACATTGTCGCTTGGGCCGTTGCATATCGAAGTGCGGCGCACGAGCGGGCATGCGGCGTGCGGCCTGACGTATGTGGTGCGGGGGCTCGCGCAGCCGGTGGCAGTGGTGGGCGATGCACTGTTCGCCGGTTCGATGGGCGGGGCGAAGAGTGTCGAGGCGTATGCCGAGGCACTGCAAACAAATCGCGCTGCAATTTTTACATTGCCGGATGACACGGTGATTTGCCCGGGCCACGGGCCGAGGACGACGGTCGGGCAGGAAAGGAAAAACAACGCCTTTTTTCCGGAATTTAAGAGCGGGGAGCAGGGAGCGGGGAGCAGGGAGTAAAGCACCAAAATCCAACAATCGGAAATGTGAAAATGGAAAAGCAATTCCGATTCGAGGGACCGACTGGGTGGCAGCGGGCTGCCGCGATTGGTCCAAAACTTTTTATGTTGGCGAACTGGCGTTCATACGAACCCTGAAGCGCTAGTTCATATTGTTCATTTCTGACTCCCCACTCCCCGCTCCCTGCTCCCCGCCATGGACCTCCACCGGAACCGGTCGGGCAGCAATGGGCCACCGAGTGCCACCGCGCTTAAGCCAAAGACAATGGCGGAAACGCCCATGAGGAGGCCGAGCGCGCCCATGCCATGGCCCGGTGGGCGCAGCAGCCACCAACTGCCAAGGCCGGCGAAAACGCAGCGGGCGGAAGTGGCCACGAGCGACGTAATGGGTCGGCGGGCGCCCTGGCAGGAGAAAGTCATGCCGACGCCGAGGCCCCAGAAGCCGTAGGCCCAAGCGCTCCAGTGGAGATATTTTACTCCGGCGGCAATCGCGACCGGGTCAGCGGTGAAAAAGCGCATGGTGGCCGCCGGGAAAACCCACATGAAGAGGCCGACGACACCGGCGACGCCGAAGCCAAGGCCCGCGCCCGTCCAGGCCAGCCGCCGGACGTGCGGCCAGTTGCCCGCGCCGACATTCATGCCGACCAGCGGCACGAGGGCGGAGCCGATGCCAAAGACAAAGGGCATGAGCAACCCCTCAATGCGGGTGACCGCACCATAGGCGGCCAGTGCCTCATGGCTGATCTTCGCGGCGACCATCGTCGCCATGACTTGGGTGCTGACAGAGAGCAGGGTGTTGAACGCGCTTGGGCCGCCGACATGGAGGATTTCGCCGAGGTGTTTCCAGGAAAACGGGACGGGCTTGTTCCGACCCCCGCGGCCGATTTCGTGTTTTAGCAATTGCCAGGCAAAGACGAGGGTTAGCACAAAATAATAGAGCACCATCACCCAAGCGGCGCCGGTGACACCGCAGGCGGGGATGGGCCCCCACCCCATCACGACTGGCGGAATAATTAAGGCGATGCCGAGCGTCACGATGGCGTTCCATTTGGCGGGAATCAGGGTGTTGCCGAAACCGCGGAAGACGCTGGCCAGGATATTGCCGGTCCACATGAACGTGCCGCCGGCGATAGTGATCACTCCGTAGACCGAGGCGGTCACCAGCACCTCGCCGGTTCCGCCCTGCGCGGCAAAGATGGTGGTACTGAACATCGCGATGGCCGTCGAGAGCACCGCCCCGATGACGCCCGCGATTAAGACCGCATGAACGACCAGTTCAAGCACTTCATGGCGCCGGCCCGCGCCGAGCGAGCGCGCAATCGCCGAGGCCACGCCGCCGCCGATGCCGCCCGCCGCCATCATCCCAAGGAGCATGAGCCAGGGGAACACGAGGGCCGCGCCCGCAAGTTTGGTGGCGCTGATTTTGCCAATGAGCGCGGCCTCCTCCGCCAGCAGCAGGGAATGCAAAACCAGCGCAATGATGGTGGGCACCGCCAGACGAAGAATGGAGCCAAGCGCGCCGGATCCGGCGAGCATGGGCCCAAAACCGCCGCGTTCGCCTAAAATTTCCGCACCGGGTTTGGCCTGGAGATTACCAGGCATAAGCTGTGGGCGCCTCGCCGCCGGGGCCGGGCCAAATGTCGTCGAGTTGCTTGAGCGTCTCGGGCGAAAGCGTAAGTTCCAGCGCAGGCAGTGCGCCTTCAAATTGCGACACCGTGCGCGGGCCAATGATGGGCGCGGCGACGCCGGGCTGGTGCAGGAGCCAGGCGAGGCCAACCACCGCCGGGCCTTGGCCGAGCCTGGCGCAGAGGGCTTCATATTTTTCCAATTGCGGGCGGTATTTTTCAATTTCCGCCAGTTTTTCCGGCTCGGCGCGGCGGCCTTCCTTCACCTTTTGCAGCGCGCCGCCGAGGAGACCGCCAGCGAGCGGACTCCAGGGAATCACACCCACGCCGTAATGCCGGCAGGCGGGCAGGACTTCGAGTTCGACCATGCGCTCGGTTAAATTATACAAACTCTGCTCCGAAATGAGACCGAGGAATTTTCGTCCCATGGCGGTGAGGCAGGCGGTGGCAATGTCCCAACCCGCGAAATTCGAAGAGCCGACGTAAAGAATTTTTCCCTGGGTGACGAGGGTTTCCATGGCCAGCCAGATTTCGTCGAACCGGCACTTGCGGTCAATATGGTGCATCTGGAAGAGGTCAATATGGTCGGTCTGCATGCGGCGCAGGCTGTTCTCACAACCCTGGATGATTTTGCGGGCGGAGAGGCCGCGGTCCCAATTGGGGTCATATTGGTCGTCGCGGTGCATGGCGGCAAAGACCTTGGTCGCAAGGACGATGCGCTCACGCCGGCCCCCACCCTGGCCCAGCCAGCGGCCAACAATCTTCTCGGTGATGCCCTCGCCCTTCTTCCAGCCGTAGATGTCGGCGGTGTCAATGAAGTTGACGCCGGCGGCGAGAGCGCAGTCCATGATGGCAAAAGAATCGGCTTCCGTGGTGTGGGGCCCAAAATTCATGGTGCCCAGGCAAAGGCGGGAGACTTTGAGGCCGGAACGGCCCAGCGGCATATATTTCATGGCGTTATTCTTGGACGAAAGAAGGGAAAATGGAAGATGGAAAATGGAAAATGTTCGCTAAGAAGCGAGGAACCGGGAGATATGGGAGGTATGGGAGGTATGGGAGGCTCGCCGATGATGGCGCAAGAGAGCGGTAAGCTGGGCGCATCGCCAAAAGGCTGACTTGGCGTTCACTTCGCGCTTTTCATTCGCTCTACAACCTTCTACATTCTGCCCTCCCTCTTTTCGATTCATCCTTCCTCCCTCATCCTTCCTCCTTTCTTTCCATGCGCATACTCGCCATGCGGGCTGACCGCCCGCCACCCAAGGAAGCCGGCCGCGTGGCCTCGCCGCCCTATGACACGTTGAACACCGCCGAAGCGCGCACCCTCGCGGAAAGCAACCCGCTGAGCTTCCTGCACGTGTCGCGCTCGGAGATTGACCTGCCGGAGGGCACCAACCCGTACAGCGACGCCGTGTATGCCGCCGCCAAGGATTATTTTGAAAAACTGCGGCGGGATGAGCACCTCATCCGCGACAGCGAGCCGGCGATTTACATCTACGAACAGCATTGGCGCGAGCATGTGCAGCGCGGCTTTGTCGTGCTGTGCCATGTGGATGACTATGAGGCGAATGTCATCAAGAAGCATGAGAAGACGCGTAAAGTCAAAGAGGACGACCGCCTGAAACACAACCTTACCATCAACGCGCAGCCCGGGCTCGTATTCCTGGCCTTTCGCGACGATGCCGCGACCGACGACCTGCTGAGCGACCTCGGCACGGGCAAGCCACTGTACGATTTCACGGACGAGAATCAGGTACGCCACGCGGCCTGGCGCATTATCGGCTCAAAAGCCGGGGATGTGATTGCGGCATTTGCCAAAGTACCGGCCGCCTATATCGCGGACGGGCATCATCGCGCCGCCAGCGCCCACCGCGCCGCCAAGGTTTTTCGCGACAAGAATCCCCGCTATAACGGCAATGAGCCGTTCAATTGGTTTCCGGCATGCATTTTTCCGGCCTCGAGCCTCCGCATCCTGCCCTACAACCGGGTAGTGCGCGATTTGAACGGGCTCTCGCCGGAGGAGTTTTTGGTTCGCCTGCGCTCGGCGTGCAAAGTCAGCGAATACGCCTCGCCCGAGCCGGAATTTCCCGGCCAGGTGGCGATGTATATGGGCAAGCGCTGGTTTGGCCTGACCTTCGATTTGCCGAAGGTCAAGGACCCGATTGCGCGGCTTGATGCCAGTATGCTGCAGGACCGGGTGTTGGCGCCGGTTCTGGGGATTTTGGACCCGCGAACGGACACCCGCATAGATTTCGTCGGCGGCATCCGCGGCACGGGGGAGCTGATGCAGCTCGTGGACACAGGGGCCTTTGCAGTGGCGTTTTCGATGCGCCCGGTGATGATGGAGCAATTGATGGAGATCGCCGACGCCGGCCAGGTGATGCCGCCCAAGAGCACCTGGTTCGAGCCGAAATTGCGCTCGGGGCTGTTTGTGCATCCGTACTGACAATGGGAGCTATGGGAATTATGGGACAACAATAATAGGCCATGAACCAAACCGCAGGCTGGAAAAAATTCTTGCTGGTGCTGGCTGGCTCACTGCTGTTGGCAAAAGGCCGGAGCGCTGAGGCGATTCTTTCGGCGACAGCGGACTTTACCCCGCCAGCGACCACGGATTCAGCGGCGGCCAAACCGGCGGATTCCGCCCCGGCCCTGGATCGCAAGCCGCCGATTGCCAGTGTCTGGAAATCGGCATACGGTAAAACTGCGGATGGGACCGTGGTAGACCTGTACACGTTTACCAACAAGAACGGAGCCGTGGCCAAAGTCATCACGTATGGGGCGACGATCATTAACTTGGAAGTACCGGACCGGGACGGGAAACTGGCCAATGTGGTGCTGGCCACGGCGACGCCGGAAGCGTTCCAGCGGTTTAGCCAATCCGCCTCCGTCAAGGGCCGGGTGGCCAACCGCATTGCCGGGGCGGGTTTCGCGCTGGACGGGCAGGAGTACAAGCTGGCGGCGAACGACGGCAAGAACACATTGCACGGCGGGAAAATTGGTTTTGACCAAGTAATTTGGAAGGCGGAAATTCCCACCGTGGCCAACGATGCCGGATATGCCGTGAAGTTTTCTTATGTCAGCAAGGATGGCGAAGAAGGCTTTCCGGGCACGCTCACCACTACCCTAACCTACCGGTTTACCGACGACAATGTTTTGCGCTTGGAATACACCGCCACGACGGACAAAGCCACGCCGGTAAACCTCACGAATCACGCCTATTTCAACCTGGGTGGTGGCACGGGCAACGTCGGCGCTTATGAGATGACGGTCAACGCCGACCGCTACACCGTCGCGGATGCGACCAACATTCCCACGGGTGAAATCGTCCCGGTAACAGGCACCGCCGTGGATTTTGTCAAACCCACGACCCTCGGCGCGAACGCGGCCAAACTGGCCCCCAACCGGAACTTTGACCACAACTTCGTCTTAAACCGCACCACGGACGCCGGAAAAATCCTGACTTTCGCCGCCCGCGTGACGGACCCGGCCACCGGGCGAACCGTCGAATGCTGGACCAACGAACCCGGCCTCCAACTCTACACGAACGCACTGGCGCCGGCCCCTGCCGCCGGAGCCCGCGCGGGCCGCGGGCCGGGATTCTTCACGCTCGAAACCCAGCACTTTCCGGACGCCGTGCATCATGACAATTTTCCGTCCATCATTGTGCGGCCCGGGGAGACGTTCAAGAGCACGACGGAATACCGGTTTTCGGCGAAATGATACGGTGGGCGATGCGACGCTGTGTTTTTTAACCACAAAAAACGCAAAGGACGCAAAAAAACCCTTCTTCGTGATCCTTCGTGGATAAATGGCCTCTCCGTATGCTCCGTGCTCTCGGTGTTTCAATTAAAATCCCCATTAACAGACGAGGCTGGCAAAATCGGCGAAGCTGGCGTCGAAGCCGTTCGGGAGGCCTTTGCAGACGACCGCCACGGCGTCGTGGGAGTGCAGCGATTCGAGGTGCGCGCAGGCGATTTGGAAATCGCGAATCCGGGCATCGCCGTTCAGGCGCTCGTAAAGCAGGCGCGCGGCGTCCTCGACAAATTTCTGGAAGGCGCCGTTGAGTTCCGCAAACGCCTGTTCATCTTCGCGGCGCACAAAAACCTGGGTTTCGGTCTGGAGGGCGGCGAGGCAATGCGCGTGCAGATCCTCGATGGTGACGGAGGCCCCCGGCTGGACTTCAATGCTGAGCCGCGCCTTGCTGCGCTGGGAGTGCGGAATGCCGTAGGTGGCGCGCGCTTCGCGGGCGTGTTCGGTCAATTCCGCGGAGCAGGGGCAAGCGGAGGAATAGACGAAATCGAAATGGATGAATTTGCGGAACCAGTTGAGGTCGCAAAGCGTGCCTTCGTAGGCGACCTGGTAATACTGGTATCCCGAAAGCCCGCTGCGCAGGCTGGGCCGCAGGAGGGGATAGTTAAAGGCCAGGCGCAACCGCGCACGCGTGCTGCCGAGTTCCTGTTTGTAGCGCAGCAGGACTTCCTCGAGCAAATCGGGCGTGAAGACGCGGTCCTTGAATTCGTAAAAGCCGCGCATGATGCGCGACATGTTGATGCCCTTTTGCTCGGCCGGAAGCGAGACCGTGCCCGTGACCGTGGTTTCGAGGGAAACTTGTTTGCAGTCCGCCGTCAGGTAATGAAGGGGAAGTCGGAAGCCGGATACACCAACCTGGATGATCGGGATGTGCGCGCCTTGAATGTCGGCGACTTCGGCGTTTTGGACGTCCGGCAGGCTGGCACGGTAGTCCGGCGTGACGCGGAAATTGGCGTCATACTGGCGCTGCAACGCCGGGCGGGCGGCGTCCGGAACGGGCGCGGCGCTGGTCGAAGCTGAAGGCTGGTCGTGCTTGCTCATAGAAGATGGGCGAAGTCGCAAGGGTTGACGTTACAGCCTGAGGCGGCTGGTGTCAAAATGGAAAAGTGGCGCGGTTTGGCGCGTCTTCCCGTTCAAAACCCACTTCGTGGCTGCTTCACGGCATCAGGCCAAACCCAGTCGCCTTTTTTTGAGTCGGGGGCTCCCCCATCGGCTTGCAGGACCACCTTGCCGCCGTCGTCCTTGCCGTCCCAGCCGACTTCGTAGAGGAGGAAATGGCCATCGGCCTTAAGCTGATAATGTAATGGGCCGTCGGTGATAATGTCCGTGGGAAGCTTGGCGATGAACTTCGGCGCGAGTTCGTCGAGTTTTTCCGGCAGTTGCCCGTTGGCCAGGCGAAAGCGTTCAAGGGCGCAGGCAATTTTGGCTTCGTCCAGCCAAGCTTCCTGTTCGGCGAACAAGGTACTGAGGCTGGAGATTTGTGAAACGGTAAACGCCACCCAAACCTTGAAGGGATCATCCAGCAGTTTTGGGTTCTCAATTCGCTTTTGGGCAGGATCTCCTTCGGCCAATTTGATTTTCTCCAAATCCACCCGATGGTGCGGAACATCAATGGCCGCCAGGAAATTCCCGTAATTCCGCAGCAAAGTAATGCGATCCAAGTAGATCCAGCCACGAGGGAAAAAAGCTTCCACCAAAGTATGCTGCCATTGAAGGTCGCCCTTGAACCACTGATCCAAACCGCCCGGTGCGGACGCCGCCCGGGACAGACGTTCATCGAAAAGGGCCCGCTCGAACTGCAAGGATCGAAATTCGGCCTGAAGGTAATCAAATTTTTCCAGTTCCCGCGAGAAATCCACCAACTGGGAATCCGACCATTGATGAGCCGTCACACCTTCCCAGAAAACTTGCATAGCTTGCCCGGCATCGGTCAGGGCGGTTAGCTGAGACAACATATAAGGCACATCGCCCTCGGCCTTTGCCAATTGGAAAATGGTGATAGTGTCATCCGCAGCGCGTGCGGTTTGGCCGTCGGCCAATTCGGCCAACGCCCGGACTACATAGCGCCTGGAGAGCTGCAAAAAAGTTCCAAACTCGGCCAAATTTACCTTTCTAATGTCCAAGGTCGGGCGGAAATACGGTCGGCGACTGGCCAGACTGATCTCGTCAAGAACGGGATCGTATTTTTTCAGCGCTTGGAGGAGGTCCGGCTGGCCAAGAGATTTCCGCCAAGCCTGCAGGTCAACGGTCTGGCCCAGAAACCATGAGCCGGACACGGGGGGCAAAAAGTTCTCCAGGTATTTTCCTCCGGCGTCCACCCACATCAACCGATCTCCAAGCTCCGTGGAACTCTTTTGGTTCTGCGCCGGTGAGTTTTCCGAAAAAAGCGGTTTGAGCAACGGCGTCATGGCAAAGTTCTGTTCGTCGGGCACCGGAGGCGGGGTGAGCTTTTGCAGATCAATCGTACCCCCCAGGGCTTCGATCTCCCGGCGATAGGCCTCCCAGGCGCGTTGGCCGCGCCAGAGTTCTTCCAAATAGAATCCGACGACCAGCGTGGCAAGAGCCGCAGTCCCGAGCAAAGCGCGGCGCGCATTGCGCCAATTAAAGACGGCCCGGAGGAGTTTCCGGAAGGTGGGAAACTTGCTGTCATGTATAGCCATGTTTTTCCTTTTTGACGGAATTAACAGAATCGGGGGAAATCATCGGCCAGCCATTGGGCTGACTTGGCGGGCGGCCCATCGCCGGAAGCCGGGCGGGCGGGCGCCGGGGCCTTCGCCGGAGCGGACGGCGGCCGGTCCAGCAATTGGGCGAGGAGTTGTTCCTCCTCCACCCAACTGGTCATCGGTTGCTGGCTGGCCGCGTGGGCAGTTGGATCATACGGACGCCGCGTGGTGACGTAGGCCACTCCGAGCACAACCCAAACCGCCGCCAAACCGGCCCAAGTCCGGCGGGAGGGCCAGATCAGTTCCAGCCACAGCTTTTGCATCATGGCCCCGACCGGATTGGCGCGGCCCCGCGACGCCTTATGGGCTGTCCCCAATTCGGCGGCAAGCACGGCCTCGCCCAGCCGGTCAAGCCGGGGTTCGGCCGCACGGTGGCTTTCCAAAATAATTTCCCTGGGTGTTTTCATGGTTGGTGCTCCAAAAGTTTTTTCAAAGTGCGCTTGGCGTGGTGGAGGCGGGACTTCACCGTGCCCGGCGGCGCGCCGGTGATACCGGCAATTTCCTCAATCGAGAATTCCTCGAGAAAAAACAAAGTAATGACGGCGCGCTGCGGGGGCGGGAGTTGGGCGAGGAGCGCCCGGAATTGCGCGGCCTGCTCGGCGCGCACGAGAAGTTCCGCCGGACCTTCGCCCGATTCATCGGGCAAATCCGCCGACTCCTCATCGAACGGCTGTTCCATCCGCGAACGCCGCCAATGCTGGATGCATTGCTGGTGGGCGATGCCGAAGAGCCAACTGCCGAATTTGGCGTCGTCGCGCAGCCTGCCAAGGTGGCGCACGGCGCGGATAAAGGTCTCCTGCACAAGGTCGAGGCTCGTTTGGTCGTGGCGCACCAGTTCATGGACGTAGGAATAAAGCGGGAGTTGATAGCGGCGAAAGAGCACGCGCCACGCTTCCGCATTGCCGGCCCGGGCTTGCGCGACGGGCAATGGGACAGGTTCGGCCACGGGAGGCATTCTCACCCAGTGGAATGCGAATGACGAGGAAAGGTTCAAGGGAAAGTGTGGAGTGTGAAGTGTGGAGTGTGAAGTTCAGAAGGCACCATACAATGGGCGCAGAGCGGGGGGCGAAGTTTG
>Ga0265319_1001378_pt1 | contig 14622 bp, 15 predicted proteins | sample 4824metaG_FD_192443 | JGI IMG/M metagenome (GOLD analysis project Ga0265319, IMG submission 192443) | Rhizosphere microbial communities from Carex aquatilis grown in University of Washington, Seatle, WA, United States - 4-8-24 metaG | ecosystem: Host-associated > Plants > Roots > Rhizosphere >...
GCCCCGGCTGCTGGCGCTCCTTCCCGACCGCGGCTGGGTGACCCGCCTCGCCGGCTGGCCAGCGCTCTTGGTGGCCCTGCCCCTGGTCGCGGCGTTCGGCCTGCCGACCGGCGCCCTCGCCGGCTCTCTCACCCTGCCCTGGCTGGCGATCGCACTCGTAGTCGCGCTCGGCGCGGTTCTCGACGGGCTCGGTCGCGTCCTTACCCCTGGACGGCCGGCGGCGATCCCAGAGCTGGGCGTCGACGCCGCCCTGGCGTTCTGGGCCGTCGGGGCACTCTTCGTGGTCGTCGACCGGCTGGGGATCGCCACGCCGTTCCCGACCGTGATCGTGCTCCTGACCGCGACCCACTTCCATTTCGCCGGTCTCGGCCTGCTCGGCCTCGCCAGCCTGCTAGCCCGCTCCCGGCCCTGGCTGCGCGCTTCGGTCGTCGGGCTGATCGTGGGCATTCCCCTGACCGCCGTCGGGTTCGTGCTCGCGACGAACCTGGTGAACTCGATCGGCGCCGGTCTGGTCGGCCTGTCGGGGATCGGCGTCGGCCTCGCCTTGCTGACCCAGACCACGCCGGGCCGGTGGCACTGGGCATCCCGGCTCGCGGGCGCCGCCCTGCTGATCAGCATGCCCCTGGCGATCGCCTGGTCGCTGGCGATCCTGACCGACCAGCCATTCCTCGACCTCGACACGATGATCCGGACCCACGGCGAGCTGAATGCGCTGGCCGTCCTGCTCGGGATCGCCACCTCCCAGGCTCAACCGCCACGAGCATCGGCCATGGACGTTGCCGGAATAGGTACGGCTTGACGCTCTCCGATCCCCGCCCTATCGTGATACTTGTGAGTAACACGTTAGTGGCCGGGAGGCCGCAGCCATGAAGGTCATCATCGCCGGCGGCTCCGGACTGATCGGCAGCGCGCTCGCCACGGCACTCCTGGAGGCCGGCCACGACCCGGTCGTCCTGTCGCGGCACGGGCGACGGGCCGGCAACCCGGCGAGCAATGGGGGCACTGCGGCGATCCGCCATGTGACCTGGGATCCTGCCCAGCCCGGCGACTGGACCACGGAGCTCGCGGGCGCCGGGGCGGTGATCAACCTGGGCGGCGCGAGCATCGGCCACTGGCCGTGGACGAAGGCCCGCAAAGCCGAGCTGGTCGGCAGCCGGGTGACGGCTACCCGGGCCCTGGTCGACGCGATCCGCAGCCTGCCCGAGGCCGATCGACCGAAGGTCTTCCTGAGCGCTTCCGGCACGGACCTGTACGAGGGCCGGGACGCTACGCCGGCCGACGAGACGACCGCGCCCGCTGACACCTTCCTGAGCCAGCTCGTCCTGGCCTGGGAAGCCGAGGCGGCCAAAGCGACCGAGCTCGGGTTGCGAGTCGTCCTCGTCCGAACGAGCCCGGTCATCACCCCGGGCGCCGCGAGCCTGCGGATCGAGGCCCTGCCCTTCCGCCTGTTCCTCGGCGGGCGGCTGGGCTCCGGGCGGCAGTGGTGGAGCTGGATCGACGGCAGCGACATCGTCGGGATCTACTTGTGGGCCCTGGCCACTGAACGCGTCGCCGGTCCGATCAATGCGACGGCGCCCGATCCGCGCCAGCAGGCCGACTTCGCCCGGGCCCTCGGCGCGGTCCTCCACCGGCCAAGCTGGTTCCCGGCGCCGGCATTCATGATCCGGCTCCTGCTGGGCGACCAGGCCACCCTGGCGATCGGCAGCCGACGCGTCTGGCCGACTGCGGCGCTGGCCGCCGGCTACGCCTTCAAGCGTCCCCGGCTCGAGGATTCGCTCCGCGCGGCACTGGCTCCCGGGGCGCCCAGGACCTAGCCGGGCGGCGTCGCCACAAGTACTGGATTTATACGTCGGAATCCGGCATTTTGGGCACGAATCTCGCACTTACCCTCTTGGCGAAATCGGCTTGCGCCGGTACACTGGGCCAAGCCCACGGGGTATGGGGCTGGAGATCCGGAGGAAGCCGAAACCGTCCGCGAATTCGTTTGCGAATTCGTTTGCATCGAACCTCCCGGTTGCCCGCGCCAAACCCTTCCCCAGCCCACGAGAGAGGGAGCCCGTGAAGCAGGCCGAGGAAGCGTCGTTCATTGATCTGATCGCCTGCGAGCGAGACTGCCGGACGTGCAGCTACGCTGCGGCGCTGGATTGCGACGGCAACTGCGGTGTCTGCCCTCACAACGGCTACTGTCCCTGCGTGAACCCCGTCGTCGCCCGGAGCAAGACCGCTCTGCGGATCATCGAGCTCCGTCCGATCCTCCTCCAGGACGTCCAGGGCCGCGGCTAGTGGAAGCCGCCATCCTGCGCGACCTGACGGAACGGATCCGGTCGACCTCGGGGCGTCTTTGACCTCGGCGTCAAGGAAGCACGACTCACCGCTCTCGACCAGCTGACCCTCGCCCCAGGCTTCTGGGATGACGGCCGGACCGCCAAACAGGTCCTCCGTGAGGCCGACGGGCTGCGGACCGAGATCGACACCTGGCGCCAGCTCGAAGCCCGGGCCACCTCGCTGGCCGAGCTCGTCGACCTCCTCCAGGAGTCACCCGATCCCGAGCTCGAGACCGTCCTTGCCCAGGACGCCGAGGCACTGGCCGTCGACTTCAACCGCGAGCGGACCGCCCTGCTGTTCAGTGGCGAGTACGACGATCGCGGCGCGCTGCTGATGATCAGCGCCGGCGCCGGCGGGACCGAGGCCACCGATTGGGCCGAGATGCTCCTCCGGATGTACCTGCGCTGGGCCGAGCGCCACAAGTTCCACACCGAGATCGTGGACCAGCAGGAGGGCGAGTCGGCCGGCCTCAAGAGCGTGACCCTGGCCGTCGAGGCGCGCCGCGCCTACGGCTGGCTGCGCGCCGAGCGGGGCGTCCACCGGCTCGTCCGGATCAGCCCGTTCGACTCCCAGAACCGGCGTCAGACGACGTTTGCCCTGGTCGAGGTCCTGCCCGAGGTCGAGGAGGACGATCCCGATATCGAGCTCAACTGGGACGAGATCCGGGTCGACACCTACCGCTCCCAGGGCGCCGGCGGCCAGCACGTCAACAAGACCGACTCGGCGGTCCGGCTGACCCACCTGCCCACGAACATCGTGGCCCAGAGCCAGAACGAGCGGTCCCAGACCCAGAATAAGGAAACCGCGATCAAGGTCCTCAAGGCCCGCCTCCTCGAGCGCCGCCTCGAGGAGAAGGAAGCCGAGCTGCGCGAGCTGAAGGGCGAGCACGTCACGGCTGGCTGGGGCAACCAGATCCGGAGCTACGTCCTCCACCCCTACCAGATGGTCAAGGATCTCCGGACGAACGTGGAGACGAGCAACACCGGCGCCGTCCTCGACGGCGACCTCGACACGTTCATGCAGGCAGAGCTTGAGCGGCTGGCGACCGGCGGCAGCCCCGAGGCTGCGTCCGAGCCGGCTTCGTGATCGAGGCGTCGATCAGGGCCGCGACGGCGGCCGACATCCCGACCTGCGCCGAGATCTGGCGCGAGAGCATCAACGACTACACCGGCCGGCTGAACCAGCATCCGATTCCCGACGACCTGGGCCGGATCATCCGCCTCCACCAGCATCTCTTCGCCACCGACCCCGGCCTGTTCGTGGTCGCCGAGCGTGGCGGCCGGCTGGTGGCCTTTGCCGCCGCCCTGCGCCGGGAGCGGCTGTGGTTCCTGTCGATGTGCTTCGTCCGGCCGGCCGAGCAGGCCCGCGGGCTCGGCCGGCAGCTGCTCGCGGCGATCCTGCCCGGTCCCGGGGACGACGCCGTCCTGGCCACGGCCACCGACAGCGCCCAGCCGATCTCGAACGCGCTGTACAGCCGCTACGGGATCGTGCCCCGCCTGCCGCTCCTCTCGGTCAGCGGCTACCTGACCAATCCGGACGTGCTGCCCGGCCTGCCCGCGGGGATGGCCGCGGTGCCATTCGAGACGATCGCGGCCGGCCCGCCGGGGGGCGCCGGTCATCTCGAGCTGACGACGGCCGTCGATGCCCTCGACCGCGAGCTGCTCGGCGTCGCCCATCCCCAGGACCACCGCTTCCTGCGGACCGAGGGCCGCCATGGCTACCTGTACCGCGATGCGATCGGCGCGACCCAGGGCTACGGCTACGCCTGGGAAACAGGCCGGATCGGGCCGGTGGCCGTCCGCGACGCCGCCCTGGCCGGTCCGGTGCTGGGCCACCTCCTGCGGGCCGTCCAGTCGCGTGGCGCCCAGGCGGTGTGGGTCCCGGGCGCAGCCGGAGCGGTCGTCGAGTTGCTCCTCGCCGCCGGCCTCCGCTTCGAGGATTTCCCGATTCTGCTGGGCTGGAACCGCCCATTTGCCGACTTCGAGCGCTACCTGCCGATCTCGCCGGGGCTGCTCTAGGAGGACTGGCGGTCGGACAGACCCGTTCGAGGGTGGTAGCCTCCGGGCGTGGCTTCCCCGAACGCGGCCCCTCCCCGAGCCGCCGCGCGTTCGCTCCGCGACCAGCCGGCCGCCCACCTGATCGCCGAGAGCCGGGATGATCAGGCCATTCTCGTGCTCCACGACGTCACCAAGACCTACCCCAACGGCAAGACCGCCTTGCGCGACGTCGACCTGGTGATCCCCGAGGGCGACTTCGTGTTCCTGGTCGGGGCCTCGGGCGCCGGCAAGTCAACCCTGATCAAGCTCCTCATCCGGGACGAGATCGCGTCGAAGGGCGCCGTGATCCTCGACGGCCTCGACCTGGCCCGCCTCAACCGGCGCGAGGTGCCCCGCATCCGGCGAAAGATCGGGATCATCTTCCAGGACTTCAAGCTGCTGCCGACGAAGACCGTCCGCGAGAACGTCGGTTTCGCCCTCGAGGTCACGGGCACGCCGCGGCGCCAGATCGGGCCGGCCGTCGAGCGGGTCCTGGCCCTGGTCGGACTGAGCGCCCAGGCCGCCCAGCTGCCCTCGCAGCTATCCGGTGGCGAGCAGCAGCGCACGGCGATCGCCCGGGCGCTGGTCCACGACCCGCGCCTGATCATCGCCGACGAGCCGACCGGCAACCTCGACCCACTGATCAGCTGGGAGATCATCCAGCTCCTGTCGCGGATCAACGAGCTGGGGGTCACGGTCCTGATGGCGACCCACAACGCCGAGATCGTGACCGCCCTCCGGCGGCGAGTCGTGGCCCTCGAGGACGGCCGGATCACCCGCGACGAGCTCGGCGCCGCCTACCACCGCGAGGACTGACGGCTCGTGCTCTCATTCGTTGCGTTCAGCCTGAGGCGGGCCTGGCAGGGGTTCTGGCGCAACGCGGTGATGAGCATCGCGGCCACGGCCACGATGGTCCTGATGCTCGTCCTGCTGAGCGCCTTCTTCGTCGTCCTGTCGGGCCTCGATGCCGGCCTCCAGTTCGTCGAGCAGAAGGTCGAGGTCGTGGCCGAGCTGCGCGACGACGCGCCAGACCTGAAGATCAGCCAGCTCCAGGCGGACATCGCCGCGCTGCCGGAGGTCCAGTCGGTCGAGTACATCGACAAGGCCACAGCCCTGGCCCAGTTCAAGCAGCGGATGGCCGAGCAGGGCCGCGAGGACCTGACCCAGTACCTCGACGCGAACCCGCTCCCGGCGACCCTCAACATCAAGCTCAAGGATCCCCACGAGTTCGGCAGCGTCGTGTCGACGCTGCGCGCCCGGACCGACGTGGTGGCCACCGTCGAGGAGGTCCAGAACCTGGTCGACCGGGTCCTGACCGTGACCAACGTGCTGAGAACCGGCGGCCTGGTCCTGCTCGGGCTCGTCGGCCTGACCGTCCTGTTCATCATCGTCAACACGATCCGCCTGGCAGTCGTCGCCCGGGCCGAGGAGATCGAGATCATGCGCCTCGTCGGCGCCTCGGACGCCTTCATCCGCTGGCCGTTCATCTTCGAGGGCGCCCTGGTCGGCCTGTTGGGCGCGTTGATCACCCTGGTCCTGCTTGCTCTCGGAGCGGCGCCGCTGAGCAACCTGGCGACCCGTTTCTTCGAGATCCTGCCGCTCGAGCTGGGATCCCTGTCGCGCAACCTCGCGATCATCGTGCTGGCCACCGGCATCGGCCTGGGGACCCTCGGCTCGTACGTCTCGGTCCGGAGCTATCTCCTGAAGTAGGCGCGACCCGCGTCCCGGGCCGGGCGGCGGCATCTCGGGGCATGCCGCGGTAGGCTGCCGGTGCCCAAGCCCCGCCGTTGCGGGGCCGACGCGCACCGCAGTCCAGGATCGATCCCATGCTCCCGAACTCGCCGACCCAGCCCCCGCCGCCCGCCGCCCGGATCCGGCGCCTGCCGTGGTTCATCGCCCTGGTTGCCATCCTGGGTGGCGCCGGCCTGTTCCTGTCCGGCTTCGCGCTCGGCGCCCAGCGGGCATCGACGCCCGGCACGCCGGCCAGTGCCCAGGCCGCGTTCCAGCCGTTCTGGGACACGTTCGACGCGATCGAGAACGACTACGCCCTGGCCCCGGTGAGTCGCCAGGCGCTGGTCGAGGGCGCGATCAAGGGCATGATCGATGCCCTCGGCGACCCGTTCAGCCAGTACCTCAGCCCGGACGACTTCCAGAGCACCCTCCAGAACCTGGCCGGCACGTTCAGCGGGATCGGGGCCACGATCCCCGCCACCTCGACCATCGACAATTCGACCTGTACCACGCTCGGATCGACCTGCACCCTCGTCGTCTCGAGCGTGATCCAGGGTGCGCCCGCGGACAAGGCCGGGGTCCTGCCCGGGGACCGGATCGTGTCGATCGACGGCGTGGTCCTCACCGGCAGCGTCGACGATGCCGTGGCCAGGATCCGGGGCCCGAAGGGCAGCACGGTCGTCCTGGGCATCGACCGGGGCGCCTCGAGCAGCCCGATCTCGATCTCGATCGTCCGCGACATCGTGGTCCAGAAGGAGGTCGAGACCCGCTCCCTCGCCAACGGCAGCGTGGGCTACATCCGGCTGGTCGGCTTCAGCGACAACTCCGCCCGCGACTTCGCGGCCGCGGTCAAGGCCGACGTGGATGCCGGCCAGACCCGCCTGGTCGTCGACCTGCGCGGCGATGGCGGCGGCTACGTGACCGCGGCCCAGGCGGTCGCCAGCCAGTTCCTGAGCAGCGGGGTGATCTTCTACGAGCAGGGCGCCGACGGTGTCCAGAGCGAGACCGACGCCACGCCCGGCGGCGCGGCGACCGACCCCAGGGTCAAGGTGGTGGTCCTGATCGACGCCAACACCGCGTCGGCCAGCGAGATCGTGGCCGGTGCCCTGCAGGCCCGCGGCCGGGCCCAGCTGATCGGCAGCCAGTCGTACGGCAAGGGCACGATCCAGGCGTTCCAGCAGCTGTCCGCCGACAGCGGCGGCTTCCGGCTGACGATCGCCAAATGGCTGACGCCCAACAAGGTCTGGATCCACCACGTTGGCCTGACCCCGGACATCCCGGTCACGGTCCCGGCCAACAACCCGGCCGGCAGCGACCCGGTCCTGGACAAGGCCCTGGCGGTCCTCGCCGGGCAGTAGGACGGCGTCGCCCAAACAGCCGGGGCCCGGGGCCGCGGGGCTGGTACCTCCGGGTCTTGCGCTTGCCGCAACCTTCAGGTACGGTTTCCGGGAACGAAAGGAGGTGATGTGCAGTGTCTGAACGTCGTCGCTGCACCACCTCGCAGGAGATGACCGTCTAAGCGGACACCCTGCGGGTGGTGAAGCGTTTCGAGCGCCGGTCCGTGAGGGCCGGCGTTCGTGCGTCCGGAGCCAGCGGGGTACGATCCGCCGACCGTTATCACTGAAGGAGTTCGACCATGGGCGAGGAGACCATCGCCCTCAACCGCCGGGCACGGCACCAGTTCACGATCGACGATTCGTTCGAGGCGGGCATCGCCTTGACCGGGACCGAGATCAAGTCGGTCCGTGGCCACCACGTGAACCTGTCCGACGCATACGCCCGGATCGACCGCGGCGAGATGTGGCTGTATGCCGCCCACATTGCCCCGTACGAGGGCGGCAACCGGATGAACCACGAGGCGAAGCGGACCCGCAAGCTCCTCGTCCATCGGGCCGAGCTGACCCAGCTCCTCTCGAAGACGAAGCAGAAGGGCCAGACCATGGTTCCGCTGCGCCTGTACATCAACGAGCGCGGCCGGGCCAAGGTCGAGATCGGCCTGGCCCGCGGCAAGCAGCTCTACGACCGCCGCCGGGACATCGCCGAGCGCGACTCCCGGCGCGACGTCGCCCGCCAGCTGGCCGACGTGACGAGAGGCCGTCAGGCGACAAGTGGTGGCCAGGGCTGACCCAAGAGCAGGTCAGATGGCCCTTGTCACCGGCACCGATTCAGGCCGACGATCCAGGGGTGCGGCAGCGTCAGAGCGCGAAGGTGCGTCAATGAGCAGTGCCAACTGGCATCGGCCGGTATCTCCCATCTTCTTCCTGCTGCTCCTGGTCGCGGGCTTGGCCGTTGGGCTGGTGTGCTTCCTCGCAATGCCCGCGGTCCTGCAAACGCTGGGGGCGTAGGTCGCTCAAGGTTCGTCCGGGTCTCGATCGCCCAATCGGATCCGAAGTTCGGACGAACGTCGTCAGCGGACACACTACGATCGAGTTCGACTTGTTTCGGGCCTTTGGGGTCGTGCCCAGGACCTCAAGCTGAGCACGGATTTCGCTGGTGCCGGCCCAGATCGACGATTCCGACCCCCCAATCCATCCATAACGCGTCTGGTGGCGACGGTAGTCCCAACTCCGGCGGACCGAGACCGGCACGCTTCGCAGCTGACCAGGTGCGGCTCACAGCCGCTGAGGCTGCCGCTAGTCCAGGTCGGGTCCGAGGCGCTCCAGCTCGGCCGCGGGCGGCCGCGGGCGCCGAGGTGAGCCTGGGACCCCCGGCGGCCGATGTCGTGCCAAACGCCGCCACGGGACGCACTACGGCGAGATCGGGACCGTTTTGGAGCCCTGGACCAAGCCCAGGACGTCAAGCCGAGCACGGATTCCTCTGCCGTCGCTGCCGAACGACGGTTCCAGACCCCAAATCCGACCATAGCGCGCCCAGTGGCGGTATTTGTCCCAAGTCCGGCGCCCGGCGCGGCAGTCCGAGCGGCCGGCTTGGCCGTAGTGCGTCCCGTGGCGACAATCGTCCCAAGTCCGCCCGCCAGGAACGGGCGAGCAACCTCGGGACCGAGCCGCGGCACCCGTCGCGAAGGGGCAGCGCTTGGCAGCCGAGCGCTCATGTGGCATGATCCGCGTCCGTCGAACGCAGGTTTGATGGCCGTGGGGATGCGTGGATTCGACAGGGTCCAGCTACCAGGGAACGCGAGCCGAGGATGTCGCTCTGGCCTCGTTAAAAGGCGACAAAACGAAGTAACTGGCAACCGCCAGCCTGCTCTCGCCCTCGCTGCTTAGGCAGTAAGGTGAGCGTGGAAGCAGCCTCCTCCTCGCGGGCTGTGGAAGCGTCATTCAGCGAGGATGCGAACGGTGCAATCGCCGCGTAGCGTCGTTCAAAGCCCGATCTAGGGACACGTGACTGGACCGGCCGGGAGCCTGCCGATGGGCGCCTGGTCGGTTGACGACAAATCATCGGACACGCTCGTAGTGGTCCCTGGCGAAGGGTTCTGGACGGGGAGTTCGACTCTCCCCCATCTCCACCAATTCATTGGCATGCCGTCCGCGGGGGCCCACCCATGGATTTCAAGCTCGAAGTCGTCCACCTGCCGGTCGCCGACGTGGACCGGGCCAAGGCCTTCTACATCGAGCGGGCCGGCTTCAACCTCGACGTCGACTTCGAGGCCGGCGACTTCCGGGTGGTCCAGCTGACCCCGCCGGGCTCGGCCTGCTCGATCATGCTGCTGAACACGAGCGCCATGGCGCCCGGCGCCCTGAAGGGCCTGTACCTGTGCGTTGAGGACATCGTGGCAGCACGGGCGGAGCTCGTCGGGCGGGGCCTCGAGGTGAGCGAGCCGTACCATTTCGCCGCCGGCGGCCAGACACCCGGGCTGCATCCCAAGCGGGGCAAGTACGAGACGTACCTCTCGTTCAGCGATCCGGACGGCAATGAGTGGCTCGTGCAGGAGGTCGGAGCGAGCTAGGCTGGTCCGGGGGCGCGCCGTGAGAGCTGCAGGGAGGGCGTCATGGAGACCAACGAATTCCCCGCAGGAGCGGGCCAGACGATCGTCGTCTACGTGTCCAACGACACCAGCGACGAGGTCGATCCGGGGTCGCTCTACGGCGAGATCGCCCAGGACGCGGCCGCCCGGTCCCTCAAGGGCCAGCGGATCATCTCGCTGGCGGCCACGCCCCTGCGGCACGCGCAGGGCTTCATGAGCCGCCAGGGCAGCGGCTACGAGACGAAGGTCTCGGTGGCGGTCGTCTACGGGAGCTCGGCGGGATGACCCAGGGCAGGCACGACCCGGCGCTCCTGCGCCGAACGGCTGAGCTGGCGATTGAGTACCTCACCGCCCTGCCCGACAGCCCGGTGGTCGCCGACCAGGACGTCGAAGCGCTGCGGGCCGCGCTGTGTGGCCCATTGCCGGAGACGCCCAGCGACCCGCTGACCGTGATCGAGACGCTGGTGCGCGACGCCGGGCCGGGTCTGATCGCCCTTGCCGGGCCGCGCTACTTCGGCTTCGTGATCGGCGGCGGGGTACCGGCGGCGGTCGCCGCCGACTGGCTGACCTCCGCCTGGGACCAGAATGCCGGACTGTACGTCGCCGGGCCCGCAGCGTCGGTCGTCGAGGAGGCCGTCGGCGCCTGGCTGATCGAGATGTTCGGGCTGCCGGCGGGGGCGAGCTACGGCTTCGTGACCGGCTGCCAGATGGCCCACTTCACTTGCCTCGGCGCGGCCCGTCATGCGCTCCTGGCCCGGGCCGGCTGGGACGTCGAAGCAGATGGCCTGTTCGGCGCACCGCCGATCGACGTGATCGTCGGCGGCGAGGCCCATGCCACGGTCCATGCCGCGCTCCAATACCTGGGGATGGGCCGCGATCGCGTCCACGTTGTGCCGGCCGACGAGCAGGGCCGGATGCGGGCCGACCTGTTCGAGCAGACGCTGGACACGATCCCTGCGGGCAGTCCCCTGCTCGTCTGCGTCCAGGCCGGCAACGTGAACAGCGGCGCGTTCGACCCGATCGCGGAGATCATCGACCTCACCCGCCAGCGGGGGGACGGGGCCTGGATCCACGTCGACGGCGCCTTCGGCCTGTGGGCCCGGCTCAGTCCGTCGACCGCCGGCCTGCTCGACGGCGTCGAGCGGGCGGACTCGTGGGCGAGCGACGGCCACAAGTGGCTGAACGTGCCCTACGACTCAGGTCTGGCGTTCGTCGCCCACCCGATGGCCCACGCCGCGGCAATGGCGCCGCCCAACGCGCCCTACCTCCAGTACACCAGCAGCGACCAGCGGGACGAAGAGCAGTGGGTGCCCGAGTACTCCCGGCGAGCACGCGGCTTCAGCCTATATGCCGCGATCCGGAGCCTCGGTCGGGAGGGCATTCGCGAGCTCGTCGAACGCTGCTGCGCCGTGGCCCGCGAGATCGCCGCGGGGTTGGCCGCCGAACCCGGCGTGGAGATCCTGAACGAGGTCGTGTTGAACCAGGCCCTCGTACGGTTCACGGTGCCCGGCGCGGATCAGGCAGCCGCCGACCGGCTCACCCGGGCCGTCGTCCAGGAGATCCAGGCCGAGGGCACGATCTGGCTGTCGGGCACGACCTGGCACGGCCTGGCCGCAATCCGGATCTCGGTCTCGAACTGGGCGACCGGCCCGGACGAGGCCGAGATCGCCGTTGCGGCCGTCCTGCGCGCAGCCGAGCGGGCGAGGCGCCGACCGGTCTAGGCCCCGAACGAGCCGGGGCTCAGGCCTCGCCGGGCTTGAAGATCATCAGGAAGACGATGAAGGCAAAGCTGCCCAGCTCGAGGCGCGAGACGATGAACACTCGGGCGAGAGCCGCTCGAGCCTTGATCGAGCCGGGCCCCTCGCTGCTGAACAGCTCGCCGACCTTCCTGCTCTGCGGGCCGAGGTAGAGCGCCCCGGTCAGCGCCGAGACCAGCCAGAGCACGATCGCGATCGAGATCCAGGTGTCCGAGAAGGCCCAGCGCTGGACCGTGAGGATGATGCCGGCGATGAACAGGATGATCGCGGCCGGCAGGAAGACCTTCATTCCCAATTCGCCGATCGCGGCACCAAGCCGGGGCAGCTCAGCCGGGTCGGTTGAGCGCTGGGCCCGGATCGCCAGGACCTGGGCGAAGAATGCGCCGCCGACCCAGATCACGGCTGAAATCACATGGATGTACTTGATCGCGTTGTAGGCGATATCGCTCACGGAACCCTCCTCCCAACCAGGCTGCGGCCAGCGAGAAGGAGGATAGCAATCTGTCGATGGCCGCCGGGCTCGGTTCGCGAACGGCCCGCGGAAGCTACGCGGACTTGACGAGGACGCCGATCATCCGCGCGTAGTGCGAGTAGTAGGTCTTCTGTGAGATGACCTTGCCCGCCTTGTCGCGGACCGTCACGGTGACCCACACGTCCTGGCCGTCGGCCTGGTATTCGCTGTAGTAGAACTGGCCCGGCTTGAGCGCCTTGGAGTGCTCGACGACCGTGTAGCCGTGGATGAAGTTCTTGACGATCGGCTTGGAGATGCTGACCGTCCGGCCCGTGGGCACGCTGTAGAGCGTGAACCGGACCAGGCCGGGGACCGCGTAGGCCCGGATCAGGATCGGGTACGGCGTGTTGTTGGTGAAGGTCATGTTCTGGACGGCGCTGCCGTCCTGCCAGACCGTCGCGTCGAGGCCGAGCGGATAACGGGTGATGTAGTAGTAGTGGTTCGCCCGGGCACCGGTCTCGAGACCCGCCCGGAGGGCCGCATTGAACAGGGTGGTCGAGGTCGAGCAGATCCCGCCGCCGATCGTCTTGCCCTCGACGGAATGGCCGTTGATGATTGCCCCGCCGAGCTTGTAGCCCTTGGCCAGGCTGACTACGCCGACGGTCTTCCAGAAGTTGAAGACCGCGCCCGGGGCCACGACGGTGCCGTTGATCGCCATCGCCGGGATCGTGATGTTGGCGCTGTCGCCGTTGTGGGCGCCGACGATGTAGTGGGTGGTCCAGGTCGAGATCTGGCGCATCTGCGGTGCCGCGCTCGTGGCGGCGGCGGTCGACAGGTTGGGCGCGGTCGTCGCGACGACCGGGGTCAGCGGGGTCGTGCTGGCGACGCCGGCGGCGCGCTGCGTCAGGAGGGCCTGGACGAGCGTCACCGAGCCGGCGACGTCGAGGGAACGACCGTCCTTGCCGGCGATCACGCCGACGACCTTGTTGTGCTTGCTGAACAGGAACGAGGCATCGACGGCCTTGCGATTGATCGTCTTGGCCAGTGCGCTCAGCGACGCGCTGACCTTGGTCTCGTTGGCCTGGATCAGCGGCGAGCCGTCGGCGGCGAGCCCGACCGACAGCCACGTGGCAACCGTGGCGGCCGGGATCGTCCAGCTGTCCGTGTCGTGGCTGAGCACGATCGGGGCGATCTCGGCGTTGCCGGCGGCTGCCGCCTGGCTGGCCTGGTCCGAGGTGATCGCGGGCGCGACCGAGGTGAGGTCGGCGGATACGTCGATCGAGGCGGCGGCCGGCGCGCCGGCGGAGCCGAGCGTTTCCATCACCTGGCGGGCAACGGCGTCGACCGACAGGGATCGGCCGTCACTGGACGGGGTGGCGACGAACCCCGTTGCCGAGGGGTGGACGGCAGCATTGACCGGGCTGGCCGCCAGCGACGCTGCGACCTTGGTCAGGCTGGCGGTCAATGCGGCCTGGTCGAAGGTCACGACCGGGGCGATCGTTGCGCCGTGGAGCGCGGTCTGGATCTCATCGGCCACGCGGGCCAGCGGGTTGCCGGAGCGTCCGATCGCGAGGGCCGCATCGACCATCGCGGCGGCATCGACGTGGCGGCCGAGATCGGCGTAGCTGACATTGGTGGTGCCGTCTGGCAGGGTCAGGCCGAGCTGGCCCACGCCGGCCGAGGCGTACGCCGCACTGACCTTGGCGATCGCCTGGTCGCGGGTCAGGCCCGAGACATCGACCGAGCCGGCATGCACGCCGGCGCCGATCTTGCCCGCATGGGCCTGCTCGTAGGCGAAGACCCCGCCGGCCGCGATGGCCAGGGCCAGGCCGATGCCGATGAGGAACCCCAGCAGGACTCGCGACCAGCGCACCGAGCGCGTCGAATCGAGGGTCGCGGGCAGTTCGGTCTCAGTCGTCGTGGTCATGTGCGGAGGACATCCTACCAGCCGTTTCAATCCCCGCCCTTCGGGCAGAGGTCCGGTGGGCTGGGGTACGTCCAGACGAACCGATCGGTTCGCCTGTGACGATCAGGCGCGAGGCAGGACGATCACCCTCCGGTTCGGCTCCTCGCCGATCGACTGGGTCGCCACATCCGGATCATCGCGCAGGGCGATGTGGATCCAGCGCCGCTCGAGGGCGGACATCGGCTCGAGCTGGAGCATCTTGCCGGTCTGGCCGACCCGCTCGGCGGCACGCCGGGCAATCTCGACCAGCTGGCGCTCGCGCCGGCCGCGGTAGTCCTCGACGTCAACCAGGACGCGGGTCCAGTCGCCCATCCGCCGAGAGAGCATCAGGTTGACGAGGTGCTGGAGCGCCGAGAGGCGCTCGCCCTTGCGCCCGATGAGCGCGCCCAGTGCCTCCTTCTCGTCGCCTTCGCCGAGCACGTTGAGACGGC
>Ga0265319_1001379_pt1 | contig 14602 bp, 10 predicted proteins | sample 4824metaG_FD_192443 | JGI IMG/M metagenome (GOLD analysis project Ga0265319, IMG submission 192443) | Rhizosphere microbial communities from Carex aquatilis grown in University of Washington, Seatle, WA, United States - 4-8-24 metaG | ecosystem: Host-associated > Plants > Roots > Rhizosphere >...
TAAAAATCCAAATAAGTGGAAAAATGTGAACGGTGAAAAATATTTTTAGATGATGAAACTTATACTGTTTAAAAAATAGATGTTGAATAATGAAATAGCGATTACACATATTTCGTCCAAATCTCGATCATTTTGACAAGACAAAGACTGCAGGAAATAGATTATGAAAATTCTTCGGCAACATATATAAAATCAATATAAAATAAACAAAACAACGCTTCTCAAGAATTAGGCAATCAATTCCGGCAGTTGAAAAAATCAATGCCGGAGAGGTGCAGTGCCATTAGAGTAAGAAGCCCGGCATAACACCTTCTCACGATATAGTGAACTTTGAACCCGATGTAGGCGCAAATATTTTTGCTTACGCCTATTGACTTTTAAAAAAAAATCCCGAACGTTTCCACATGGGGCAGTCGGGGAAACACTCTACTCTACCCCCCAAAGCGAGATGCCTCATTCGTGCAGCATGTTTTACTGCAGAGGTTAACCTTTAGAATCTGAGGATTTGCAATTCTCTTTCTATGGGAAAAAGGCCTACCCTATAATAAGCATATAAGCGCTTCAGTCCTTGGAAACAAATCATCTTGTAATTTGTATATCATTGTTCAACTCAAGGGATACGCAGTGAAAAAAATACCATTTGTACGAGATGCAGTAAGACGGCATTTGTTATGTGCTGCAGCAAGTCTGTTTTGCTTTCTCGGCGTTGACTGTGCGCGCTCGCCAACGGGGCCGGGAAGCAGCCTGCCCGATACAACAAGCCATGCACCCGTTACCAGCCATTCATTCGTTTGGGATGTAGATACAATCGGTGCAGAAGGAAGTGTCCTCTACGATTGTTGCATCATTAATGACACCATAGCGTATGCAGTTGGTAATTTGTACGGGTGGGATTCAACCGGCCAAAGTGATAGATCTAATCGATTTAATGCGGCCATATGGAACGGAATAACGTGGACTATGATACAAGTACCGTACGACTATCAAGGACAACCTGTCTACAATCCCATTCAGGCAGTATGTGCTTTGAGCGCCAATGATGTTTGGTTCGGAGGTAATGGACTTGAGCATTGGGACGGGCAGCAATTTTTAAACATAGACACGGTTAATTCATTTTGGTCCGGACACTTGATGCAGAAAATTTGGGCAAGTTCTGACAGAAATATCTATATAGTAGGTGACGCGGGAACTGCCGTTCAATATGATGGTAGCTGGCATGGAATACAAACCAATACCACATTACCTTTTCAAGATATTTGGGGAGACGGAGGACAAGTGCTTGCAGTCGCATCTGATAAGTTCGGACTTGGTGGAAAATATCTTGTTCAACTCAATAGCAACACGGCAACTCCTCTGAACGACAGCATCCCGTACGGCAATAGTCTGAGTGGAATCTGGTTTAAAGCAAATCAGAAATACTTTCTCGCGGGAGACGGGATCTACAACAAACAAAACCTTTCCAATAACCTTTGGCAATTGGATTCAGTTCAGTCTGCTTACAGGTATTATTCCTTTGCCGTTCGTGGAAATAGCGTTAACGACATTGTTATAGCTGGTGATCAAGGCAGTGTTGCTCATTGGAACGGAAAAGATTGGAAAATTTACGATGAGTTACACAACACCATGGACAGACTGTTGAGTGTGGATATTCACGGAGATCAAATCATCGCCGTTGGTAATCGTTACTATGACGGGATTCACAATTACGGTGTCATTTATCATGGAAGAAGATGACTCCGGCCGTGGATTCAATAGATGCGAATCTATCAATGAAAGGACGGTCTAAAAAGACATTAAAAAAATAAAAGCCTGTTCCGATGTTCGTACCATCGGAACAGGCAACAACAACATAACATGAGGACTTATAACGGCAAGTCATTTAGCCTGGATCGAGCAAGGTACAAAACAAGTTAAAGAACTCCTGGCGAAAGGAACGGCTCATGACTCCGCGGCGGCATTTCACGATGTTGCCGGGGCTGGTACATACGGAGTTAATGGAGACACGTACGCAGAGACGACCGAATCCGGCTCTTGTATTGATCGTGAAAGATCACTTTTACGTGACGAGGTTCGGCAGGAGCGAGATACTATACGATCGAACGGTCCGAGAATCCCTCCGGACACTGGAAGACACTGGCAACCGGACTGTACGATTCCGTGGTGGAAGATGTTGCCCAATTTGAACCCAGTTCCGAGGCTTCGGAAGCTCAGGTGTTGTATCGTGATGAAACCCGGAACAAGGGCTTGACTTATTTCTATCGTATCAAAGCAACAAATGAGGCAGGAGAAACCGATTATTCAAACGTGGTAGATGTTCGCGATCTGTAAGACATGGTACAGCCTGTCTTGCGCGACACTCTCCGGCGAGTTGGATAATCGGTTCCATTCTAAGCATCGTTACGCTGTACGGGGCGACGAGATCGTCAGCTTAAAGCCGTCTGGATCCTTCAACCGAAATATGCGCGCTCCCCAGGACATGTCGGCGGGTTCCGAATCGAGGACGCCGCCACGCATCTTGATTCGTCTTGCAACCTCGTCGATGTTTTGATCCGTCGTGATCCGCAGCGAAAACCCCTCTCCTTTAACCCGGTCCCATCCTTTGGCTCCATCATCTTGATTGATTGAAAGCTGCACGGCCCCGGCCTTTAGCGCCACCCCTCGAAGTTTTCCGTCGCGTTCGATCTTGCGGTCGATCGTAAATCCCAGCACGTCTTGGTACCATGCAAGGCTCTTGACTAGATCCTTTACTGTCAATGATACAGCGATCGTTGTGGCATGGAATAACTCAGGTTCAGTGTGCTTGCCGGCGCCGCCGGGAATCGGTGAATTAGTGTTCATAAAATATCCTCTCTATGGTTTACGGGCGTTTATATTTAAACTTCAATTCGCTTTAACTTCCAAAATATTATCTGCCTGTTTGAAATGCATCCATCCCGACTTTGGCTATTTCAAAATCTTGTTCACCGGTGGCGCCGCTAAAAACCGTTAAGATGAAACCGGACTGAATTTTCTTTATCATGCCTCCCTGATAACCAAATTCTCCCTGATACGCCGGTCTTACTTTGCTTCCGCTGTTCAATTTGGTATCAGCCATTTCCGCTGCTTTAGAGTAAGCAATCCCGATAAAATTATAGCCCGGATACGGTTCCTGCGCTGGATTTTCCGGAATCTTTTTCATTGCCTCCACGGCTTTCATATGAGAAACCCATGAATGGCCGGCATCGTCCATGCTTGCGACGACTATCACGCCTTTCACTCCGAGTTTTCTGGCGTGTTTTTCCATTTCAGTGATCATCTTCCCTGCAACAATTTGAAAATTCTCCATAATGTCCTTTTCGTTTTTATTCCTCTCTTCTTTCTTACTTCTCATCAGGTGCGCCTCAACCATTCATCTCTGTTTTGGATGCGCATGCGTATGATTTTTCCTTTTCACCCAACCTTCTTACCGGTTGAACGGAAAACTGCCAGCTCAGCACTTATTTTTTCGAGAACGGATTCTTTCAAGGGATAAAGAAATACAAATCCAGCCGCCAGCAATGCCCCTATGGCAGGGTAAATGCTCAACATCATGCGGATGCCGTTTTGTGCGGTTTCGGTCTGTTCAACATTTGCCCGGTAGCCGTAGATCGCCAGAATCCAACCGACCGCCGCAATACCTATAGAAGCTCCGATTTTTTGCGACATCGCCGCCGCTGACAATACCAATCCTGTAGCACGTCGACCGTTTTTCCATTCGGAATAGTCGGCTGTATCGGCATACATCGACCAGACTAAGGGGAAGATGATACCGGCATTGATGCTAATCAAAAATTGAAACGCTAAAATTATTTCAATGTTCGTCCTGTCGAGGAAGAAGAAAATAAAACTTAGGATAGCGGCATTAACCATGGCAATCATGAAGGTGTTTTTCTTGCCGATCTTATCGGAAACCGGTCTCGCCAGAACAACTCCGATAATGTTGGCTGCCTGCCCTAAGAGGAGATATAGAGTGCTGATGGCAAGTATCGTGGACGGGTTGAATTCGATATTTTTCATCCCGCTATAATAGTACATGAAGTAATAGACTGCGGCTCCATCGCGGATGGTGTTGAACAAGATCGTTGATATACCGGCCCACACAATCATGAACCACGGACCATTTTTGCCAAGGTCTTTCAGATCCTCTTTAAGAGAAGTCTTAACCTTGGTCGGCTGCACTTTTTCCCGGGTAAGGAGAAAAGTCAACAAGAAGAAAATGACCGCGATAATGGCGATAACAATCAACGCCTTTTGAGTCCCAGAGCGGTAGTCGATCTCCTTCAACGCAATGTTTCGGATCGTTATGGATTTTTCGTCAACGCCCTTACACGCAAACTTAAGATCGGCGAGATTTGTCAGGTTATCGCCGGTTGTGATTTGATCCAATGGTATCTTCACGTCGCTGGTTGCGCCGGTCCGCAGCAATCCTAACGTATCTTTCCCCTCGGCGAATCTAAACCCGGAAAATTGGTTGGTTCTCGTATTGAGAACGCCAAGACTAAAAGAATCGTTTGTGCTGGTATTCACTTTTGCGGTAATAAAAAGAAGCGAATCAACGGGATTTGTCAAAGTCGAATTTTGAGGTGTTCCATCCCAGACTATTAATTTACCCGCTGCTTTTGTCGCTGAATCCGTTATTTCAATTGTTTTCGCCGAAGAAAATTCATTGAATGTCCGTGTCCCGAATCCGTCGAAAAGAGGCTGGAAAAGACCCAAAACCAAAAAACTCCCTCCAAAAGCAAAGAGGAAACGATATGTTGCGAGGGTTGTCCTCTGTTTTCCATCGTTCGTCATAACGCCCATGAGTGCTGCATACGGAACGTTGATCATGGAATAGATGATCATCATCAAAGAGTACGTCACATACGCATAGAGTATTTTTCCGCCGATGCTCATATCAGGGGTAGTGAACGTCAACACGACGATAATGCCAACCGGTATTGACATCCATAGCAAGTAGGGCCTGAATTTTCCCCAGCGCGATTTCGTGCGGTCTCCCAAAATCCCTACCAGCGGATCGAACGCGGCGCCGCCAATGCGGGCCACCAGCAGCATCGTCCCGACGACAGCGGCAGGAATACCAAAGATGTCAGTGTAAAAGAACATGAGGTACATCCCGAAGAGCTTCCAGAGCATCGACGACGCCGCGTCGCCAAAGCCGTAACCGATTTTCTCGCTGAGTTTCAACGGTTCCATGCTTGTATCATTTCGTTTGATAGGTAAATGGTGTGAGTTATTTCTAACTCTCGGACAGCTCATCCGAGAAGTCTCGACATGTTGAAATATTTGGTACGGTAAATCAGAAAGATTTCATGCGGCTGCCCAAAGAGGAGAGCCTTCTCTCAGCGTACAATTCCTGAAGTATTGCATTCAACCGGCTATCCGCCTGCCAGATCTGCATCGTAAGTCAATCCCATTTGCTTTCTGATTCTATCGAGGAGTCGGATGAGACGAAGACTGAAATCGAGCGGCAATATCTCGCTTTCTTTTTTCCCAAAACGGAGGCACCGTACCACCTCCTCAACTTCATAGTTGTACCCGTTGCCAACATAATTCAAAGGTATCGTCTCAGGTCGGCTTTCCCCCTTCGCCAATTCAATCGGAACGGGGCAAAACCACCACCGGTTCATCTTCAATCTTCCCTCAGTTCCACAGATGTGCGTTTCGACGGTCGAGTCGACTGAAAAACTTGAAAAAAGGGTTGCGATGCGGCCATCGTTGTATTTGAACGTAAGGGCGAGGCTCTCGTCCACACCGGTAGAGCAGATGTGGGGGACGGCGTCGATCTGGTCAGGCTCTCCCCAGAGAAGAAGCGTGAGGAAGACAGGATAAATGCCAATGTCGAGAAGCGACCCCCCTCCGAGGCTTTTGTTGAACGAACGTTGATTCGGGTCAAACGGTCGAAACTTGGCATGGTCGGATTTGATGTGACGAACCTGGCCCAAAACTCCCGAGGCGATTAACTCACGAACCTTGCTGATGGAAGGCAAGAAGCGAGTCCAGAATGCTTCCATAAGGAAGACATTGTGTTCCTTTGCCGTGGAGATCATTTGCAGCACTTCTTTTTCATTCATTGCGAACGGCTTTTCACACAGAACTGCCTTGCCGTTCCTCAGACACATAAGCGTGTTTGCGCAGTGATAGGTGTTAGGTGTGGCGATGTACACGACATCTATGCGGGAATCAGCGGCCAGATCTTCGTATGATCCGTACGCAGTTTCCACATGATACTTGCGGGCAAACTCGTTGGCCTTCTCCTTTGTTCTGGATCCGACGGCAGTCAATTCCGCATCATTGACGGCCGAAAGAGCCTCTACCATCTTTTCTGCGATCCAACCTGTGCCGAGGATTCCCCATCGGATTTTCTTATCCATGATATTCAACTACCATTGGCTATGTGATTATTTGATTGATGATGCTTGTCGAACGCCTGAGTTTTTTTTGCGCTTCTCGTTTCCATCTCCAAAATAGGATTTTCTTTCAAGCTTGTAAAGAGGAGTCGCACAAAAACGAAAAATCCGTTTGGCATGATTCCAAAACGGATTTTTCTCTAGTTCGTGTAGCGGGGTCCCGCAAAAAGCGCGGGATTTCGTCACGTCTCGCGGACGTGACTCAAGAGGGATGCCGCCTTCGGCGGAATATCGCATCGTCCCCTTCCCTTTCTCTCATTCTGATACTGCGGCGGATTTCGTCGTCGCGTAGTCTACCCCGCCAGACGGCGGGGCTCCTCCTCAACCCACTTCAAAAAGAAGATGGATTACTTAAACTTTTTTGTGTAGCGGGGGAGGGATTCGAACCCACGACCTACGGATTATGATTCCGACGCTCTAACCAGCTGAGCTACCCCGCCGCATTAAATTTAGACGATCTCTTCAGCGAAGTCCCTTGGGGACTGAGCTACCCCGCCACTTTAGATTTAAGATAATCAAACCCACCAGAAAATGCAAAAGGAAAGCGATGGAGTAAGCTGTCTATTAAAACAGTGATGCCATGACTGATGCCGTTAGGTAAGCACCTTATTGAAAAAGTCATGGCACCACTTGACCGACGCAATGAATATCAATTCACCTGCGCCATAAACGTGTGACATGCTTCGGCGGCTTCGCGGCCATGACTCATGGCCCGTGCGACAAGGCTCGCCCCTGTCATCGCATCTCCTGCGACAAAAATTCCTTGAACGGACGTAGAATACTTTCCATTGGTCTTGATGTTCCCTCTTTCATCCAGCGCAACCTCCAGGTCGTGCGTAAGCTTTCCGTGTTCAACGTGAAGAAAGCCCATCGCTAAAAACACGAGGTCGGCGTTAACTGTAAAGTCGGAGCCGGGTATTTCCATCATTTTCTGATTGTTCCCGTTCGCATCTTTGGTCCATTCAACACGGACAAATTCCCCTTTTTCGAGTTTCGACCCGTTTCCCAAAAACTTCTTCGTCACAACCGACCAATCTCGATGACAGCCCTCCTCGTGAGAAGAAGAACTCCGAAGAATTTTCGGCCAGTCGGGCCAGTCCGGGTTAAAGGGTTTATCCCATTCGAGGGGTTTGGGGAGAATTTCAAACTGGTATACTTCTTTTGCCCCTTGCCGGATTGCAGTGCCGACACAATCGTTGCCGGTATCGCCGCCGCCAATCACCACGACGTTTTTGTTTCCAGCCCATATGATTTCATCGTGGTTCTTGTTTCCGGCCACATACATGTTCGATTGCGTGAGATAGTCCATCGCCTGATGAATTCCTTCAAGCTCGCTGCCAGGAACTGGCAGACCGCGCGGCTGGCCGGCTCCCGGCGTGAGCATAATTGCGTCGAAAGATTCTTTCAGTTCCTTTGCAGAAATATCTTCTCCAACGTTCACATTCGTTTCAAAGCGAATCCCTTCCATCCTCATCTGTTTCAACCGTCTGTCGAGGACCCACTTTTCTAATTTAAAATCAGGAATGCCGTACCGAAGAATCCCCCCTACTTTGTCCGCCTTCTCAAACACCGTTACGGAGTCTCCGAGGCGGCGCAATTTCTGAGCCGCAGCCAGCCCCGCCGGTCCGGATCCGACGACGGCGACGCGTTTGTTCGTTTCAACAGCCGGAGGGGAAGGAACAACCCAGCCATTTTCGAACGCCCGCTCGGCGACAAACAACTCGATCTGCCGAATCGTCACGGGGCTGATGTTAAGTGAAAGAGTGCAGGACGCTTCGCACATCGCAGGGCAGACCCTTGCTGTTATCTCCGGAAAACTATTTGTCCATTCAAGCTGTTGGTATGCATCCTGCCATTGGCCGCGATACACCAGGTCATTCCAATTCGGTATATCGTTATGAAGCGGACAACCCAACCAGTGACAAAAGGGAACACCGCAGCTCATACATCGGGCTCCCTGCTTTCTTATTTCCTCCTCGGAGAGGAGATTGACGAATTCGTGATAGTCTTGTATGCGGTCTACGACGGGACGATACGTCGGATTAACCCGCGGATATTCAAGAAATCCACCTGCCTTACCCATGTGTGCGCCCCTTCTGAATTGTATGTGAAATTCTATAGTCTCTCATCTATACCGTTGTGCTGGTCTTATGCAGACCATTGTTTTAAAATAATCAAGTCGCAAGGTAATATCAACACACTTTTTTATTTGGGAATGATTTTATTGCGGGAGAGCAAACGACTTTACTTCACCAGCACAATCTTTCTCATTGCTGTATTCGCACCCGACTCAAGCCGGGCCAGATAGGTTCCGGTCGCGAGCCCCGATCCATCAAAATTCACCGATAGCCATTTGCCCGCGTCCGCATAGCCATTAAAAACCTCTGCCACTTGACGGCCGATTGCATCATAAATCTTGAGCGAAGTCCTCCCCGCTTTCGCCAGGGAGAACTTAAATGTGGTTGATGGATTGAACGGATTCGGATAGTTCTGCTCCAGCCTGAATTCCAGCGGTGCCATCCCTCCGTGCGAAGGGACCTTCGATGGCGTGGAACTGAAATAGACAATCAGCGTATGTGAGGATTTATCGTCCGGAAATCTCGCGAGAACGCGCTGTGAACCATTGTCAAATCCCCATCCGGTGATCGAGTACGCCGTCATCGAATCCACCGACCGGCCCATGAGGGGTTTGCCGTCTACAACGACGCTGTCCGGAAGAAAAGAAACCCAATTTAGTTCGGCGAGCCAGTCGCGCTTCGGGGTCTCATAGGAACCCGCGGATGCGGCAATTGAAATAATTGCCCGTTGATCATTCCTATCGTGCGAGACGGATGTCGTTCGATAAATTCCATTTTCATAGTCGTAGGTTTTTCCGTCATCGTCGTAAACGACACACGCGCCGCTTCCCCCCGGATAACTGCTTAGCACAACCGAACTTTGCGCCGCGGGGTCGTCCACGTACTGTGCCGGCAGGGATTCGGGAATAATGGATCCCCCTTTCACAAATACCGGTATGTCAACGCTTGTCACCGAGATGTTGAAGTACGACGATCCGGCGTACAATTTCCCGGAGTTGAAGTCGTACCATGTTCCTTCCGGCAGGTAGATCGATTGCTGCGTTGCCGCCGATTGAACGACAGGCGAAACAAGCAGACTGCCTCCAAACATCCACTCCCAACTGACGTTCGCAACCGCCGGATCATTCGGATATTCGAAAACGAGAGGCCGTGTAATCGAGAGCCCTGTTTCATGATTCTCCCATGCCGCGGCATAGATGTACGGCATCAGCCGGTAGCGAAGACGAATATATTTCGTTGCGATCGACTCGGCTTCCGCCCCAAAATACCACGGTTCCCGTTCCTGATTATATGAACCGTGCACGCGAAAAACCGGAACGAACGCGCCGAACTGTATCCACCGATAATAGTTTTCGGGGCTTGGAGGATTTTGAAACCCTCCGATATCCATCCCCCACCATGAAACGCCGAGCACGATGCTCGAAAGCATGAACAGCCTCTGGTCGGCCATCGCCGGAAATCCCGTCTGAATATCTCCCGACCATAATCCGTACGCATACCGCTGGGCGCCGGTGTAGAAATTCCTGTTAATCGACCAGACTCGTTTATTGTTGAATGCCCGCTGTCCCTCGTACTCCGCACGCTGCATCTGCATGAACATCAGGTTGCCGCCATACTCGTCCGCTTCATCATTCCAGTAACCCGTAATTCCTTTCGCATAAGAGTTGCCGGCGACAGCGAAACAGTCCCAGTACCATTTCCGTACGGGGGGATTGAAAAAATCGAGGCGGCCGACTTGTTTGCCGCTGAAATAGTCGGTGACATAATCGATAAAGAATCCGTTCGCGACTGCGTATTGTCCCTCGACGGTGGAAACATGCACGCGCGGTTTGCGGATACCCATGAGGTTCATGTTGTATTGTTTCAACGTGTCGACGATTGCCCCCGACTGGCCGTCGGGGAATTTTGGCCCCCACCGAAATTCGCCGTAGTTGTCGCTTCCCCAATCCATCCAATCAAAATCAAGAATATATGCGTCGATAGGAATCATTTTTTTTCGGTACGTTTGGATGTCGCTGTACAATTCTGCTTGATCGATTCCCCACTCCGTGTTCATAAAACCGTATGTGAACTTTGGAAAAAGCGGGGGAAACCCGCTGACCTGGTAAAGTCCCTTGATGATATCTTTCGGGTTGCCCGCAATGAGATAGAACTCGAGGTCTCTTTTTCCTGGAGACAAGGGGCGGGAAAAAGCAAACGATGTTGCCTTAATGGAAATTGATCCGCCGTCAACGTCCGCGAGGAAGCCCCATCCTGCCGTCGTCCAGGCAAACGGCCCTCCGGCTTGACCTTGAGACCCCGAAGTGATTGTGCCGCCGCTGGAGTTCGTCAATAACCCCTGCGATCGATTCTGCACGCCATAGAAATTTCCGCCCGAAGTTGACAGCGCAATGCCCCCCGCTTGAATGCCTCCGGCTGCAGGCTCTTCACACAGGAGCTGCGCCCCTTGGTTCCCGTTCCTGTATAGGTGAAACCGGAGCGGGCTTCGGCCTATCTCGACTCTGTAATTTGCAGCTGTGATGCGCAACGGATCTCCCGTTGTGTCAACAACTGCCCCCGTCGACGGCCATGATGTGTTCGCAACAACAAGTGTGTCCGGGTCTTCTATCCCGTTCGGACGATAATTGACCATCAGGATATTGTCCGTACATGGCTTGAACACGACGGTGTCCGGACCCACTGCAAGGACAAGTGCATTCCCGGCGACCTGAACCCCCGTCACATTCCCAAGATATTGCGCATCGACTAACCGATGACCGCAAACGAGCAGTGTGACAATGAAAAAAAAACGAGATGTTTTTGATTTCACGGCGGGTTCTCTGGATAGTGTTTGCCGGTCGTCGTGACCTGTAGCGATAAGGGCAGGATCGAATCTTCAATTGAAAAAGATCTTATCCCTTTTTTACAATATACTTTTTTTCTCCATCAACTTTAATTCCGGGTCGGGTCTTAATCTGAATGGACATATCGAAATCTCTGTGCAATGTCATCGTCTATCTGCAAAGCTCTGATGTTGTAGACACTTTGCGGAGCCCATCCCGCTGTAAAGCGGGACTCGGGGTGACATTACTCAGGGCTTTTGAGATGGCAGCGTTCGTACCGTATCTTGCAGCAGCCCACGGCCAGAATTCCGTGTGGAAAAGCCAGCCTTCGCATACACACGCGATTACTTCGAAGGGGGTTGATCAGAAAATTTGAGATTTGAAGTAACGACAATCTGATCCTGTTCCACTCTCAAATTCTGATTGAAAGGAGTAATATAGACTGTTTTCGATTGGTCGCCGGGGAGCGAAACGAGCACGCTCGGCTGGACCGGCTGCGGGCCGGCAAACTCAAACTCCGGCCGGTAGAATCTTGAAATATCGACGTCGCCAAGGTGGATCTTCTTGCCAAAAAACTTTGTGTACACTTCAAATGATGCTTTCAGAACTTTAACAGATATTCTGTTCGTTTCCTGGTGATATTTAATTTCAACATCACCGCTGGCCACCGACCCGTACTCAAACGGTCCCACTTTCACGCTCGCATCGGCCGCAAAATCTGCAGCGTTCGGCTTGAGTTGAATCCTTGCGTTCTTCACGGTCCACGTGTATTCGCCTTTAACTCCCAAAACCGCGTACGGCGCTTTTCCACTTACCGGACCGACAGCGTCGAGGAAACCGTTCAGTGTAGATTGGCGAACGACAACCACGGCGTCCGGGCTTTGGGCATTCGAAGGATGTACAAACACGAAAGGGACGAGAAAGAAGAAAGCGATCGTTGCAGGACGCATTGGATTTTCTCTAGAGATCGGTGGATAGGAGTGAAGAACTAAATGAATGGCCGTTATCGGACATTCCCATAAAAGTTTAGAAATTAATTTCTTTAATGTCAAGAAAGGGCGGGATGGAGACAGCGTTCGCAGATCTGTCGGACACCTTATCCCGGAAATCGCGACAGGCTGAAATATTCGGCACGGTAAGTTGACAAGGTGTCCGACAGCCTCAAAAAAATACTCCGGGAAGAACTTGATTCTAGTCGACAACCTGAGTTGCGAATTGGATGCCTATCGCTTTGAGAAAATCGAACGGCATTTCTCCCCCGGCAAAAATTAACACATAATCGTTTTTGATCTTTTCCGGCCCGCGCTGCGTATTTAGAATCAAAGAATCTTCCAGAATCTCTTGGACTTCAGAATTGAAAACAACTTTCACTTTTTTGCGGCCGATGAATTCGTCGAGATGCTGCCTGTTCCTTTCTTTTATTCTTGAAAACTCTCCCTTCCTGTATGAAATGGTCACCCGATTCGTAGACTGGGAAGCCAACCCAACCGCCGCTTCAACGGCAGAATCTCCTCCGCCGACGACAAGCACATCGCAATTCTGGTACATCTGAGTATCAATTAACCGATACATAACTTTGGACAGGTTCTCCCCCGGGACCCCCAGCTTCCGCGGAGTTCCGCGCCGTCCGAGAGCGAGGACGACCGAGCCGGCAGAATAATTCCCCCGCGCCGATCCGACGGAGAAATGTCCATCCAACTTTTCAATGCCAAGTACTTTTTCATTGAGATGGACTTCGAGCTTTGTCTTCTCGATAATTTCTGTCCAAACCTCGAGCAACTCCTCTTTCGTGGCACCACGCATATTGAAATTTCCCCACAAGGGAAGCTCGACGCCGGATGTCATGACAATTTTTGACCGCGGATACTGAAGAATTGTTCCGCCAATGTCTCCTTGTTCAAGAACTATATATGTTAAACCGTTTTTCTTGGCGGCCAGGCCTGTCGCGATCCCCGCGGGCCCTGCCCCGACAATTGCTATGTCGAATTGTGCAGAGTGTCTTCGCCGCTGCGCAGCGATATACTCTGCAGCGCGGACGCCTTGAGCGATGGCATTTTTGATCAGTCCGACGCCTCCAAGTTCGCCGGCGATGAAGACACCGGGAACTGATGTCTCATAATTTTCGGAGAGGGACGGCAAATCTGCGCTGCGGCCGGGTTTCGCCATGAGAAGCGTGATACCGTTGACCGGGCAGGCTTCGGCGCATAGCCCGTGCCCAACGCACTTCGCACCGTGGACCAGAGCCGCTTTGCCATCAATCACCGCCAGCACATCGCCTTCGGGACACACTCGGACGCACGCACCGCATCCGATGCAGGCAAGCACATCGATATGAGGGTGAATTGTCGATGCTTCAACCAGCCCGGCGATCTGCATGTTTTCCAGTTTTTTCTTTGCATTTCTTTCCTTCCTTCGGACATACCGGAAATATGGTACAACCGTTACAAGAAAGAGAAGAGCAGTGATCAAGAGCGTGATAAGCGAGTCAGTCATGGTTTAGAATCGAACTCCAGCCTCGAGATAGAGGCGATAGCTGTTGAGTGTGGGATCCCAGACACGATCTAAATTCAGCGCCGAGTAAACCGTGCGGGTGATGCGGTAGTTGATGTTTGCGGTGGCGGTATACGTGGTATACGTTTGATTCACAGTGAGGAGAGTATACCGGTAATAATCGAAACGTGCCGCCACGGAAAGAGCATAGAAGAATGTCCTGTCAAGGTCCACCGTGATATTATCGCCGTTGCTGTATACTCCCCTGATATTCATGTATCGCACTCCCGCATTGTACTCGCTCCCGGCAATTGCACTCATCCGCACAATCCCGCCGAGCGTCCTCGCGTCGCGCGGATCGTCTTTCTTCGTCCGGAAGGTTCCGTTGGCGGAAATGGAAATCGAATAGGGAAGGCGAAACGTTGCATCGAGACGGTACCCTTGCAAATAGTTCCGGTCGATTAGTGTGTCCGGGATTGTTTTCATGGACTCGAAGAGATAGATGTTGGAGCTCGCGTCGTATCCGATATTTGCCGAGAACCATGTGAGCGGATAATAATTGACTGAGAGAAATGTGTTTGACAGCCGCGGCGATGTTTTTCGGACACCGTTGTTGATTTGCTGTGTCTCAACTTCCGCGCTTTGATAAACGTTCCATTCCGTCCCGATCGTTGCGAGATTTTGGAAATAGAAGAATTCGCGGTCGAGATTCCCTTCGTACAGTTCGCGGGCATACGCGACCGTCCCGTCGTACTGGTGAAGAAAATCCGCGCTGGACCGATAG
>Ga0265319_1001380_pt1 | contig 14594 bp, 9 predicted proteins | sample 4824metaG_FD_192443 | JGI IMG/M metagenome (GOLD analysis project Ga0265319, IMG submission 192443) | Rhizosphere microbial communities from Carex aquatilis grown in University of Washington, Seatle, WA, United States - 4-8-24 metaG | ecosystem: Host-associated > Plants > Roots > Rhizosphere >...
CCTGGCCTGGCGTCCGCGCCGGGCCAGGCCCGGGGCTTCGCCGGGCCGCCTCGTCCCTTGCGCGGCGGCCCGTGTGGCCACAGGGTGTGCGTGCGCAACCCCTTGCGGGGGCGCCGTACGCCGCACGTCCCCCTCCCCGACTCCCAGCCACCTCCACCATGCACCTCTTCCGCCGGGCCCGAATCCCCCTGGCCTGCCTCCCGCCGCAGCTCGGCACGGCGGCGGCGGACGCCCCGGGGGTGGAGCCCTGGCGCGAGTGCGACGTCCTCGTGGACGGGGCGAGGATCGCCGCCGTGACCGACTCCGCGGACCCCGCGGGCGCGGCCCACGCGGGCCCCTCGACGGACCTCGGGGGCCTGCTGGTCTTCCCGGGCCTCCTCGAGGTCCACACGCACCTCGACAAGTGCCACACCTGGGACCGGGCGCCGGGCGTTCACAGCGACTTCTGGGAATCGCTCGGCATCCTGGCGGCGGACAGCGTCCACTGGAACGAGGACGACGTCTACCGCCGCGCGGAGTTCGCGCTGCGCAGCGCGTGGGCCCACGGCACGGTCGCCCTGCGCTCCCACATCGACACGAGCGGCACGGTGGGGTCCGGCTCGCACCTCGCCATGGACCGGCTCCGCGCCGAGTGGAGGGGCCGCATGGAGATACAGACCGTGAGCCTCTTCCGCTTCTCGGAGTTTTTCGGCGGTGAGGCCGACCGGATCCTCGAGCTCAGCTCCCGGCACAGGGCCACCGCGATGGGCGGCTTCCCGCAGCCCAACCCCGACCTGCCGAGGCAGCTCGACAACGTGATGGCCGCGGCCCGGGAGCTCGGGATCGGCCTGGACCTGCATGTCGACGAGAGCGATCTCGCCCATGCCGAGTGCCTGCGCGCCACGGCCGAGGCCGTCCTGCGCAACCAGTTCCCCCACCCGGTCGCCTGCGGGCACAACTGCTCGCTCTCGGTCCAGGCGCCCGAGCGGGCGAGGGAGACGATCGCCCTCGTGAAGGAGGCCGGCATCGGGATCATAAGCCTGCCGCTCACGAACCTCCACCTGCAGGGGCGCGCGCGGGGCCCGCGCCCCCCGGGCGCGGCCTTCGGCCCGCCGCTCACGCCCCAGTGGCGCGGGCTGACGCTCCTGCACGAGTTCATCGACGCCGGGGTGACCGTCGCCTGCGGGGGCGACAACGTGCGCGACGCCTTCATCGGCTGGGGCGACTTCGACCCGGTGGAGGTCTACATAGAGAGCGTGAGGGTCGCCCACCTGGACACCCGGCTCGCCTTCTCGCCGACGGTCGTGACCACGGGGCCGGCCGCGATCATGGGGCTGCCGGGCTACGGCAGGATCGCCCCCGGCTCGCCCGCCGACATGGTCGTCTTCTCCGCGCGCAAGCTCTACTCGCTCCTCGCAAGGCCCTCGACCCCGAGGCGCCTCATCCACGGCGAGGCGTTCCGCGAGGCGTCCCTTCCCGACTTCGACGAGCAGGCGCACTGGCCCAAGGCCTAGCGCCCGCCCGTCCCGCCCCAGGACCACGGATGAGCCCCGAAGCGCACACGGCAGCCCCCGCGGCGGTGAACCTGCGCTACCTCGTGCCGATCTGCCTCGCGGCGACGTTCGGGGGCCTGCTCTTCGGCTACGACACGGGCGTCATCTCCGGCGCCATCGAGCCGCTGACGGCGCGGTTCGCCCTGGGTGACTTCATGAAGGGATGGGCCTCGGGCTGCGTGCTGATCGGCTGCGCGGCCGGCGTCCTCCTTGTCGGGCCCCTCTCCGACCGGCTCGGCCGCAAGCCGGCCCTCCTGCTCTCGGCGGCCATGTTCTTCGTCTCCGCCATCGGCACGGCGCTCCCGAGGGACATCGCGGTCTTCATCGCCTTCCGCATCCTGGGCGGGGTCGGCATCGGGATCGCCTCCATCTCGACCCCGATGTACATCGCCGAGGTCACCCCGGCGCACATCCGCGGCCGGATGGTCGCGGTCAACCAGATCGCCATCGTGGTCGGCCTCGCGGCGACCTCGCTCGTCAACTTCTACATCGCCCGGGGCGGCGACCAGGCGTGGCTCATCAGCACGGGCTGGCGCTGGATGTTCGCCACCGGCATCGCCCCCTCCGTGGTCTTCGCCCTCCTGCTCCTTCCGATCCCCGAGAGCCCCCGCTGGATGATCGAGATGGGGCGGGACGCCGAGGCGAGGGCCGTCCTCGCCAAGGTGGGCGGCGCCGCCTTCGCCGACTCGGAATACGCGAGCGTCAAGGCCGCCGTCTCCCACGATCAGGGGGGCTGGTCGCAGCTCCTCTCCCCGAGGCTGCGCAAGCCGCTCGCCATCGGGATCACGCTCGCCGTGCTCCAGCAGGTGACGGGGATCAACGTCTTCATGTATTTCGGGGCGACCATCTTCAGGAACATGAGCGCCTCCACGGGCGTGGACGCGGGCCTTCTGCAGCAGGCCATCATCAACGGGGCGTGCGTCCTCTTCACGCTGGTCGCCATCGCCTCCGTCGACCGCTGGGGCCGCAAGCCCCTCATGCTGCTCGGCGCCGTGGGCATGGGCGCGAGCCTCCTCGCCATGGGCGCCATGGCCCAGTTCATGACCGACAGGAGCGCGTCCTCCGGCTGGATGCTGCTCTCCATCGTCCTCTACATCGCCGCCTTCGGCCTCTCGGTGGGGCCGGTGGTCTGGGTCATCCTCTCCGAGATCTTCCCGACGGCGGTCCGGGGCCGGGCGCTGGGGCTCGCCGCCTTCTTCCTGTGGGCCGCGGACTACGGCGTGACCCAGACCTTCCCGATCATGGACGCCAAGGGCTCCTGGTTCGTGCGCGAGATGAACCATGCGTTCCCCTTCTACGCCTACGCGGCGTTCTGCGCGGTCCTCGGGATTGTGGTGTGGCGCCTTGTCCCCGAGACAAAGGGGCGCACGCTTGAGGAGATAGAGGAGGAATGGAGCCACTAGAACGACCCGCGGAAACGCCCCGAGCCCAACCTGGGAGACACCTATGACATCGCACCCCTTCACACGCCCGCCCGCGCCCCGCGCGGTGGCACTCCTGGCCCTCGCCCTTGCCCTCGCCGGCGCGGCGCACGCGGACCCGGCCAGGTACGCCGTCGAGCCGCAGTTCCAGCTCCTCCGATTCGGCGAGGTCATGCCGACGGGCTGGATCCGCGAGCAGTTCATCCGGGACCTGAAGGTCGGCTTCGCCGGCCACATGCCCGAGGTCGCCCCCATGACCTGCGGGGCGCTGATATTCGGGGTCAACCGGAACACCCCCGACCACATCCAGAACGCCGGGGGCGGCAGCTGGGGCGGCGCCGAGGGCGCGTGGTGGAAAGGCGAGACCGAGGGCAACTGGCGGACCGGCAGCACCATGATGGAGCTCCTGACGGGCCTGCCCGCGGAGCGGGCCCAGGCCGACGCGAAGGTCGACTACCTCCTCAAGGCGCAGGACGCCGACGGCTACATGGGCATCTACGGCCCGACGCTGCGGTGGGCCGGGGGCGACGTGGACAACGGCGAGCTCTGGACCCAGACCTGCATCTTCCGCGGGCTGATCGCCTACTACGAGGCGACCGGGAAGGCCGAGGTCCTCGCCGCGGTCGAGCGCGCCGTCCAGCTGACCATGAGCCACTACGGCGAGGGCCGGGTCGACCCCTACGGCGCCGAGACGCAGAACCACAACCTGATGTTCACCGACGTGGTGGAGCGGCTCTACGACCTGACCGGCAACACCGCCTACCGCGACTTCGGGGTCTACCTCTACCGGGACTACTCCAGGCACATGAGGACGGACATCGCGCTCGCGACGCTCCTGTCGGCGGACCACCCGTTCGAGGGCCACGGCGCGACGACCTACGAGGGCCTGAGGGTGCCGATATGGGCCGCCTACGCGACGGGGGACGCAGTCCTGCGCGCCGCGGCGGACGAGGGGTTCGCGAAGTCGTGGGTCCACGTGTCGCCGACCGGCGGCCCCGTCTCGGACGAGTTCATCGCGAACAAGCCGACCGACCCCGACCTGGGCGGCTACGAGGGCTGCGGGGAGAAGGAATGGATGACGTCCCTCCTCAGCGCGGCGCAGAAGACCGGGCGGGCCGCGCTCGCCGAGCAGGCCGAGACCACCTTCTACAACTCGGTCCAGGGCACGCGCCTTCCCGACGGGACGGCGCTGACCTACGTCTCGACGGACAACCTCGCCCGGATCGAGGGCGCGATCATGAACCGCGTGATCTTCTCCCCCGCCCACGAGGACGTCGCCAACTGCTGCGCCCCGAACTTCACGCAGATCGGCCCCGTCTTCGTGCGCAGCATGTGGATGCGCGCCGCGGACGGCCTGGCGGCCACGCTCTACGGGCCCTCGGAGGTGCATACGACCGTCGCGGGCACGGCGGTGCGGATCGCGGAGGAGACCACCTACCCCTTCTCGGAGGCGCTGCGCATCGGCGTCGACCCGGAGAAGCCCGCCGCCTTCGTCCTGCACCTGAGGATCCCCTCGTGGGCCTCGAGCATCTCGGCCACCTGCGACGGGGCCGACGTGCGCCGCGCGGGCGACTGGCTCCTCGTCTCCAAGACCTGGCACGCCGGGGACGCCGTGCAGCTCTCCTTCGGCGCGCAGGCGCAGCCCGTGCCCGCCAACAACGGGGAGTTCTACGTGCGGCGCGGGCCGCTCTTCTACGCCCTGCCGATCGCCGCCATCAAGAGGCCCGTCAAGGACTACCCCGTCCCCGGCTTCCACGACTACCTCGTGTTCCCCGAGGTGTGGGCCCAGGGCCACTATGCGCTGTCCCAGGCGCCGGACGGCGCCTTCGGCCTCGCGCAGAACGGCGCGGCCGACGCGCGGTACCCGTGGGACGCCTCGCCCGTCCGCCTCCAGGCCAAGGTCCTGAACCAGGGCACGGGCAAGATGGAGACGATCGCCCTCGTTCCCATGGGAAGCGGCGAGGCGATCCTGCGGCGCATGACCTTCCCCATGGCCCCGTGACGGCCCGGCTCCCATGAAACCCATCAAGGTCGGCATCCTGGGCGCGGGCGGCTTCGCCCGGGCCTTCACCCCCCTCTTCAAGGTCCACCCGCAGGTGCGCGCCGTGAGCCTGACGGAGATCCTGCCGGAGCGCAGGAGGGCGGAGGCCGAGCTGGCGGGCGTGACCGAGACCTACGGCTCCCTGGACGAGCTCCTCGCGAGCGACTGCGACGCGGTGGCGATCTTCACCCAGCGCTGGCTCCACGCCCCGCAGGCGATCGCCGCGCTGAAGGCCGGCAAGCACGTCTACTCGGCGGTGCCGGCCGGCAACACGCTCGAGGAGCTCGGCGAGCTGGTGGAGACCGTCAGGAGGACGGGCCTCATCTACATGCTCGGCGAGACGAGCTACTACTACCCCTCGACGCTCTTCTGCCGCGAGATGTGGCGCCAGGGGAGGTTCGGCAGGTTCGTCTACGGCGAGGGCGAGTACATGCACGACATGTCGCACGGCTTCTACCAGGCCTACCAGCACAGCGGCGGCCCGGACTGGAAGCGGACCGCGGGCGTGCCGCCCATGCTCTATCCCACCCACACGATGAGCATGATCGTGAGCGTGACCGGGGCGCACCTGACGCGCGTCTCCTGCCTCGGCCAGGTGGACAAGAGCGGCGACGGCGTCTTCGGCAGGGGACAGAACCAGTGGGACAACGCCTTCAGCAACGAGACCGCGCTCTTCCGGACGAGCGACGGCGGCACCGCGAGGATCAATGAGTTCCGCAGGGTCGGCCACTGGGGCGGCCGCTCGGTGCGCCTGAGCCTCTTCGGGACCGAGGGCTGCTACGAGGAGCAGCCCGAGGGCGACGTCTGGGTCAACCGCGACCGCGAGATCACCCCGCTCAACGACCTGCTGCGCTGCGTCCCGGTCGCCGAGAGCGACCGCAAGGCCGCCGGCGAGCCCAAGGACAGCACCCAGCACGACTTCTACTCGGGCATGGCCCCCGTGCACCCCACGTGGCGCCTGCCGCCGGAGCTCGTGAACCGCCCGAGCGGCCACCACGGCTCGCACCACTTCCTCGTGGACGACTTCGTGCGGTCCTGCACCACGGGCGCCCTGCCGCCCAACCACGTCTGGGCCGCGGCCCGCTACAACATCCCCGGGATCGTCGCCCACGAGTCCGCGAAGCGCGACGGGGAGCTGCTCGACGTCCCCGACCTCGGGGGGCCCCCGGCGGGCTCCGCGATGCTCTCGGACCTCCTGGAGAAGCTCGCGCCGTCCACGCCTGCGTGGACGCTGCCGAAGCCCGCCTTCACGGGCCAGCCATGGTGGTGAGACGCAGATATCCCCGCCGCGCGCCGCCGTCAGGCCTCCACGGGCTCCTTGAAGGCCTGAAGGCACTCCCGCGGGCCGCGTCCGTACGCCTGGGTGAACACCCGGTGGAACTGGGCGTAGCTTCCGAAGCCCGCGGCGTAGACGGCCTCCGTGATCGTCCTCGGCTCGGGCTGGCGGATGTACTGCATGAAACGGGCGAGCCGGACGGAGTTGCGGTAGCGGCTCACCGACACGCCGATCTGGCGCGTGAACATGCGGCTCAGGTGCGCCTCGCTGGCGCCGCAGCGCAGCGCCAGCGCGCGCAGGCTCTGCTTCTCGCTGCCCTTGCTGATCGAGTCGAGCGCCTTGCGCACCGCCGAGTGCAGCGTGACCGAGTCGCCGCTCCCCGTGCCCGCCCGCTGGCAGCGCCAGCAGAGCAGCAGCAGGTGGTGCAGCCCCGCGTTCAGGCCGTCGGGGTCCCTGTGGTCGTACCTGAAGTCGGAGGCGACGCCGAAGCCCGCCTCGCGGTTCAGCACGTCGGGGTCCGGCGCCGCCTCCATGAGGCTGTCCATCGTCTTTCGGACGAGGTCGAAGTCCTCCACGGGGAGCACCGTGTGGAGCACGCCGTCCACCTCGGCCCTGTCGCGCTTCAGCCCCTCGTACGACGCGCTCCGGCAGGAGCGCGCGATCAGGCGCGGCTTGAACACGGCGACGTAGTTCTCGGCGTCGCTGGAGCGGTCGACCAGCTGGTGCTCCTGGGAGGGGTAGAGCCAGAGGAGCGTGCGCCGGCCGAACGTGAAGCGCTGCTCGCCGAGGACGTAGCTGATCGTGCCCCGCACGACCAGGTTCAGCTCCAGCTCGACGTGCCGGTGGCTCCTGATGGTCGGCGGGTTGCGCGCCGACTCCACGAGGTAGATCAGCCCGTCATACTGCCTCCCAAGCTTCAGGTCCTCCAGCATGTGAGCAAATAATGAGAACTATTTCACAGAAGGCGAGAAGACCGTGGCACCCCGTTGGGCTACACTGACCCCGCTGCGCCCCATGCCCATGAGTTCCCGCCCCTTTGGCTCGCTCCCCTCCGGTGAATCCGTCGAGGCCTACACCCTGACAAACGGGTCCGGGGCGTCCGTGCAGGTCCTGGACTACGGCGGGATCATCACGTCCCTCTTCATGCCGGACCGCCACGCGCGGCTGGCCGACATCGTCCTCGGGTTCCGCGACCTCGGGGACTATGCCCGCGGGCACCCGTACTTCGGGGCCATCCTGGGGCGCATCGCGGGCCGGGTCACGGGTGGGCGCCTCTCGGTGGACGGCGCGACCTTCCCGCTCGAGCGCAACGAGGGCCGCAACCACATCCACGGCGGGCGCCGCGGCCTGGACAAGCGCGTCTGGGACGCAGAGGCGCTTCCGCGGGACGACGGCGGCGCGTCGCTGCGGCTCTCCTACAGGAGCCCCGACGGCGAGGAGGGCTATCCCGGGACGGTCGACATCGCCGTCACCTACACGCTGACGGCCGACAACGCCTTCGTCATCGAGTCCGAGGCCACCTCCGACCGCGTGACCCCGCTCAGCCTCGGCAACCACTCCTACTTCAACCTCGCGGGCGAGGGCTCCCGCGACCTCTCGGGCCACGAGGTCCAGATCCTCGCGGACGACTACGTGCCGACGGACGACGCCATGACGCTCTCCGACACGCGGATGTCGGTCGCCGGGCTCGGGGCGGACTTCAGGAGCCCGAGGCGCATGGAGGAGGCCCTGCCGACGCTCTTCAGGGCGCACGGCGACGTGTACCTCCTGCGCAAGGACGGCGAGCCGCAGCCGGCGAGCCCGAGGCTCGTCGCCCGGGTCGTCGAGCACGGCAGCGGGCGCGTGCTCGAGGTGCGCACCGACGAGGCGTGCCTGCAGTTCTACACGGGCGTCGGGCTCGACGGCACACGCGTCGGCAAGTCGGGGCTCCCCTACGGCCCGCACGCCGGCTTCTGCCTGGAGTGCCACGGCTATCCCAACGGCTCGGGCGCGGCGCCCTTCGGCGACATCCTCGTGGGCCCCGGCCGCCCGCAGCGCCACCGCACCATCTACGGGTTCTCCACATCGTGAGCCACGACCACGAAACAGCGGTCCTGTCCCGGCCGCCCATGAAGCTCGACTACAGCCTGGTCGGCGTGAACTCCACGGCCGCCGTCGAGAAGGGCCTCGCCGAGGCGGACTGGTACCAGTGCCCGGTCCCGCGGGAGACGATGCGCAAGCTCCTCGAGCGCCGCGACGGGCCGGCGATGCGCGACATCGCCCTCTGGGTCGTGCTGATCGCCGGCTTCGGCTGGGCGACCTGCGCCCTCTGGGGGACCTGGTGGGCGGTCCTTCCCTACCTCGCCTACGCCGTCCTCTACGCCTCGACCTCCGACTCCCGCTGGCACGAGTCCGGGCACGGCACGGCGTTCAGGACCGACTGGATGAACAACGCCCTCTACGAGGTGGCGTCGTTCATGATCATGCGGGAGTCGACCCCGTGGCGCTGGAGCCACACCCGCCACCACAGCGACACGATCATCGTGGGGCGCGACCCGGAGATCGCGGTGCCGCGGCCCCCGAACCTGGTGGACATCACGAAGAGCTTCTTCGGCCTCGGGACCTACCCGGTCTACTTCAAGAAGATCATCCTGCACTCCCTCGGCCGGTCGCTGCCCGAGGAGAGGACCTACATCCCCGAGTCGGAGTTCCCGAAGGTCTTCGCCAAGGCGCGCGTCTACGTGGCGATCTACGCCGCCGTCATCGCCACGGCGATCGCGACCCATAGCTTCCTGCCGCTCTTCCTCGTCGGCTTCACCAACTTCTTCGGGACGTGGCTCATGGTCGTCTACGGGCTCACCCAGCACGCCGGCCTCGCCGAGAACGTCCTCGACCACCGCCTCAACTGCCGGACGGTCTACATGAACGCGGTCAACCGGTACCTCTACTGGAACATGAACTACCACGTGGAGCACCACATGTTCCCGCTGGTGCCGTACCACGCGCTCCCGAGGCTCCACGAGCTCGTGAAGGACGACTGCCCCGTCCCCTACACCAGCATCCTCAACGCCTGGCGGGAGATCGTCCCCTCGGTCCTGAGGCAAAGGAAGGACCCGGCCTACTTCGTCAGGCGCCGGCTCCCCGAGCCCAAGGGACGCCCCGTCGAGGAGGGCCGCTCCTCGCACGCGCGCCCCGACGCGCAGGGCTGGATAGAGGTCTGCGCCGCCGCCGACCTCGGCCCCGCGGACGTGATCCGCTTCGACCACGAGAAGCGGACGTTCGCCCTCTGCCGCGACGCGGGCGGCTCCCTCTACGCGACCGACGGCATCTGCACGCACGGCAACACGCACCTGGCCGGGGGCCTCGTGATCGGCCGCACGATCGAGTGCCCGAAGCACAACGGCAGGTTCAACCTGAGGGACGGCTCGCCGGCCCGGGCCCCGGTCTGCAGGGGCCTCGCCACCTACCCGATCGAGGAGCGCCGCGGCCGCATCCACCTGAACGTCACCCACGCCGCCGGCGTGGGCGCCCGCGCCCAGAGATCCTTCAGGCTGCGCGTCGTCAGCAACAGGAGCGTCTCCACCTTCATCCGGGAGCTGGTCCTCGAGCCCGCGGACCCCGCCGAGAAGGTCGCGTTCACCCCGGGCGACTACCTGCAGCTCGACATCCCCCCCTACGACGAGATCCGCTTCCGCGACTTCGACATCCCCGAGCCGTACGCGTCCGTCTGGGAGGCCCAGCACGTGTTCGACCTGGTCGCCAGGAACCCCGGGCCGGCCCGCCGCAACAACTACTCGATCGCGAGCAACCACGCCCTGGAGCGCGAGCTGCGCTTCAACGTGCGGATCGCGACGCCGCCCCCCGGCCAGGACTGCCCGCCGGGCGTCGGCTCCGCGTACGCCTTCAGCCTCAGGGCCGGCGACATCGTCACCGCCATCGGCCCCTTCGGCGAGTTCCACGTCAAGCCCACCCAGCGCGAGATGGTCTTCATCGGAGGCGGGGCCGGCATGGCCCCGCTGCGCGCCCACCTCTCGCACCTCTTCGAGACGCTGCACACCGCCCGCAGGGTCAGCTTCTGGTACGGGGCCCGCTCCAGGCAGGAGATCTTCTACGAGGACTACTTCCGCTGCCTGGCGAAGGCGCACCCGAACTTCTCGTTCCACCTGGCCCTATCCTCCCCGCTGCCGGGCGACGGCTGGAGCGGCAAGGTCGGCTTCATCCACGAGGTCGTCCTCGAGGACTACCTCAAGGGGTGCGCGAACCCCAAGGCCGTGGAATACTACCTGTGCGGCCCGCCGCAGATGATCAAGGCGTGCACGCGGATGCTCGCGGAGCTGGGCGTCCCCGACAGCCAGGTCGCCTACGACGAGTTCTAGCCGCGGGCGCCCGAGGCCCATACCCTCCCGAGATGCCCAACACCTTCGAGAACAACCTGCCGCGCAGGACGCGCTTCGGCCGCGGCGTCGCCTCCGACCTGCCGGGGGAGCTCGCCCGCCTCGGACGGGCAAAGCCCTTCATCGTCACCGACGCCGGCGTGAGGGCCGCCGGCCTGCTGGCGCAGGTGACCGGCGCCCTGGACGGCGCCGGCGTCAGCTACTTCACCTTCGACCAGACGGAGCCCGAGCCGCCGTTCAGCAGCGTCGCGTCGGCGACCGGCTCGATCCGCTCCGCCGGCTTCCGGGCCGACGTGGTCGTCGCCCTCGGGGGCGGGAGCGTGATCGACACGGCGAAGCTCGTGGCCGCGACGCTCCTCGACGGGCGCGACGCCCGCAAGCTGGCGGGCATCGGCAAGGTGGGGAGCCGCGGCGTGCCGCTCGTCTGCCTGCCGACGACCTCCGGCACGGGATCCGAGGCGACGCCGGTCGCGATCTTCACCGACCCGGAGACGGGCAACAAGATGGGTGTCGTCGACCCGTGCCTCGTGCCCGACCTCGTGCTCCTCGATCCCGCGCTGACCGACGGCCTGCCCCCGCTTCCCACGGCGGCCGCGGGCATGGACGCCCTGGTCCACGCGCTCGAGGCCTTCACGGCGAAGGTGGCGACCCCGCTGGCCCGCGGCCTGGCGCTCGAGGCGGCGAGGCGGCTCGGCCCCGCGCTGCCCGCGGTCTGCAGGGACGGCAGGGACCGCCCCGCGCGGGACGCCATGCTGATCGGCGCCAACCTGGCCGGGCTAGCCTTCGCGAACTCGTCCTGCACCGGCACGCACGCCCTGGCCCTTCCGCTCGGCGGGCGCTTCCACGTCGTCCACGGCGTGGCGACCGGCTGCCTCGTCGCCGAGACGACGCGGCACAACCTTGCCGCCTGCCGCGCCGACGTCGCGGTGTTCGCCGCGGCCCTCGGCTGGCCGGACGACCCGGACGGCTTCCCCGACCGGCTCGCCGCGCTCGCCGGGGCGATAGGCTTGCAAAAGGCGCTCTCCTCCACCGCAGTTCCCGAGGCGGCCTACGCCGAGATGGCGAAGCAGGCCGTCGCCAACCGCCGACTCATGGACCCCAACCCCCGCCCCATCACCGAGGCCGACGCGGCGGACATCTACCGGCGGACCCTTGCGAGGCATGCCTGACGTCGTCCAGCCCGTCCTCTCGAGGCTCGCCGTCCGCCCCGGGCTGTGGATGGACGGCCGATGGAGGGAGGAGGGGCGCGAAAGGCTCGCCGTGACGGACCCGTCCACGGGGGACGAGATGAGGACCGTCCCCCTCGCGGGGCCGGACGAGTTCAGGGCGGCCATCGACGGGGCCGAGCGCGCCTTCGCGTCCTGGCGAAACGAGCCCGCCGCGTCCCGCGGCAACATCCTGAAGAAGGCGGCGGCCCTCATGGCGCAGCGCCGAGGCGACCTGGCCGAGATCCTCACCCGCGAGCAGGGCAAGCCGCTCGCGCAGTCTCTGGCCGAGGTCGACTACGCCGCGAGCTTCTTCCAGTGGTTCGGCGAGGAGGCCCGCAGGCTCTCCGGCCGGATCCAGCCGCACCCCGTGGACGGCCGCGAGTACCATGTGAGGCGCGTGCCCGCGGGGGTCGCGGGCCTCGTCACCCCCTGGAACTTCCCGATCGCCCAGGGCGCGAAGAAGGTCTCCGCGGCCCTGGCCGCCGGGTGCACCGCCGTCTGGAAGCCCTCGGAGCTCACCCCGCTTGTCGCCCTGGCGCTTGGCCCGCTCCTTAAGGAGGCCGGCCTGCCCGACGGGGTGCTGCAGATCCTGCCCGCGATGGGGCCCGCCGCGGGCGAGGCCTTCACGTCGGACCCGAGGGTGCGGGTCCTCTCCCTCACGGGATCCACGAACACCGGCCGCACCCTCATGAAGGCCGCGTCGCGGCACCTGCCGCGCCTGTCGTTTGAATTGGGGGGCAACGCCCCGTTCATCGTCCTGGCGGACGCGGACCTGGACACAGCGGCGGCCGATCTCGTCAAGCTGAAGCTCCTCTGCTCGGGCCAGGTCTGCGTGACCGCCAACCGCGTCTTCGTTCCCTCCAAGCTTGAGGCGCCGTTCGCGGCGCGCCTGAAGGCGCTCTGGTCGGGCCTCAGGGTGGGCGGCGGCCTCACGCCCGGCGTAGACGCCGGGCCGCTCATCCACGCCAAGGCCTGCGAGCGGGTCGCCTCCGTGGTCGCCGCCGCGCTCAAGTCCGGTGCCGAGGTCGTCGCGGAGAACCGCACGCACGAGGCCGACGGCGCGCTCTCCAGGGGCAGCTTCTGCGCGCCCGTGATCCTGCGCGGCGTGCGGGACGACATGGCGCTCGCCCAGGAGGAGATCTTCGGCCCGGTCCTTCCGCTCCTCGGCTATGACGACCTGGCGGACGCCGTCCGCCGCGCGAACGCGACCCCCTACGGGCTCGCGGCCTACGTCTACGGCAGGGACACCGCGCTCGCCAACGCCGTGGCCAACGCCCTGGACGCCGGCATAGTCGGCGTGAACGAGTGGCGGCCCCTGCGCTCCGAGATCCCCTTCGGGGGCGTCAAGTCGAGCGGCCTCGGCAGCGAGGGGGGCGAGGAGGGCCTGCTGGAATTCTGCGAGCTCAAGGTCATCGGAACCCCAAGCCCGCGGATTCCCGGCTAGGCCCAAAACGGAACAGGAACTGCTTAGGCCCTTTGGAGGCTCCGAGGGACCCGTCCGGCCCGTAACATCAACGTAACACATCCCCCCACCATGTCCAAAATCATCCATCCCCTTGAGCCCCTCGGCCCGCAGGAAGTCCAGCAAGCCATCAAGATCCTCAGGGATTCCGGGAAGGTGACGCCCACGACGCGGTTCGTCACGGTCAGCCTAAGGGAGCCCGAGAAGGCGCTCGTCCTCGCCTTCGACGGCACCAAGGCCCCCGCGCGGGAGGCCGCGGTCATCCTCTTCGACAACGCGACCAACACCTGCGTCGAGGCGACGGTCTCCCTCGCGCAGGGCTCGGTGGCGTCCTGGACGCCGGTCCCGGGCGTGCAGCCGACGATGACAGCGGACGAGCAGGTCGAGTGCGAGCAGGCGGTCCTCTCGAGCCCCGAGTTCAAGGCGGCGCTCAGGCGCCAGTACGGCGTCGAGGACACGAAGCTCGTCATGGTCGACATCTGGAGCGCCGGGAACTACGGCTCCGAGGAGGACCGCACGATGCGGCTCGCCCGGCCCCTGTGCTTCCTGCGGATGGACCCTACGGACAACGGCTACGCGAAGCCCATCGAGGGCCTTCGGCCGGTCGTCGACCTGAACGCGATGAGGGTGATCCGGGTCGAGGAGTTCGGCCACTGGCCGCTTCCGCCGCAGCAGTCGAACTACGCCGCGGACCGCAGGTCCGGCTTCCGAAGCGACATCAAGCCCCTCTCGATCACGCAGCCGGAAGGGCCGAGCTTCGAGGTCGACGGCTACCGGGTGCGCTGGCAGAAATGGAGCTTCGTCATCGGCTTCAACGGCCGCGAGGGCCTGACGATGAACCACCTCTGCTACGAGGACGGCGGCCGCAGCCGCTCCGTTCTCTACCGGGGCTCGCTGTCCGAGATGGTCGTGCCCTACGGCGACCCGGCGCCGCAGCAGGCGCGCAAGAACGCATTCGACGCCGGTGAGTACGGCCTCGGCTACTGCGCCAACAGCCTCGAGCTCGGCTGCGACTGCCTCGGCTTCATCAAGTACTTCGACGGGCACCTCTGCACCAGCCGGGGCGAGCTGATGACGATCAGGAACGCGGTCTGCATGCACGAGGAGGACTACGGCATCCTCTGGAAGCACACCGACCGGAGGCTGAACACCCCGGAGGTACGCCGCTCGAGGCGGCTCGTCATCTCGTCGATCGCGACCGTCGAGAACTACGAGTACGGCTTCTTCTGGTACCTCTACCAGGACGGCAACATCCAGTTCGAGATCAAGCTGACCGGCATC
>Ga0265319_1001381_pt1 | contig 14593 bp, 16 predicted proteins | sample 4824metaG_FD_192443 | JGI IMG/M metagenome (GOLD analysis project Ga0265319, IMG submission 192443) | Rhizosphere microbial communities from Carex aquatilis grown in University of Washington, Seatle, WA, United States - 4-8-24 metaG | ecosystem: Host-associated > Plants > Roots > Rhizosphere >...
GATCGGCTCGAACGTGATGACCGTCCACGGCGTCGCGCGGCTGCACGGCTGCGAGCACACGGTCGCGCCCGACCACATCGAGATCGGCTCGTTCATGGCGCTCGCCGGCGTGACCGGCGGCGAGCTGACGATCAAGCACGTGATCGCGCAGGACCTGCGGATGATCCGCCTCGTGTTCGCGCGCCTCGGCCTGGAGAGCGAGCTGCGGGGCGACGACCTGTTCGTGCCCGGTGGGCAGAAGCTCGTGATCCACAACGACGCCGGCGGCTACCAGCCGAAGGTCGAGGACGGGCCGTGGCCCGCCTTCCCGGCCGACCTGACGTCGATCGCGCTCGCGCTCGCGACCCAGTCGGAGGGGTCGGTCATCATCCACGAGAAGATGTTCGAGAACCGCCTCTTCTTCACCGACAAGCTGCAGCTGATGGGCGCCGCGATCACGATCTGCGATCCGCACCGCGCGCTCGTCGTCGGCTCGCGCCGGCTGCGCGGGGAACGGCTCGAGTCGCCGGACATCCGCGCCGGCATGGCGATGCTGATCGCCGCGCTGTGCGCCGAGGGCACGACCGAGATCGGCAACGTCCGTCAGATCGACCGCGGCTACGAGCGGATCGACGAGCGCCTGCGCGCGCTCGGCGCGCGCATCGAGCGCGTCGAGGACGGCCAGCGCGTCCACGCCCACTAGCATCGCGCTGCGAATGAGCGACGCAACCGGCACGGCGCCCGCGGGCGCCCCGACGATTCACCCGATCCCGAGCGGGACGCGCGACGTGCTGCCCGAGGAGATGCGCGAGCTGCGCAGAATCACCGCCCGCGCGCTCGAGGTCTTCCAGGCGGCCGGCTACGGCGAGGTCCAGACGCCGGCGCTCGAGTACGAGGAGACGCTCGCGCGCGGCGACGTGCGCGGCGCGCCGCCGGCGTATCGCCTGTTCGACGAGCACGGCAGAGTGCTCGTGCTGCGCTCCGACATGACGGTGCCGATCGCGCGGCTCGTGGCGACGCGCTTCGCCGACGCCGACACGCCGCTGAAGCTCTGCTACCTCGCGCACGCCTACCGCGGCGTGCGTCCGCAGCGCGGGCAGCCGCGGGAGTTCCTGCAGGCGGGGATCGAGCTGATCGGCGCGCCCGCTCCGCAGGGCACCGCGGAGGTGTTGACGGTGCTGTGCGACGTGCTCGACGCGATCGGCCTGGAGGGCTACCGCATCGGCCTCGGCGACGTCGGCCTCTACCAGGCGCTGCTCGACGGCTGCGGCGTGGACGGCCCGGGGCGCGAGCGGATCCTGCACGAGCTGGTGTCGCGCGACTTCGTCGGCCTGGAGCGCGAGGTCGGTGCGCTCGGCCTCGGCGCCGAGGCGGCGGAGCTGCTCGTGCGCGTGCCGCAGCTGCGCGGCGGTCCCGAGGTGCTCGCCGATCTCGACGGGCACGCCGCCGAGGCGGCCGAGGGGCTGCGCGGCGTGCACGCGCTGCTGGAGCCGCGCGTGGCCGAGCGGCTCATCTTCGACCTCGGGCTCGTGCGCAGCCTCGGCTACTACACGGGCGCGATCTTCCAGGTCTACGACCCGGCGCTCGGCGTGCCGCTCGGCGGCGGTGGGCGCTACGACGAGCTGCTCGGGCGCTTCGGGCGGCCGCTGCCGGCGGTCGGCTTCGCGCTGAACGCCGAGCGGCTGCACATCGCGCTGGCCGGCGAGGAGCGCGGGGAGCGGGGAGGGGGCTCGTGAGCGCCGAGGGCGGGCTGACGATCGCGGTGCCGCGCGGCGCGCTGTTCAAGGAGACGCTCGACCTGCTCGACGCGATCGGGATCGACACGAGCGAGGTGCGCTCCAACGACCGCAAGCTGCTGTTCCGCGACGTCGGGATCATCACGATGCGGCCCTCCGACGTGCCGACGTACGTGGCGGCCGGCGCCGCCGACATCGGCGTGACCGGCAAGGACGTGCTGATCGAGCAGGCCGAGCGCGAGGTCTACGAGCTGCTCGACCTCGGCTACGGGAAGTGCACGATGGTGCTCGCCTCCGTCGCGGGCGACGATCCGATGGAGGAGGCGCGCCGTCGCCTCGGCATGATGCGGATCGCGACGAAGTACCCGAAGATCGCCGCACGCCACTTCGCCGCGACCGGACGCCAGGCGGAGATGGTCGAGGTCAAGGGATCCGTCGAGCTGGCGCCGCTGACCGGCCTCGTCGACGGGATCGTCGACCTCACCGCGACCGGCACGACGCTGCGCGAGAACGGGCTCGTCGTGCGCGAGGAAATTGTCGTCTGCACCGCGCGGCTGATCGCCAACCCGGTCGCCCACAAGCTGAAGGCGGCGGCGATCGACGAGCTGCTGGAGCGCGTGCGTGCGGCTTGAGCGCCGCACGCTGAGCGGGGATCCGGCCGCGCTCGTCGCGGAGCTGCGCGGGCTGGTGCCCGGTGCGGGCGACGTCGCCGAGGCGGTCGTGCGGATCGTGCTTGACGTCCGCCACGGCGGCGACGAGGCGCTCGAGCGTCATCGCCGCGAGCTGGACGCCGGCGGCGGCGAGCCCGGGCCGGTACGCGTGCCGGCCGGCGAGATAGCGGCGGCGCTCGCCGGCCTCGACGGCGACGTGCGCGCGGCGCTGGAGCTGGCAGTCGAGAACGTGCGCGTGGTCGCCGAGGCGGGCTTGGACGAGGAGCGCGAGGTGGCGCTGCCGCAGGGGCAGCACGTGGCCCTGCGCGAGGTTCCGGTCGCACGCGCCGCGGTCTATGTGCCCGGCGGACGGGCGCCCTACCCGAGCACCGTGATCATGGGCGCGGTGACCGCGCGGGCGGCCGGCGTCCGTGAGGTCGTCGTCTGCACGCCCTCCGATGACCCGCTCGTGCTGGCGGCGTGCGCGCTCGCGGGCGTGGAGGAGGTCTACCGGATGGGCGGCGCGCACGCGATCGCGGCGCTCGCGCACGGGACCGAGACGATCCCGCAGGTCGACGTGATCGTCGGGCCGGGCAACCTCTACGTGCAGGAGGCGAAGCTCGTCGTGCGCGGTGAGGTCGGGATCGACGGCTTCGCCGGTCCGAGCGACCTGCTCGTCGTGCTCGACGGCGCGGCCGACGCGCGGCTGGCCGCGCTCGACCTGCGCGCGCAGGCGGAGCACGGGGCGGACAGCCTCGTCGTCGCCGTCGCGGCCGACGCGGCGGTGCTCGACGCGCTCGCGGCCGAGCTGGAGGGCGCGCCGGAGGCAGGCGCCGCGGTGCTCGTGCAGACCGCCGACCTCGACGCCGCGCTTGCGCTGGCGGAGACGTTCGCGCCCGAGCACCTCGAGCTGATCGGGCCCGGCGCGGAGGCGCTCGCACCGCGTGTGACGCGCGCCGGCTGCCTGTTCGTCGGCGCCGGAGCGGCGACCGCGTTCGGCGACTACCTCGCCGGCTCCAACCACGTGCTGCCGACCGACGGCGCTGCGCGCTACGCCTCCGGCTTGTCGGCGCGGACGTTCCGCCGCCGGATGGCGGAGGTGCGGATTCCCCCGGCGGCAGCCGCCGCGCTGGCGCCGCACGGCGTCGCACTGGCCCGTGCCGAGGGCTTCGCGGCGCACGCGGAGTCAATGTCGGCCCGCATCCGGGAGAATGGAGCGCGATGAGCCGCAGCGCCGAGATCCACCGCACGACCGGCGAGACCGACGTGCGCCTGACGCTGGCCCTCGACGGGTCGGGCGACGGCGCGCGCGAGACGGGCGTCGGATTCCTCGACCACATGCTCGACCTGCTCGCGCGCCACGGCCGCCTCGACCTCGAGGTGGCGGCGAGCGGCGACCTGCAGACGGGCGCGCACCACACCGTCGAGGACGTCGGCATCTGCCTCGGGCAGGCGCTCGACGAGGCGCTCGGCGACCGCGCCGGGATCTACCGCTACGGGGCCGCGACGATCCCGATGGACGAGGCGCGCGCGTCGTGCGCGATCGACGTCTCGGGCCGCGCGTTCCTGTCGTATGACGCCGAGCTGCCGGCCGGCGCGATCGGCAACTTCGACCACGAGCTGGCGGAGGAGTTCTTCCGCGCGGTGGCGTCGAACGCCAAGCTGACGCTGCACCTGACCGTCGAGGCGGGCACGAACGTCCACCACATCGTCGAGGCGCTGTTCAAGGCGTTTGCGCGCGCGCTGCGGGCGGCGATCGCGATCGATCCGACGGAGACGGGCGTGCCGAGCACGAAGGGCACGCTGACGGCATGAGCGCGGCTCCCAAGATCGCGATCGTCGACTACGGCATGGGCAACCGCCGCTCGGTCGAGAAGGCGTTCGCGCACGTCGGCGCGACGCCCGTGCTGACGCGCGATCACGACGAGATCCGGGAGGCTGACGGCGTCGTCGTGCCCGGCGTCGGCGCGTTCCCGCGCGCGATGGAGCACCTGCGCGCGCTCGGGCTCGACGCGGTGATCGTCGAGCGCGCCGAGTCGGGCGTGCCGCTGCTCGGCATCTGCCTCGGGATGCAGCTGTTGTTCGAGCGCTCGGTCGAGGTCGAGCCGGCGCGCGGCCTCGGGCTGCTGCGCGGCGACGTGCGCCCGCTCGACGCCGGCGGTCAGCGCGTGCCGCACATCGGCTGGAACGTCGTGCGCTTCGAGCGCGCCTCGCGGCTGAACGCGGGCCTGCCGGCCGAGACGGCCTTCTACCACGTGCATTCGCTCGTGCCGCACCCCGCCGACCCGGATGACGTGCTCGGCACGGCCGAGTACGGCGAGCGCTTCGCGAGCGCGGTCGCGCGCGAGAACGTCTTCGGCGTGCAGTTCCACCCGGAGAAGTCCTCGAGCGCCGGGCTGCGGCTGCTGGCGTCGTTCAGCGCCGCCTGCGACCGGGAACGGGTGGCGGCGTGATCCTCTACCCGGCGATCGACATCCGCGACGGCAAGGCCGTGCGGCTCGCGCAGGGCGACTTTGCGGCCGAGACGGTCTACGACGCCGATCCGCTCAGCGCGGCGCGTGCGTGGGTCGAGGGCGGCGCCCGCTGGCTGCATGTCGTCGACCTCGACGGCGCGCGCGACGGCGCGCCCGCAAACCTCGAGCACCTGGAGCGGATCACGCGCGAGCTGGGCGTGCCGGTGCAGTTCGGCGGCGGGCTGCGCTCGCTCGAGTCGATCGAGGCCGCGCTGGCGGCCGGCGCCGAGCGCGTGATCCTCGGCACGGCCGCGTACACCGACGTCGACTTCCTCGACGACGCGGTCGCGAAGCACGGCGCGCGCGTGACCGTGTCGGTCGACGTCCGCGGCGGGCGCGTCGCGAGCGCCGGCTGGACGCACCAGACGGAGATGGAGGCCTCGGCGGTGATCGAGCACCTCCAGCGCCGCGGCGTCAAGCGGCTCGTCTACTCGTCGATCGAGCGCGACGGGATGCTGACCGGCCCGGACGTGGAGGAGGTCAAGCGCGTCGCGGAGGCGGTGCGCGGCACGTTCATCTACTCCGGCGGGATCGGGACGCTCGAAGACCTCGGAGCGCTCGCGGAGCTGCGGCAGGTCAACCTCACCGGCGTGATCGTCGGCAAGGCGCTGTACGAGCGGCGCTTCGGCGTCGCGGAGGCGCGCGCGGCGCTGAGAGAGGACGCGGAGCGCAAGCCGAAGCGCAAGAAGGCGGACGGCGAGCGCGGCGGCGACAAGGCCGCCGAGCCGGCGTCGGGCTGAGCGCCGTGCACACGAAGCGCGTCATCCCGTGCCTCGACGTCGACGGCGGTCGCGTCGTGAAGGGCACCGGCTTCGTCGACCTGCGCGACGCGGGCGATCCGATCGAGCTGGCGCAGCGCTACGACGCCGCCGGCGCCGACGAGCTCGTCTTCCTCGACATCACGGCGACGCACGACAAGCGCGACACGGTCGTCGAGCTGGCGCGCCACACCGCCGACGAGGTCTTCATCCCGTTCACGATCGGCGGCGGGATCCGCAGCGTCGAGGATGCGCAGGCGGTGCTCGACGCCGGCTCGGACAAGGTCTCCGTCAACTCGGCCGCGGTCGCGCGGCCGGCGCTGATCGACGAGCTGGCAGAGCAGTTCGGGTCGCAGTGCGTGGTGCTCGCGATCGACTGCAAGCGGCGAGACCGGGACGACCCCGGCGTGGGCTGGGAGGTCTATGTGGCCGGCGGCCGGACACCAACGGGGCGCGACGTCGTCGAGTGGGCGCGTGAGGGCGTCGCGCGCGGGGCGGGGGAGATCCTGCTCACGAGCATGGACCGCGACGGCACGAGCTCCGGCTACGACCTCGAGCTGACGCACGCGGTCGCCGAGGCGGTCGACGTGCCGGTGATCGCCTCAGGCGGCGCCGGCGAGCTGGACGACCTCGTCGACGCGCTGAAGGCCGGCGCGGACGCCGTCCTGTGCGCGTCGATCTTCCACTACGGCCACCACACGGTCGCCGAGGTCAAGGCGCACCTCGCGGCGGCCGGCGTGCCGGTGCGGCCCGTCTAGCCTCTCGCGGATCTGGCGGCCCGCGCCGGGCGCTTCGGCTTGGGCTTCGGCTGCATCTGCTGCTCGGCGCGTGCGGCGGCGGCCTGCGCACGCGTCCAGTACGGCGTCGCGCGGGCGGGCAGCAGCTCGTAGAGGTTCACGTAGCCGTCGAGGTAGATCGCGCGGCGGTCGGCGACGACCGGGTTGAAGGCGCCGTCAGGCCAGAAGAAGGCTCTGTGGCCGTTGCGCACGTTCAGGCCGATCGTGTTGCGTGCGCCGAGGTCCGAGAAGTAGACGACGTCGCTGACGATCGTCGCCGAGCCGGAGATCTTCGCGCCGGCCGGGAAGCGCCAGCGCACCGAGCCCGAGCGTGCGTCGAACGCGTAGAAGTTGCCGTCGTAGGAGCCGATGTAGACGGTCGGGCCGAGCCCGGGCGTGTCGGCGACGGCGGGGGAGGCGTAGACGTAGGCGCCGGTGCTCGTCGCCCATGCGAGTTGGCCGCTGCCGGCGGCGAACGAGTAGACGCGCCCGTCGGTGTTGCCGAGGTACACGCGCCCGAACGCGACCGCCGGCGTCGAGTAGAAGCTGCCGGAGCCGAAGCCGAAGCGGGCTCCGTTCGTGCCGACCGACCAGACCTCGTGGCCGTCGCTCGCGCGCACCGCGTGCACCTTGCCGCCGTAGTCGCCGAAGTAGAGGTTGCCGTTCGCGTAGGCGGGGCCGCCCTTGACGGCGCCGCTGGCGCTGTACGTCCAGAGCGTGTGGCCGTCGCTGGCGCGCAGTGCGTAGACGGTCCCGTCCTCACTGCCGAAGTAGAGCGCGCCGTGGCGCAGCAGCGGCGAGGACTCCGCGCGGCTCGGGAGCGTCTTCGCCCACAGCTGATGGCCGTCGCTTCCGCGATAGGCGGCGACGCGGCCGCTGCCACTGCCGCCCAGCCCGCGCAGCGCGACGGCGTAGACGTTGCCGTCGCCGACGGCGGGCGTCGCGGCGGCGAGCTGGCCGACTTTGCGCTGCCAGCGGACGTGGCCGCTCACCTTGCCGAACGCGGTCAGGACGCCGTTGTCGTCGAGCACGTACAGCGAGCCGCCGTCGATCGCCGGCGGGAACTCCAGCAGCGCGCCGCCGCGGTAGGTCCAGCCGCGTCTGAGATGGGGTCTCAGGTAGCCCGGCGCGTCGCCGAAGTCGCGCGTGCGGTTCTCGGTGAAGCCGTACGTCGGCCACAGGAACCGGTCGACCGCCTGCGGTCTGGGCGCGGGCGGGGGCGCCGTCGTCGCCCCGGTCGTGAACGACACGTTCGGGTGCGAGACGTCGCCGGGCTTGTGCGCCAGCACGAACGCGACGGCGCCGCCCGCGAGCACGAGCAGGACGACGACCGCGACGAGCAGTCCGCGCCGGAGGCGGCGTGGCTGGGGGCTCGACATCGGCGCCGGATGGTAGATGATCGACTCGATGGGCTCGTCCCCCGACCTTGCGCTGCGCCTGCGGGCGCTGCCCGCCGTGGTTCCGCTGCTCGACGTCCTGCCGCATGCCTGGATCGTCGGGGGTGCGGTGCGGGACGTGCTGCTGGGGCGGGATGCGGCTGTCGATCTCGATCTCGTCATCGAGGGGGACGCGGTGGCGGCGGCGAGGCGGCTGTGTGCGGCGCTCGACGGGGCGCTGGTCGTGCACGATCGCTTCGGCACCGCGTCTGTCGAGGCCGGCAGCCACGTCTACGACCTTGCGACCGCGCGCGCGGAGACGTATGCCGTGCCGGGCGCGCTGCCCGACGTGCGGTCCGGGACGCTGGAGGAGGACCTGCTGCGGCGCGACTTCACCGTCAACGCGGTCGCGGTGGCCCTGGACGGGCGGGTCGCGGCGGCGCCGCACGCGGTCGAGGATCTCGACGCGCGTGTGCTCCGTGTGCTGCACGAGCGGTCGTTCGTGGACGACCCCACGCGCCTGCTGCGGCTCGTGCGCTACGCGACGCGGCTGGGGTTCGGGGTGGAGGCGGAGACGGCGGCGCTTGCCGACGCAGCCGTGGCGGGCGGCGCTCTGGCGACGGTGACGCCGGCGCGGATCGGGAGCGAGCTGCGGCTGCTGCTGCGGGAGCCGGCCGCGCTGGCGGCGCTCGCGTGGGTCGCCGCCTGGCCGCTTGGCGTGCCGCTCGAGGTCGACGCGTCGCTGGTGGGGCGGGCGCTCGCGCTGCTGCCTCAGGACGGCCGCACCGACCTGCTGCTGCTCGGGTCGGCCTGCCGGGCGGTCGAGTCGGCGGCACTCGTCTCGTGGCTCGATTCGCTGGGGTTTCCCGCACGTGAGCGCGACACGGTCGTCGCGGTCGCCCGGGCGGATGGCATCGAGGGGAGGCTGGCCGGGGCGTCGCGGCCCTCCGAGATCGCCGCGGCGGTGCGGGGCGTGCCGGTCGAGGCCGTCGTGCTGGCCGGAGCGCTGGGCGCGGAGGGCGCGGCGCGCGCCTGGATCTCGGACCTGCGCGGCGTGAGACTGGCGATCGACGGCGCTGACCTCCTCGCCGCCGGCGTCCCACAGGGCGAGGCCGTCGGCCGAGCCCTGGCCGTCACGCTTGACGCCCTCCTCGACGGCGCCGCCCCCGACCGGGACGCTCAGCTCGCCGTCGCGCTCGCCGCCGTCGGCTGATGCCCCGACTACCATCCGCCGCGTGCAGCTGCCGACACCGTTCGAGCAAATCGGCGACCACATCGGGATCGCGCTGCCGGGCGGGCGGGCGCTGTTCACGACGCGGCGGGGCGGGGTGTCGGAGGGCGCGTACGCCAGTCTCAACCTGGGGCGGTGGACCGACGACGACGCGGACGCCGTCCGCCGCAACCGCAGCATCGTCGCCGCCGCGGTCGGCGTCCCGCTCGATGTCGTCGTCCAAGGGCGGCAGGTGCACGGCGCGCGCGTCGAGCGGCGCGCCGCCGCCGACGGTGCGCTCGAGGAGGCCGACGGACAGGCGACCGCCACGCGCGGCCTGGCGGCGCTCGTCCTCACCGCCGACTGCCTCCCCGTCGCGCTGATCGGCGAGCAGGCCGTCGCGATGCTCCACGCCGGCTGGCGCGGCCTCGCGCAGGGCGTCCTCGAGGAGGGGGTGCGGGCGGTGCGGGAGCTGGGCGGCGAGGGCGAGCTGCAGGCGGCGATCGGGCCCGGGGCGGGCGGCTGCTGCTACGAGGTCGGGCCGGAGGTGCACGCGGCGTTCGGGCATCCGGCCCGGCAGACGACGATCGACCTGAAGGCGATCGCGGCGCAGCGGCTGCGGGCGGCCGGGGTGCAGGAGGTCCACGACGTCGGTCTCTGCACCATGTGCAGCGACCCGGACCTCTTCTTCTCCCACCGCCGCGACGGCGGCGTCACGGGGCGGCAGGCGGGGATCGCGTGGCGGAGCTGATCACCGGGCTCGACGCCGGCAAGGTCCGCGAGCGCGTCGCCGAGGCGCGGGAGCGGATCGCGCAGGCGGCAAAGCGCGCGGGGCGGGACCCGCAGAGCGTCGAGCTGCTCGCTGCGGTCAAGTACGTCTCGCTCGACGAGCTGGGAACCCTGGCGGACGCCGGGCTCACGCTGCTGGGGGAGAATCGCGCCCAGGAGCTGGTCGCCAAGGCCGCCGCGTACCCGGGCGCCTTCACGTGGGACTTCATCGGTCACCTGCAATCCCGCAAGGTGAAGGACGTCGCGCCGCGCGTGCGCTACATCCACTCCGTCGCGAGCGACTCCGTGCTGGCGCAGCTCGCGAGGCAACCGGCGACGGTGCTCGTCGAGGTCAACGTCGCCGGCGAGGCGTCGAAGAGCGGCATCGCGCCGGCCGAGCTGGCGGCATTCGTGGAGCGCTGTCCGGTCCCCGTCGCCGGCCTGATGACGATGCCGCCGGCGGTCGAGCACGCCGAGCAGAACCGCCCGCACTTCGCCGCGCTGCGCGAGCTGGCCGCCGCGCACGGCCTGCGCCGCCTGTCGATGGGCACGTCGCAGGACTACGAGGTGGCCGTGGAGGAGGGCGCCACGATCGTGCGCCTGGGCTCGACGCTGTACCGCTGAGCGTCATAATCCCTTGAAGGGATTGCTCGACCCTCCGCGAATCCCTCGACGTCATGGCATTCCGCGACACCTGGCACCGCACGCTCGTCTACTTCGGCCTCGCCGTTGAGGACGACTACGAGGACGAGCGCGAGCCCGCCTACCACGAGCCCGAGGCCGAGTTGCAGGAGAGCTACCGCGAGCGCCCCAACGTGCGGCGCCTCAGCTCCAGCCGCCGCCGGCGCGACGAGTTCGACGACATCTTCGCCGACGACGAGCCGGCTGACCGGCGCACGAACGTCCTGCGCTCGGTCGGCGGGACCGCGCCGGCCCGCAACGGCCGCGACGTGCGCGTCCACCTCGTGATCCCGAAGTCCTTCAACGACGCCCAGGACGTGGCGGACAAGTTCAAGGACTCGATCCCGGTGATCCTCAACCTGCAGAGCTCCGACACCGACCTGTCGAAGCGCTTGATCGACTTCTCGTCCGGCCTCACGTATGCGCTCGACGGCGGCATGCAGCGGATCGCCGACAAGGTGTTCCTGCTCACGCCCCGCAACGTCGAGGTCTCCGCAGAGGAGCGCGCGCGGCTGATCGAGAAGGGCTTCTTCAACCAGAGCTGAGCAGGCCGCGCAGCAGGCGCTGCCGGTACGCTTGCCGCCCATGCGCGTCGGACTGATCGGAGCAGGCAACATGGCCTCCGCGCTCGCGCGAGGGTGGGGCGAGCCCGTGCTGTGCACGGACGCGCTGCCAGGCAAGGCCGAGGCGCTCGTCGCGGAGCTGGGCGGCGAGGCAGCCGGCTCGAATGCCGAGCTGGTGCGTGCGGCCGATGTCGTCTTCCTGTGCCACAAGCCGGACCAGCTGGAGGCCGTGGCCGCGCAGATCGCGGGCAACGAGGGGGGGACCGTCGTCGTCTCGATCCTCGCCGGCGTCTCCCTCGACGCCGTTCGCTCGGCGTACCCGAAGGCTGACGCGGTCGTCCGCGTGATGCCGAACGTCGCGGTCGAGATCGGCAGAGGCGTGATCTGCCTCGCGGCGGAGAGCGACGAGGACGCGCGCGTCGCGGAGCTGCTGGAGCGCGTCGCGACCGTCGTGCGGGTCCCGGAGAGACTGATCGAGGTGGCGACGGCGATCCAGGGCGTCGGCCCGGCCTACGTCGCGCTGTTCGTCGAGGCGCAGGTCGACGCGGCCGTGCGGCTCGGGATGCCGCCGCAGATGGCGGTCGAGCTGGCGACCGCGACGACCGAGGGCTCCGCCGCGCTGCTCGCTGCGCGCGACTTCGACACGCTCGCGCTGCGACGCGCGGTCACCTCGCCCGGCGGCGTCACGGCGCGCGGGCTCGCGGCGCTGGAGGACGGCGGCCTGCGGGCGGCCTTCCAGGCGGCGGCCGACGCGGCCGTGCACGGGGGCAGACGGTGAGCGCCGTCGTCTTCTGGACGGTCCGCAGCGACATCGCCCGCTACGTCGACGCGCTCTTCACCGTCTACCTGATCTGCATCTTCGCTTACGTCGTCATCAGCATCATGTACTCGGTCGGGATCCGGCCGCCGTACTCGCGCTGGTGGAACGGGTTCGTCGAGTTCCTGCGGCAGGTCGTCGAGCCGTACCTGCGGATCTTCCGGCGCTTCCTGCCGATGATGGGCCCGCTCGACCTCAGCCCGATGGTCGCGACGATCGTGCTGATCGTGGTGTGGCGCGTCGTCGTCGCGCTGATCGCGGGCTGATGGAGGCCGTGGAGGGACCTGCCGTCTCGACGCAGGCCCGCGGCGCGCGCTGGGCGCTCGCCGGCCTCGTCGTCGTGCTCGTGCTGCTGGTCGACCAGGGCACGAAGGCGCTCGTGCGCTCGTCGATCGCGCCCGGTGGGCGCAACGACGTGATCGGCCCGCTGTCGTTCGTCGACGTGCACAACAGAGGCGTCGCGTTCGGCTTCCTCGGCGGCGGCGGCGCGCTCGTGCTCGTCGTGACGTTCGCGGCGCTCGCGCTGCTGCTCTTCTACTTCGCGCGCAATGCGGACAGGCCGCTGCTGTGGCTGCCGACCGGCCTCGTGCTCGGCGGCGCGCTCGGGAACCTCGTCGACCGCATCCACCAGGGCTACGTGACCGACTTCATCCACGTCCCGCACTGGCCGGCCTTCAACGTCGCCGACATGTGCATCACCGGCGGCGTCGTGGCGCTGGTGCTCGTGCTCGAGCTCGGTGCAAGACCCGCTGCTGATTGAGGTCCCGGCCGAGGCGGCGGGCGAGCGGCTCGACCTGCTGCTCGCCGGGGCGGCCGCGATCGGCTCGCGCGCGCAGGCGCAGTGGCTGATCGACGCCGGCCGCGTGACGGTCGACGGCGCGGTGCGGCCGAAGCGCCACCGCGTGGAGGCCGGCGAGCGCGTCGAGGTCGCGCCGGACCCGGCGGGGGCGGCGCAGCCCGGGCCGGTCGCCGACGACGTTCCGTTCGTCGTCGCCTACGAGGACGAGCACCTGCTCGTCGTCGACAAGCCGGCCGGGGTGGTCGTGCACCCTGCGCGCGGGCACCGCGGCGCGACGCTGTCGGAGGCGCTGGCGGGCCGCGCCGCGGGCGGAGAGGACCCGGCGCGCGCGGGGATCGTCCACCGGCTCGACAAGGACACCTCGGGCCTGCTCGTCGTCGCGAAGTCGGAGCCGGTGCACCGCGCGCTGCAGGAGGCGATCCGCAGACGCGAGCTGCGGCGCGAGTACCTCGCGCTCGTGGAGGGCTGCCCGCCCGCTCGCAGCGGCACGATCGACGCGCCGATCGGGCGCGACCGGCGCGTGCGCACGCGCATGTCGACCGACACCGACGTCCCGCGCGCGGCGCGCACGCACTTCGAGCTGGAGCGGGCGCTGCCCGGCTACGCGCTGCTGCGGGTGACGCTGGAGACCGGCCGCACGCACCAGATCCGCGTCCACCTGCAGGCGATCGGGCATCCCGTCGCGGGCGACCCCGAGTACGGCAAGGCCGGGGAGCTGGGTCTGACGCGCCAGTTCCTGCATGCGGCGCGCCTCGCGTTCGCGCATCCGGTCACCGGCGAGCCGGTGGACGTGTCCTCGCCGCTGCCGCCGGACCTCGCCGGCGTGCTCGCGCGGCTGGAGGCCGAGGCGGCGGGCGGAACCGTCTAGAATCCCGCGGAATCCATCGTCTACCCCGGCCGAACCGGGGATCGCGACCCTGACCGGCACGCCCATGTGCCGGAACCGCGACGCCTCCGGCCGGGATTCCGCACCACCATTCAAAGGGAGCACATCGTGGCTCAAGCAGGACTCAAGGAGCTGCTGGAGGCCGGCGTCCACTTCGGCCACCAGACACGCCGCTGGAACCCGAAGATGCGCCGCTTCATCTTCGGCGAGCGCGCCGGCATCTACCTGATCGACCTCCTCCAGACCGAGGAGCTGCTGCAGGAGGCGCGCGAGTTCGCCTCCGCGCTCGCCCACCGCGGCGGCACCGTGCTGTTCGTCGGCACGAAGAAGCAGGCGCGCGACGCGATCAAGGAGTCGGCCGAGGCGTCCGGCATGCCGTACGTCAACCACCGCTGGCTCGGCGGGCTGCTGACGAACTTCGGCACGATATCCGGCCGCATCAAGCGCCTCCACGACCTCGAGCGCTACGAGACGGAGGGCCAGCTGGCGCTCCTGCCGACGCGTGAGCGGATGGCCGCGCAGGCCGACCTCGCCAAGCTGCAGGCCAACCTCGGCGGCGTCAAGAACATGCAGCGCGTCCCGGACGCGATGTTCGTCGTCGACCTCAGAGTCGAGGCGATCGCCGTCAAGGAAGCGCAGCGGCTGCGGATCCCGATCATCGGGCTCGTCGACACGAACTGCGACCCGGACGGGATCGACTACGTGATCCCCGGCAACGACGACGCGATCCGCTCCTGCGCGGTGATCGCGAGAGCGCTCGGCGACGTGATCGGCGAGGGCAACCGCATCTTCCGCGAGGAGGAGGAGCGCGCGCGCAAGGAGGCCGAGGAGAAGGCCCGCATCGAGGCCGAGGCGCGTGCTGCGCGCGAGGCTGAGGAGAAGGCCAAGCGCGAGGCCGAGGAGGCCGCCAAGAGAGCTGCCGAGGATGCGGCGCGCAGAGAGGCCGAGGAGGCCAAGCGCGCGGCCGAGCAGGCCGCCGCCGCGCAGGCGGCGCAGGCTGCCGCTGCCGCTGCCCCCGTCCCGCCGGCGCCGGCCGCGCCCGAGACGCCGGCTGCGCCCGCAGCGCAGGCTCCGGCCACGC
>Ga0265319_1001383_pt1 | contig 14587 bp, 12 predicted proteins | sample 4824metaG_FD_192443 | JGI IMG/M metagenome (GOLD analysis project Ga0265319, IMG submission 192443) | Rhizosphere microbial communities from Carex aquatilis grown in University of Washington, Seatle, WA, United States - 4-8-24 metaG | ecosystem: Host-associated > Plants > Roots > Rhizosphere >...
GCTGAGGATCCTGCGGTAATGCTCCGGCGTCCTGGGCTCCCTGGCCAGGATCGAGACCGTGGCCGAGAACTGGCCCACGCCAATCTGCCAGACATGGAGGTCGGTGACCTTCGTCCCCTCGTCCGCCTCGACCGCCTTGCGGATCTCCTGCTTCAAGTCCGTCTCGGGGGTCCGGTCGAGCAGGATCGCGCTCGTGTCGCGCAGGAGTCCCCAGGACCACTGGGCCACGACCGCGGAGCCCACGATCCCCATGACCGGGTCCATCCAGGACCATCCGAGGAACTTTCCGGCGAAGAGTGCGGTGATCGCCAGTATCGAGGTGACCGCGTCGGCGATCACGTGCACGTAGGCCGCCTTCATGTTCAGGTCCTCGCCGTGGGCGTGCCCGTGGTCATGCGCGTGGTGATGACCGTGCCCGTGCGCATGGCCGTGCCCGTGCTTCAGCATCAGCGCGCTGGCGACGTTCACGCACAGGCCGACGAGCCCAATGCCAATCGCCTCCCTGTAGTGGATCGGGACCGGCTCGAAGAGGCGCACGACGGACTCCGCCGCCATCAGGAGGGCGACGATGCCCAGGATCACGGCGCTCGTGTAACCACCCAGGACATCGATCTTGCCCGTGCCAAAGGCGAAGTTTCGGTTGCCCCTGTGGCGCCGGGCCATCGCGTAGGCGAAGGCGGCGATCAGGAAGGCGGCGACGTGGGTGCCCATGTGCCAGCCGTCGGCAAGGAGCGCCATGGAGTGGAACCTCCAGCCCGCGAGGATCTCGACCGCCATCATGACGGCGCTCAGCGCGATCACGCGCCGCGTGTTTCTCTCCGCCGTGTCCCTGTTGGGGCCAAAGTCGTGGATCTGGCAGTCGTGGGTGAGGTGGTCTTTGGTCATGGGCGGGCCATGAGGAGCATGCCCCCATACCCCTTATCCTGCAATCGGTAAAATTAGGGGGTTGTCGCGGGGCCGGCCGCCCCCAACAGTCGCCGCATGTCCCATACGCCTCGAAACATCGACGCCGACCGCCGCGCCCTGCAGGTGCGCATGAACAAGATCACGGGCCAGCTGAGGGGCGTCCAGAGGATGATCGACGGCGACTACGACTGCGCGGAGGTGCTGAACCAGCTCGTGTCGGCCAGGAAGGCGCTCAAGTCGCTCGCCGAGAAGCTCATCACGGACCATCTGGAGCACTGCCTCGCGGGCTCGATCCGGGAAGACGAGCGCAGGCGCCGCCTCAGGGAGGCGACGACCATGCTCAAGCGCTACGTGGACTGAGGGGGGCCTAGCCGAAGTTGAGCTCCGGCTCCGGCGGCGGCTCGTTCGGCGGGGCGAGGCATTCGGGGCCCTGGTTGCGGCTGTTGCTGACGTACCGGCTCACGGGCCGGGACTCCATGAGCTCGGGTGCGATCGGCGCCACGAGGGCCCTGTACTCGGCCTCCGCGAGCGGCGCGTCGCCGATCCAGCGCGCCATGGTCGCCGCGGTCATGATCACGGGCATGCGGTCGTGGACCCTGGCCACGAGCTCGTTCGGCTGCGTCGTCAGGAGGCAGTAGGTGTCGGGGAGGTTGTCCGCCGCAGGGTCCCAGATGCCGGCGAACGCGAACGGCTCCTCGCGCGCCAGGGTGAAGAGGTACGGGAGCTTCACCCCGTTCCTCGTCTCCCACTCGTAGAATCCGTTGGCGGGGACGAGGCAGCGCCTCGCCGCGACCCCCTTGCGGAAGGCCGACAGGGTGACCGCCGTCTCGGACCTCGCGTTCGCGAGGAGGCGGGGGCGCGGCTTCGCCCTCTCACCCGCCGGCACGAGGCCCCACCTCATCGCCCGGACCGCGGGCCCGGCCCCCCCGGCGGCGACGACGGGCATCGTGTCCGTCAGGGTGACGTTGTAGCGCGGCTGCGCCCATTCCGGGGCCTCGAGGAGGACGCCGAGCGCCTTCGAGATCGCGCCGAGCGCGGCGTCCGTCTTGTGGAGCGTGTAACGGACGCACATGGCTGGTTCCCGCCCCCGCCCTCAGCAGCGCGCCTCGAACGCGGGCCTCAGGCCTGAGCCGAGATCGTCGTGGAACTGCTGCCTCTGCCTGTAGAGGGCAGACCTCTTGCGGTCGGGAACGCACCGCGTCGACTCGTCGAGGGAGACGCTCCGGGAGCAGAGCGCGGCGAGCGCGGCCCCCGATCCCCGGCCCGGGGAGTCGCACCACGCGGCCTGGAGGGCGCCGCCGAGGGCCGCGCTCTCGTCCTGGGCCATCGCGACGACTGGGACGCCGAAGACGTCCGCGGCGATCTGGCGCCAGAGGCCGGAGCGGGCGCCGCCGCCCGTGAGGCGGATCTCGCGGGCCTTGACGCCGAGCGCGGAGAGCCGGCGCAGTCCATAGTTCATCCCGAGCGTCGCGCCCTCGATCGCGGCGCGGGCAAGGTGGCCCTGCACCATCGTCCTGCGGTTGAGCCCGAAATAGACGCCCGTCCCCTTCGGAAGGTTGGGGGTGCGCTCCCCGTCCAGGTAAGGCAGCAGCGTGAGCCCGTCCGAGCCGGCCGGGGCGCTCGAGGCGAAGGCCTCGAGCTCCGCGAGGTTCCAGCCGAAGAGCGCGCGGACCTGCTCCGTCACGCCGGTCACGTTCATGGTGCAGAGGAGCGGCAGCCAGCCGCCCGTCGACGAGCAGAAGGCGGCGATCTCGCCCGAGGGGTCCACGACCGGCTTCCTGGAGAAGGCGTAGATCGTCCCGCTCGTCCCGAAGCTCGCGGTGACCGCGCCGGCGACCACGTTGCCGGTCCCGATGGCGCCCATCATGTTGTCGCCGCCGCCGGCGCTCACGATCGTGCCGGCGGGGAACCCGTAGCGCCCCGCGATCTCCGGCCGCAGCGTGCCGCACGACTCGTGGGACGCGGACAGCGCGGGGAGGCAGTCCGCGACCCGGCCGTCCACCGCGTCCATCGCGGCCTGGGACCACACCCGCCTCCTGACGTCGAGGAACGCGCTGCCGGAGGCGTCGCCGAACTCCATGAAGTAGTTCCCTGTGAGGTGAAAGTTGAGGTAGTCGTGCGGCAGCAGGATGTGCCGCAGCCTCTTGAAGTTCCCCGGCTCGTTCCTCTTGAGCCAGAGCACCTTCGGGGCCGTGTAGCCGGGCAGGAACGGGAGGCCCGTCTTCCTGATGACGGCCTTCGCGCCGCCGAGCCTCCGCGTGAGGATCTCGCACTCGGCGGCGGTGCTCGTGTCGCACCAGAGCTTCGCCGGGCGGATGACCTCGCCCCTCCCGTCCAGCGGGACGAAGCCGTGCTGCTGGCCGGAGACGCCGATCCCGCGCACGCGCGAGCGGTCGATCCTCGAGGCCACCTCCCCTATCGCCGCGTCCATGGCCGACACCCACTCCTGCGGGTGCTGCTCCATGTGGCCCGGGGGCAGGCCCTCGATCAGGTTGTGCGGCGCGCGCGCCTCCGCGACCACGCGGCCCGTCTCGGCGTCGAGCGCGATCGCCTTGACGCTCTGCGTCCCGCTGTCGACCCCGACGTAGAGGCTCATGTCCTCAGCCTCCCGTGAGGTACCTGTTGAGCAGGTTCTCGAGGTATTCCTGGCGGCCGCTCCTGGGCTTGGGCTCGCCGAGCTTGGTGAGGACGAGCCTCTCCAGGTCGCGGAAGCCGACCTTGCCCTTCTCGATGGCCTTCCCGTAGCCGGAGTCGTAGCTCGCGTAGCGGTCGGCCACGAACCCGTCGAGCTGGCCGTCGGCGATGATCCGGCGCGCGACCTTGAACGCGAGCGCGTAGGTGTCCATGCCGCCGATGTGCGCGAAGAAGAGGTCCTCGGGGTCGATGGACGGGCGCCGCAGCTTCGCGTCGAAGTTGAGCCCGCCCTTGCCGAGGCCGCCCGAGCGCAGGATGGTGACCATGGCGAGCGTGATCTCCTTCACGTCCGTGTTGAACTGGTCGGTGTCCCAGCCGAGGAGCGGGTCGCCTGAGTTCGCGTCGATGGACCCGAGCATCCCCTGGGCCGCCGCGACCTCGATCTCGTGCTGGAACGAGTGGCCGGCGAGCGTGGCGTGGTTGGTCTCGATGTTGAACTTCAGGTGCTTCTCGAGGCCGTAGGTCCTCAGGAAGGCGATGCCGCTCGCGACGTCGAAGTCGTACTGGTGCTTGGTCGGCTCCTTCGGCTTGGGCTCTATGTAGAACTGCCCCTTGAAACCGATCGACTTGGCGTGGTCGACCGCCATGTGGAGGAAGCGCGCCAGGTGATCCTGCTCCCGCTTGAGGTTCGTGTTGAGGAGCGTCTCGTAGCCCTCGCGGCCCCCCCAGAACGTGTAGCCGTCGCCGCCGAGCTCGTGGGTGACCTCCAGGGCCTTCTTCACCTGCGCCGCCGCGTAGGCGAAGACGTGGGCGTCGGGGTTCGTGGCCGCGCCGCACATGTAGCGCGGGTTGGAGAACAGGTTGGCGGTCCCCCAGAGGAGCCTCACGCCCGTCTGCCTCTGCAGCGCCTTGGCGTGCGCGACAACCTTGTCCAGGTTGCGGTTCGACTCGGCGAGCGTCGCGCCCTCGGGCGCGATGTCCCTGTCGTGGAAGCACCAGAACGGCGCCTCGATCTTCACGAAGAACTCGAAAGCCGCGTCCATCCGGCGCTTCGCGACGGAGATGGCGTCCTTCCCGGCCTCCCAGGGCCGCTTGATCGTGCCCGGGCCGAAGGGGTCGCCGCCGACACCGCGGAACGAGTGCCAGTAGGCGATCGAGAACCTGAGGTGCTCCTTCAGGGATTTCCCGCCGATCCTCTCGTAGGGGTCATAGTGCCTGAACGCCAGGGGGTTCTCGGACTTTGGGCCCTCGTAGGGGATGCGGGGAACGCTGAAGAACTGGGGTTGCTTGGATTTCGGCATCGCCACCGACGATTAGCACGAACCCCCCTCCACCGTCGAGTTTTCGTTGTTCGGGCCGCGCCCCCTTGCCAAGCGCATGCCATCGGAGCTCATATGGGCGCGTGAACCCCCGATTCCGCGCCGGCTTTCCCCTCCTTCTGGCCCTGGCCCTCCCGTCGCGTGCGGCCGATCTCGTCGGTGGCCCGAAGGGCGCCTTGCCGACCGTCGCGGTCTCCGGCATCGCCGGCGTGACCTACCTGACGGCCGACGTGGACGCGGTGCGCCGGTTCTATGGACGGGGAGCCGGGTTTGCGGAGGCGGAAGCGGAGCCGTCCAGGATACGGTTCGCCGTCGGCGCGGACCAGTGGATCGAGTTCCTGCACGTCAGGGAAGCCGCGTGGCCGCGCCGGCTGCAGTACGTGACACTGGAGGCGCCGAGCCCAGCGGACGTCGAGCGCTCGCTGAGCGCCCGGGGAGTGCCGACCGAGTGGATTGGCGCCGATCCCGGCACCCGGGTCCTTCAATTCGTGGATCCGGCCGGCAACCGGATCCGGGTGGCGAGGCCGTGGACGGCGCCCCCGGGCGGCCGCGGGGGACCGGCGCCGTTCAGCGGGCACCTCCAGCACTTCGGCCTCGCGGTCCCGCGGGCGCTCGCGGAGGCCACGCTGGCGTTCTACGGCGACACGCTGGGCTGGCCCGAGGCGGCCCGGATGCCGGATCCGGCCGGGCGCCCCGCGATGGTGAAGTTCCGGCTGCCCGGGGGGCGGGGCGAGGTCGTCGAGCTCGTGCTCGTCGACCCGGACCTGAACAAGTGGGCCGCGGGCGCGATCGACCACATGAAGTTCGACGCCGCCGACATCAACGCCGCCTACCGGTCGCTGCACACCGGGGGCATCGCGACCCAGGCCAGGCACCTGCCGACGGTCGACGCCGACCACCTGTGGGCGATCAACATCTTCGATCCCGAGCTGACCCGGATCGAGATCCAGGAGCTTGCTCCGACCGCGGCGGCCGTCGGCACGGTCTCGGCCGTCGCCGCGACGGGGCGCTAGGCCGACGGCTTGAACGCCGTCGCGAAGTATACGGCCAGCATCATGAAGAGGAAGCTGACCGCGTAGTTCCAGGTCAGGCGCTCCTTCAGGACCACCCAGGCGAAGACGATGAAGACCAGGAGCGTGATGACCTCCTGGATGACCTTGAGCTGGTAGCCACTCAGGTGGGCGCCCATGTAGCCCATGCGGTTGGCCGGGACCTGGAGGCAGTACTCGAAGAAGGCGACGCCCCAGGCGACGAGGATCGCGACGAAGAGCGGGCGCCCCTCCAGCCATTTCATCTTCAGGTGCCCGTACCAGGCGATGGTCATGAAGATGTTCGACCCGAGGAGCAGAAGGATGACTTTCGGCATGATCGCGAAGCCTCCGCCGGCGCGGTGCCGTTCGCAAGAGCGGCGCGCCTCCCGGCGCGAGCGGGGACCATGTTAAAAATTACGAAGACGATGCTTGATCGCCGCGAATCGCGCCCTATACCTTGCGGCTTACTCTGTCCGAGGCCACATTACCCGAATGACAATCAAAGCCTATCTCAAGCCGTCCTGCGGATGGTCGAACGGCGTCCGCGCCGTCCTGCGCAAGCACGCGCTCGACTACGTCGACATCGACATCATCGGCAACCGCGAGAGCTACGCGGAGATGGTCCGCAAGTCGGGCCAGCCCCTGTCCCCCTGCGTCGAGATCGACGGCGTGATGCTGGCGGACGTCTCCGGCGAGGAGGTCGAGAACTACCTCCTGAGCAATGACCTGGTCAAGCCGACCGAGGTCGCGGCCGGCGTTCCGACCAACGCGGGGTGCTCCGACGAGGAGCACGCCAAGATGGCGACCAAAACGATCCGCTTCTTTTGATGAACGGTCCTGCATAAACAGCACAAGTTTCCGCAGGGCCGGCTCCCAAAAAGAAGGACCGGCCCTTTTTTTGCCTCCACATATATAACCCGACGCGCTCCCAGAACGACTTGGCTCCAAAAATGCTCCCTGGCCTGAGAATCCCGACCCGCTGCGATGCCCACTAGCCCCGAACAGGCGCGCCGCCCCGCGCGCAATGCCCACGGCCTGCCGAAGAAGCAGGGCCTCTACGACCCGTGGTACGAGCACGACGCCTGCGGCGTCGGCTTCGTGGTGGACATCAAGGGCCGCAAGTCGAACAGCATATTGAAGAACGCGATCCAGGTCCTGAAGAACCTGGACCACCGCGGCGCCGCCGGCTCCGAGGCCAACACGGGCGACGGCGCGGGAGTCCTGATCCAGATGCCCCACGCCTTCCTGAAGGAGGCCTGCAAGGCGGCCCGCATCTCCCTGCCCGGGCCTGGAGAGTACGGCTCGGGGATGATCTTCATGCCGAGGGACCGCATCAAGCGCCGGCGCCTGGAGGAGCGCTTCGAGCAGATCGTGCAGTCCGAGGGGCTGGTCATGCTCGGCTGGCGCACGGTGCCGGTCGACAACTCGACCCTGGGCGAGACGGCCAAGTCGAGCGAGCCGGTGATCCGCCAGGTCTTCGTCGGCAGGAACCCCGCGGTCGCCGACCCGATGGCGCTCGAGCGCAAGCTCTACGTCATCCGCAAGAGGGCCTACGCCGACATCCGGACCTCGACGCTCGACGGCGCGGAGACCTGGTACGTGGCGAGCCTCTCCTACAAGACGATCGTCTACAAGGGCATGCTCCTGACCGGGCAGCTCGAGGAATACTTCAAGGACCTGCGCAACCCGGCCGTCGAGACGGCGCTCGCCCTCGTCCACTCGCGCTTCAGCACGAACACGTTCCCGAGCTGGGCCCGCGCGCACCCCTACCGCTACATCGCCCACAACGGGGAGATCAACACGCTGCGGGGCAACATCAACTGGATGCACGCGCGCGAGGCGCTCTTCGAGTCCGAGCTCTTCGGCGAGGACACGAAGAAGATCCTGCCCATCGTCAACCCGAACGGCAGCGACTCCTCGATGTTCGACAACACGCTCGAGCTGCTGATCCTGGCCGGGCGCTCGCCCGCCCACGCGATGATGATGATGATCCCCGAGCCGTGGTCCAACAACGAGGGCATGGACGACGGGCGGCGCGCCTTCTACCAGTACCACTCGTGCCTGATGGAGCCCTGGGACGGCCCGGCCTCCATCGCGTTCACGGACGGCGTGCAGATGTGCGCCGTCCTCGACCGCAACGGCCTGCGGCCCTCCCGGTACTACGTGACCAAGGACGGCCTTGTCATCATGGCCTCCGAGGCGGGCGTCCTCGACATAGACCCGGCGAACGTCGTCCAGAAGGGGCGCCTGCAGCCCGGCCGCATGTTCGTCGTCGACACGGCGCAGGGCCGGATCATCGAGGACGAGGAGATCAAGAGGGCGATCTCGTCGGCCCACCCCTACCGCAAGTGGCTCGACGAGCACATGGTGCACCTGAGCGACATCCCGGACGCCCCGGAGATCCCGCTTCCGGACCACCAGACGCTTCTCCAGAGGCAGATCGCGTTCGGGTACACGAACGAGGACGAGCGCATCATCCTGACGCCGATGGCGAGGGACGGCGTCGAGGCCACGGGATCCATGGGCAACGACGCCGCGCTCGCGGTGCTCTCCAGCCGGCCGAGGCTCCTCTACGACTATTTCAAGCAGCTCTTTGCGCAGGTCACCAACCCGCCGATCGACTGCATCCGCGAGGAGATCATCATAGGCGCGGAGACGCGCCTCGGCTCCGAGGGCAACCTCCTGAACCCGGCCCCGTCGGCGTGCCGCCGGGTCGAGCTGAAGGCGCCCATCCTCACGAACGAGGACTTTGCGAAGCTGCGGCGGATGAACCTGCCGGGGCTCAAGGTGGGCGTGCTGCCCATCCTCTTCCGCGTCACGCGCGGCGAGAGGGGCCTCGCGAAGTCGCTCGAGGAGCTCTCGGCCATGGCGCGCCGCATGATCGAGGAGGACGAGATCAACGTCATCATCCTCTCCGACCGCGGCGTGAACAAGGACTTCGCGCCCGTGCCCGCACTCCTGGCGATCGCGGGCCTGCACCACTACCTGATCCGCGAGGGCCTGCGCACGCGCGTCAGCCTGGTCCTCGAGACCGGCGAGGCCCGCGAGGTGCATCATTTCTCGCTCCTGATCGGCTACGGGTGCAGCGCCATCAACCCCTACCTCGCGTTCGAGGCGATCGACGACATGATCCGCGAGGGCCTCCTGCCCAAGGTCGACCACAAGACGGCCTGCAAGAACCTGGTCAAGGCCTGCACGAAGGGCGTCATCAAGGTGATGTCGAAGATGGGCATCTCGGCCATCCAGAGCTACCGGGGCGCGCAGGTGTTCGAGGCGCTCGGCATCAGGCAGGACGTCATCGACCACTACTTCACGGGGACCTCGTCCCGCGTCGGGGGCATCGGCCTGGACGTGATAGCACAGGAGGTCCTCCTGCGCCACCATGCGGCCTTCCCCGAACGCCCGGTGAACGGGCACGTGCTGCCCTCGGGCGGCCAGTACCAGTGGAGGAAGGACGGCGAGCAGCACCTCTTCACGCCGGAGTCCATCCACAAGCTCCAGAAGGCGGTCCGCACGGGCAGCTTCAAGGTCTTCCAGGAGTATGCGGCGCTCGTCGACGACCAGGCGGTCAACGCCTGCACGCTGCGGGGCCTTCTCGACTTCAAGTCCGCGACGGCGATCCCGATCGCCGAGGTGGAGCCGATCGAGGCGATCATGAAGCGCTTCAAGACCGGCGCGATGTCCTACGGCTCCATCAGCAAGGAGGCCCACGAGAACCTCGCGATCGCGATGAACCGCATCGGGGGCAAGAGCAACACCGGCGAGGGCGGCGAGGACCCCGCGCGCTACATCCTAGAGGCGAACGGCGACTCCAAGAATTCCGCGATCAAGCAGGTCGCCTCGGGGCGCTTCGGCGTCACGAGCGAGTACCTGGTGAACGCGCGCGAGCTGCAGATCAAGATGGCTCAGGGCGCGAAGCCCGGCGAGGGCGGCCAGCTGCCCGGCACCAAGGTCTACCCCGCGATCGCCAAGACGCGGCTCACGACCGCGGGCGTGGGGCTCATCTCCCCGCCCCCGCACCACGACATCTACTCGATCGAGGACCTGGCCGAGCTCATCCACGACCTGAAGAACGGCAACCGGTTCGCGCGGGTGAGCGTGAAGCTGGTGGCCGAGGTCGGCGTCGGCACGATCGCGGCCGGCGTCGCCAAGGCGCACGCCGACGTCGTCCTCATCAGCGGCTACGACGGCGGCACGGGCGCCTCGCCCCAGACCTCGATCATGCACGCCGGGCTCCCCTGGGAGCTCGGCCTGGCGGAGACCCACCAGACCCTCGTCCTCAACAACCTGAGGAGCCGCATCGCCGTCGAGACCGACGGCCAGTTGAAGACCGGCAGGGACGTCGTCATCGCCGCCCTCCTCGGCGCCGAGGAGTTCGGCTTCGCGACCGGCCCGCTCGTGGCGTCCGGCTGCATCATGATGCGCGTCTGCCACCTGAACACCTGCCCGACGGGCGTCGCGACCCAGGACCCCCAGCTGCGCGCCAAGTTCACGGGCAAGCCCGAGCACGTCGTCAACTTCATGCGCTTCATCGCCGAGGAGGTGCGCATGCTCATGGCGCACCTGGGCTTCCGCTCCGTCGAGGAGATGGTCGGCCGCGTGGACAGGCTCGAGGCGAGGAAGGCCGTCAGCCACTGGAAGGCCAAGGGCCTCGACTTCAGCAACATCCTCTACCAGCCCGACGTCGACGAGAGCGTGGGGCGCTTCTGCAAGATCCCGCAGGACCACGGCCTCGACAAGTCGCTCGACCTCACGGTGCTGCTCGACCTCTGCAAGCCGGCGATCGAGCGCGGCGAGAAGGTCGCGGCCGAGATGCCGATCCAGAACGTCCACCGCGTCGTCGGGACGATCACCGGCGGCGAGGTCACGAAGAAGTGGGGGGCCAAGGGCCTGCCCGAGGACACGATCCGCATCCTCTTCAAGGGCTCGGCGGGCCAGAGCTTCGGCGCGTTCATGCCCAGGGGGATGACCTTCATGCTCCAGGGCGACGCCAACGACTACGTGGGCAAGGGACTTTCGGGCGGCAAGATCATCGTCTACCCCTCCGACAAGGCGACCTTCGTGCCCGAGGACAACATCATCGTCGGCAACGTCGCGCTCTACGGCGCGACGAGCGGCGAGGTCTACATCCGCGGCATCGCGGGCGAGCGCTTCTGCGTCCGCAACAGCGGCGTCACCGCCGTCGTCGAGTCCGTCGGGGACCACGGCTGCGAGTACATGACCGGCGGCCGGGTCGTGGTGCTCGGGCCCGCGGGAAGGAACTTCGCGGCGGGCATGTCGGGCGGCATCGCCTACGTGCTCGACGAGGTCGGCGACTTCAAGACCCGCGTCAACGCCCAGATGGTCGGCACCGAGAGGCTCGAGTCCAAGGCGGAGATCGCCGAGGTCCGCGCCCTGGTCGAGAAGCACCTCGCGTACACGAGGAGCTCGCGGGCGAAGCATGTCCTGGACAGCTGGGACGCGATGGTGCCGAAGTTCGTGAAGGTGATGCCGAACGACTACAAGCGGATGCTGGCCTGCATGGACCGCGCCCATGGACAGGGGCTGACCGGCGACGAGGCCATCATGGCCGCCTTCGAGGAGAACGCCCGCGACCTCTCTCGCGTCGGCGGCAACTGAGCCTTCGCCTACCCAACCCCGCGATCCTGACCTAGCACATGGGCAAACCAACCGGATTCCTCGAATACCTGCGGGAGCTGCCCGCGGACCGCACCCCCACGGAGCGCGTCGGCGACTGGGGGGAGTTCCACCACCACATGGAGGAGGGAAAGCTGCGCCAGCAGGGCTCGCGCTGCATGGACTGCGGCGTCCCCTTCTGCCACACCGGCAAGCTCGTGAGCGGGATGGCCTCGGGCTGCCCCATCAACAACCTGATCCCGGACTGGAACGACCTGGTCTTCCGCGGCCTGTGGCGCGAGGCGCTCGACCGCCTGCACAGGACGAACAACTTCCCGGAGTTCACGGGCCGCGTGTGCCCGGCGCCCTGCGAGGGCTCCTGCGTCCTCGGCATCAACAGCTCGCCGGTGACGATCAAGAACATCGAGGCCACGATCATCGACCACGGCTGGGCCGAGGGCTGGGTGACGCCGGAGGTCCCGAAGGCGCGCACGGGCAAGAGGGTCGCCGTCATCGGCTCCGGCCCGGCGGGGCTCTCCGCCGCGGCGCAGCTCAACTGCGCGGGCCACACCGTGACGGTCTTTGAGCGCGCCCCGCTCCCCGGAGGGCTCCTCATGTACGGCATCCCGAACATGAAGCTCGACAAGAAGGAGGTCGTGCTGCGGCGCATCCGCCTCATGGAGGAGTCGGGGATCAAGTTCATCTGCAACGCCAACGTGGGCGACAACGTCGAGCCCCAGATCTTCCAGAGGGAGTTTGACGCGACCGTGATCTGCACGGGGGCGACCCAGCCGCGCAACCTGCCGATCGAGGGCCGGGACCTGAAGGGCGTCCACTTCGCGATGGAGTACCTCTCGGCGAACACGGCGGCCGTCCTCGAGGGCGACGCCGGCAAGGCGCGGATCCACGGGCGTGACAAGGACGTGGTCGTGATCGGCGGCGGCGACACCGGGACCGACTGCGTCGGCACCGCGATGCGCCACGGATGCAAGAGCCTCGTCCAGATCGAGATCCTCCCCCAGCCGCCGCTCGAGCGCGCCGGCGACAACCCGTGGCCCGAGTGGCCCAAGGTCTACAAGATGGACTACGGCCAGGAGGAGGCGGCCGCCCGCTTCGGCGCCGACCCGAGGGTCTACCTGACCACGGTGAAGAAGTTCGTCGGCGACGCCCAGGGGCACCTGAAGGAGCTCGTGACCGTCGAGATCAAGTGGGAGAGGAACGAGAAGGGCCAGTTCACCCCGAAGGAGCAGCCTGGCACCGAGAAGGTGCGCCCCGCGCAGCTCGTCCTCCTCGCCATGGGGTTCCTCGGGCCCGAGCAGGCGCTCCTGAAGGAGATGGGCGTCGCCTGCGACACCCGCACCAACATCGTCGCCGAGCACGAGAAGTACACGACGAGCCTGCCGGGCGTCTTCGCCGCGGGCGACTGCCGCCGGGGCCAGAGCCTGGTGGTCTGGGCCATCAACGAGGGCCGCGGCGCCGCGCGCGAGTGCGACCGCTTCCTGATGGGCTACACGGACCTGCCGTAGGGCGGGCCCGCCCTACTCCACCGACGCGACCTGGTGGATGACCGGGCCAAGCCGGTCCGCGATCTGGACCGCGTCCCCGACGCGCCGGCCGAGGAGCTGGCGGCCGAGCGGCGACGCCCCGGTGACCACGGTGGCCGCGAATTGCCCGTCCCGGGCCTCGAGGCCGCCGGAATGCGGCCCCACGAGGTAGGCGGCCGTCCTGCCCTTCGCCTCCAGGACCACGAGCGCCCCCGAGGCGATCTCGTCGCCCGGCCGGAATTCCCTGAGGACGAGGGCGTTCCACGCGGCGAGCGCGGCCGCGATGTCGGTGGCCAGCTTGGCCTGCCCGGCCGCGAGGTAGGCGGCGCTCTGGCTCCTCATGTCGTACTTGTCCTCCGCGCGGCTCTCCTCGTTCGTCGCCTCCTCGCGGGAGCCGAGGGCGGCCTCGGTCTGCAGGGCGAGCTCGGCCTCAAGCTGCGCGATGATCGAGCGGGTAAGGGCATACTTGTCCATGCGGGGTTCGTGGTTATAGTCCCCCGTTCCCGATGCCGTCAAAGCCCATCCCCGGTTCGACCGGAGAGATCCTCACCTGCCTGCCCTCGCCCTACCTCCCCCACAGGGCGACGGGGCTCCTGTACCTCCCGCGCTTCATCGCCAAGTGCAAGTACGTGAAGGAGCACGGGGCGCTGCCCGCGAGCTACGCGAAGAACTTCAAGCGCGGCATGGACCGCTTCATCAGCCTGCACCTCGGCATCGACCCCCAGGCGGTCGAGGACATCGTGCGGCATGCCGAGAACGACGCGCAGATCGAGGAGGGGCTGGCGCGGCTGCTGCCCGCGGACGTGCGCGCGGCGAAGTGGAACCGGGAGTTCGTGCAGAAGGGCATGACTCCCGCGGGCCGCGAGTTCCTCGGCGAGGCCCTGGCCGCGATGGGCTGCGCCGACAGGGCCGAGGACATCAAGAGCGTCCCGGACCTCCTGGACTTCGACGAGGGGAGGATCGAGTGATCAAGGGCCAGAGGGTCGTCTGCATCGACGACACCTTCAACGGCTTCGTGAAGGCCGTCTACAAGCAGCTCCCCGTGAAGGGAAAGACGTACACGATCCGCGAGGTGTTCCTCGGCCGCGAGAAGATCGTCAAGGGCGGCGACTCGGCGACCGTGGGGCTCCTCCTCGAGGAGCTTGTCAACCCGCCCGACCCGTTCCATGTCGGCAAGCAGGAGCTCGGCTTCTCGTCCGAGCGGTTTGCGCCGCTCGAGGAGGTGCCGCCCGAGGAGGCGGAGGTCGGCGAGGAGGCCGGGATCGGCGCCGGCGACTCGGGCCACTGGCAGAACTGACGCCCGGTCAGTCCGACACGCGGACTGTCACCTCGCACGTCGCGGCGGGGATCGCCTCGGCCTCGCCGGGGCGCACCAGGACGAACCGGAGGACGCTCCTGCCGGGCTTGAGCGCGTAGAAGGACACGGTGGTGAACCCGGGCATGGCGCCGTCCGGCTTGAGGGGCCCCATCTGCTCCAGGACCCTGGCGTTGTTGGCGGCGATCACCCAGTCGTCGCCGGCGCTCCCCGGAGGCCCCG
>Ga0265319_1001384_pt1 | contig 14568 bp, 17 predicted proteins | sample 4824metaG_FD_192443 | JGI IMG/M metagenome (GOLD analysis project Ga0265319, IMG submission 192443) | Rhizosphere microbial communities from Carex aquatilis grown in University of Washington, Seatle, WA, United States - 4-8-24 metaG | ecosystem: Host-associated > Plants > Roots > Rhizosphere >...
CACGTCGCGATCCGCGAGGCCCTAGCGGCGCTCGACGGCGCCACGGCCCGCATCGAAGCCTGAGACCCTCAACCTTCCCTAGGCGAGGTGGTGCTGGTCGTGCCAGGTTCGCCACATGGCGAGCCCGCAGAACACGAGCACGGCGACGAACGCGATCACCTGCAGGCCTCTCGCTCCGCCGTACCAGTCCAGGACGAGATCGGCGACCGCCAGGGCTGCCGCGCCGTAGAACACGATGCGTGGGCGCAGCCGCCACAGCCCGATCTCCGCGCGGCGCTCGCGCCACATCCGGTACACGACGAACACGATCGCGATCAGGAAGGCGATCCGCGCGAGGACGAGCAACGCACCCAGGCTCGCTTCGAGCTGGAAGGCGACCACGGCAGCGACGACCGCGAGGATGATCAGAAACCCGCGTAGCGTCGGGTTCATGTTGGAGAAGAAGGCTCTCATGTCCCGGTCATGTACGCCCGCACGGCGAGCGCTCCTGCCATCAGGGTAGCCCCGGCGAACCAGGCGAGCCGCGCGCGCCGGTCGGCCGGCGCATAGAGCCAGGGTGCGAGCACCGCCGCGAGCGCCAGCGACCCGTACAGGTAGTGCAGCCGATGTGGCGAGCGGTGGTGCTCGGAGAGCAGGAGCAGCCCGAGCCCGACCTGCCCCACGATGAGCGTCTGCGCGAGCGCGAGGAGGTGCGTGACGAACCCGCGCGGCTCCCGCCTGCGGTAGTACGCGACTCCGGCGAGCAGCCCCGCGCCCCAGGTGACGCCCAGAACGAGGAATGCGACGGTGTGATGAGCCGTTAGCATCGTGGCCCGAACGCTATAGAGAGGAACAGATGATCGAGGAAGGCAAGCCCGCACCGGACTTCGAGCTCAAGAGCGACAGCGGCGAGACGATCAAGCTCTCGGAGCTGCGCGGAAAGCCCGTTGTCCTCTACTTCTATCCCAAGGACGACACGCCCGGCTGCACGACCCAGGCCTGCGGCATTCGCGACGCGTACGGCGAGTTCGAGCGCGCCGGAGCGGTCGTCCTGGGCATCTCCCCCGACGACGAGAGCTCGCATGTGAAGTTCAAGGAGAAGTACGAGCTCCCGTTCACGCTGCTCGCCGACACGGACCATTCGGTCGCGGAGGAGTACGGCGTCTGGGGCGAGAAGAACATGGCCGGCAAGACGTTCATGGGCGTCAGCCGGTCGACATTCGTGATCGGAGCCGACGGAACCGTCACGAGCGTCATGCACGACGTGAAGCCCGCAACGCACGCGGATGACGTGCTCGCCGCTCTCGGCACGTAGGCGGCACCGCTAAATCCCCCAAAAGAGTGACGGTCCCTACCGCGTCCGGGGGGTGTCGCGGCCTGGGCTGCGCGAGAGGATCGAACGGCAACACCCCCGAATGCAGCTCCTTATCCGTGATCCCGCCTACACCGACCGCCTGGCCTCGTTCCTTCGGAGCCTTGGGCAGGAACCGATCGTGTGTGGTCCGGCCGTCGTGGAGCTCGATCCCCCCACCTCTCCAACCGATCGAGCCGAGCTGGAGATCTACCTCCGCGTCTGGACCGTGCTTTACCCAGACGCGGAGGTAGAGCTCAAAGAGCTCGCCCGCTGACGAAGCGTCAGCGACCCCTGCCACGCGAGGATCGCGGCGATGGCGAGCGCGCCCGCCGGATCGACCCACCACCACCCGAAGGCGCGTTGCAGGAGGAGCGCGACGAGCGCGACGGCGGAGAGAGCGACGCCGGACGCGGTCAGGAGGCTGTCGGCCCGTAGCGCCCGGCTGCCGATGCGGAGCGCGAGCGTGTATTTCGCCCGGGCGAGGAACGGCAGGACGAGCAGCGCCGCAGCGGCCTCGACGATCCCGAAGGTCGTCGAGTGAGAGTGGCCGGACGCGGCGAACGTTCGAATCGACTGCACGGCCAGGTAGACGGCGATCAGGAGGAAGGCGACGCCGGCGAGCCGCTCGGCCCGCGCCTCGGCGCGCTCGGCGCGCTCGGCATGGCCGCGATCTTCGGCGTGGAAGCGCCACACGAGCAGGACGGACACCGACGAGTCGACGACCGCATTGATGCCGAAACCGATGAGCGTCAGGCTGCCGGTGGAGATCGCGGTGGCGACTGCCGTGCCGCCGACGATCGTGTTCCAGACGACGGTGAACGCGCTGAGGCGCAACGCCCGGCGGGCATCCGACGGCGACTCGGGAAGCGGCTCTACCACGCCCGCCAGGATTCCCGCGAGAGGAACAGCCCATGCGCGCGACCGTTCGTGCAGGTCACGCCCGTGCGCCTGGAGGCGCACGTGACCGAACCCAGCCGGCGTGTCCGTCCGTACGGAAGCGTCGAGTAACGCGGGTGCTGCGTCGAGGGGTCGTACTGGATCCCACCCGAGCAGTTGACGAGGCCTTTGCCGACGGGGCCGAGGCTGAAGCCGTGCCAGTCGAGACCCCCGCCGTCGGCGCCGAGGCAGCGGGCCTGCAGCTGCGCCGCGTAGTCGGCATGGTCGATGGTGCACAGGAGACCGCGCGAAGGAGCCCCGAGAACGAGGCAGCGGATGTTGCCCGTCGGCGAGCTGATTCCGGGCAGCGTCATGGCCGCACCGGCCGCCGGGGCCACGAGTGCGAGCAGGCAGAGCGCCGGCAGGAAGAGCGGTCGACGGTGCACGGAACGAGCGTACTTCCCGTGGAAACGGTGCGCGGTGGTGTGCCGGCGTTCGGGTGATGCGGTCACCTCGTGCGGTGCTGACACTGCAACGTACGGCTTCGTCGGTCACGCGGAACACGCATGACTAGTGGCATTCGGGGGATGCGGTCGGCGCCCGGCGGTGTGACGCTTGGCGATGGATGAAGAAGCAACTGGCCCTACTCGCCCTTGTGGCGGCGCTCACCTGCGGGGCCACACCGAGTCTGGCCGGCACCATGGGAGCCGCAAGGCCTGCGCGTGCGCAGACGTCGTTCCTCTCGCCCAGCCTCTTTGCGCAGTTCGCAACCGGCATCGGTTTGATTCGAATCTTCAATTGCGCAGGAACTCCGACGGCAGAAGGAACCGGGTTTCTCGTGGGAGCAAGCGTGGTCATGACTGCACGACACGTCGTTCGCGGTGCGTGCCACGTCAAGGTCTTCCTCGACGGACACTGGATGACCGCGAGCCACTGGACCTCCTGGTCCACGCCCGGCCGGAAAGATGCCCCGACCGCCGACGTCGCGACCATGAGTCTCGCCAGACCGGCTCCGGGCCACGTCTTCACGATTCGCAGCTGGTCTCCCGCGGTTGGCGTCAACCTGGCTGCGCTCGGTCATCCGCTCGGAACCGGAATCAGCCTCACCCAGGGTCAGGTCGTGGACAAGGGCAGGCTCGCCGGCATCCCGACCCTCGCGGTTCGCCTGCTGGGAGCCGAGGGCAGCAGCGGCTCACCGTTGGTCGACAACGTCGGGAACGTCGTGGGCATCCTTCAGAAGGGTCTCGGCGGCGCCGACGCCCTGGGCCAGCACACCTCGGGGTTGATCCTCGGCATCGATCTTCCCTCCTGGTGGCCGACGGTCAAGACGAACCTCTGCGCGTCGTACGCCCAAGGAGGCCTCCCGGGGTGCGCGACCACCTCGACGAAGCCGGTGCCGCCGCCGGTGCCGTACCCGATCGACTCCTGCTGGATTCAGTACACCGGCGGCTTGCCGGCAAACGTGAACCGCAGCAATCCGCTGACCTCGTTGTCGGTCGCTGATCTCCTCGCGAGAGGACCGGCCAATTTCTGGGCCGTCGTAGCGCTCTCCGCACCTACAACCACGGCCATCGAGGGCATGACCACGACGTTGACCGCACCCAACGCTGTCGGGCTCACGGGCCCGCCCCTTGCCTGGGCCGCGGGAAGCGCAACGGCCGAACGAACGATGGATTGGCGATTCGCCGACGACTCGCTGATCTTCCAGCACTCCTGGGCGACGTCGCTCCCGGGGCTCTGGAAGCTGACGTGGGGCTTCCCCAACGGCGAGAGCTGCAGCACCACCTTCACCGTGACCCCCTGATTCAGGACTCGAGCAGTGCCGCCGCGTGGTCGTGGAGCGAGCTGCAGGTCGCCAGCCAGTCGTACGCGCCCGCGGTGTCTTCCGTGTCTTGATGTGGTGTTCGCAGCTGGTTGACGCGTTCGGCGAGGTCCTTGAGATCCCACGTGAGCCGGAAGAAGCTCAGCGCCGCTTCGTCGAGCGGATGACCGGTCATCTCGGTGTACGCGGCTGCGTCGTCTGTTCCCTCGCGCACGACCATCCAGAGGTCTCGCTCGGGAGGCGCCAACGCCACCGTGTCCCAGTCGACCAATAGACAGCCCTCGCTCGTCCGCATGACGTTCGCGGCGTGAGGTTCGCCGTGGGTGACGACCCAACGGCCGCCGCGACTGCCGCCTTCGGCGGCAAGACGGTCGGCGAAAGCAAGCAGGCCGGCAACGACGGACGCGTGAAGAGCAAGCGCTGCACGGGCCGGTTCGGAGAAGGGGCCGCCCAGCCACGTCTGGTCGAGCTCTCGGAGGCCGCTCTCGAGCTGGTCGCGACCGGAGATCTCGAGGCCGACGCTCCGCGCAACGGACGCAGCCGCCGGCGTGGCCGCATGAAGCTCGGCGAGCAGCGCGATCACGGCCGCGCGATCGGTGGCGCTGTAGTCCCCATACCGGCCGGCCTCGCCGTCGACGAACGGGAACAGAGCGATCGTGTGCCGCGCCCCGAGCCGGCGCACGGTCTCGCCTCGGCTCGTCGGCATCGGCGCGACCACGAAGCCACGACCGCTGTCACGCAGGGCAAGCGCAGTGTCGAGACACCGTGTCAGCCCCGCGAACGTGGCCTCCCGCGTGTTCCCGAGCCACCCCTTCTGGTCGAGGTCGTCGACGGTCACGAATCCGCGCGTTCCCTCGGAGTCGATCACGACCCAGTGGTAGCTCCCGGCTCCGACCGCTGCGTACTCGGCGGACACGGCGGAGAAGCCCCAGCCCTCGGCAAGAGCATCGAGAAGTGCGCTCGTCTCGACGTCCTCCGGCAGCGCCCTCACGACGCTGAGAGTAACGCTGGGGTACGCGGCGCAGCAGGCGCACAGCCACGCGCCTTTTCACCGTAGTGCGGATGAGAGGACTTGAACCACCCCGCCCCACTCGACACGCGGCGACACCGTTCGCCACCGAACGACAACCGTCGCCGCGCCGACACGCTCTCGCAGGTCGGCGACCTCCTTCCGCAGTTCGCCAACAGGCGGCCCCGTCATCGCGTCCATCACGATCGTGTCGAGCTCGAGACGGTGCCGTAGCCGCCAGCGCAGCTCCTCGAGGCGGCCATACGTGGTGGCGAGCACCGTGAGCTCGACCGCCTGGTCGCCGTCGGGATGACAGGGGAGGCGTCGTCCAAGTGGACTGAACCTCCCCCGCCTACTGACAGCTCTGGAGCGGGCTCGCGCTGAGACCCGAGGGTATGCCTAACGGTACGCGATGCTCACGCCGTACACGGCCTGGGCGTGCGTGAACTGCTCACCGTACGGGGACTCAAGCTGCTGGATCAGACCGGCCCGGGAGAAGTGGCTCGACTTCAGGTACGACTTGGCAGCCTCGACCGCCTCGGCGTTCCAGTTGGCATGGGCGTGGATGACGCCCCAAACGGAATCCGAGTGCGAGAAGTCCTCGCCGTACGGGGACTGAAGCTGGTGGATCAGACCGGCCTGGGAGAAGCTGCCCGTGCTCAGGTACGACTTGGCGGCTCCCAGAGCCTCGCGCTGGCCGATCGTTGAGGCTTGGGCCGCTGAGCTCCCCACTGAGAGCGCCGAGAGGACGAGGATGGTCACTATCAGGAACTTCTTCAAGGTGTCGCTCCGGTTTGAGTTGATGGGCAGCCAAGGGCGCCCCGTTGTACTGACTGTCGGTTGCTTCGCGCCGGCGGGGGATACCCTTTCTCGGCCTGGAGGCATGGTTTCCGGGTGATCCTCTTGCTCGGCCGCGCCCACGACCATACGAGCGGGACGCCCCACGAGCTCAAGCGGAGCAACAAGCTCTATGCGCTCGCGATGACCCATGACCGTGGCCTCGACCGCGGCCACGATCAGATCGCCTGCGAGACCGCCTGACGGTCGGACGTGCGTATCACCGCGTGACGGTGCCCGGCCTGACCGCAGCCTAGGTAGCTCATTCACGATGCGTGCTCGTGCTGGCGGCGGGCGTAAGTGCGTGGGGAGCGGCGATCACGGTCGCGTTATGTAACCGCGGGCCGCGGTCGGTCACGGCGCGTGTGGTCAGTCGCGGAGCGAAACCGTGGGTTTTGCAGGCGTTGTGTGAGTGCGGATGAGAGGACTTGAACCTCCACGTCCTTTCGGACACACGGACCTGAACCGTGCGCGTCTACCAATTCCGCCACATCCGCGGGCCGGGGGATTGTAGCCGGGTGGCACCGGCCCCGAGGCGCTGGTTCGCGCGTACCATTGCCCCCCCTGCGCCGTCTCGCCCTCGTGCTCCCTGCAGTACTCGGCTCGCTCGCGCTGCTGCTCGCAGCCGGAGCCACCGCGCAGCCTGCTCCGGGCCGGACCGAGCTCGTCGAGGTCGTCGTGACGCTGCCGCAGCCTCCGCTCGCTGCCGCGATTCAGCACGACCGGGAGCTCGCTGCGGCAACGACGACCAGGCACCGGCTGAACCTTCGCGCGCCGGCGAGCGTGTCGTACCTCCGCACGCTCGCGGCCGCGCAGCGCACCCTTCAGGCGCGCATCCAGCGGGTGATCCCCGGGGCACGGGCCCGCTGGCACTACGGCGTGGTCGCGAACGGGATGGCCGTCGTCCTCCCCCGCTCCCAGCTCGCGCGGCTGAGCGGGCTGGCGGGCGCGACCGTCTGGCCGTCCGTCACGTACCACGAGCTGCTCGACCGTACGCCACAGCTGATCGGTGCGCCGGCCGTGTGGGGCCCGACTCTCGCGACCGCGGGGAACGGGATGAAGATCGGGATCATCGACGACGGCCTCGACCAGACGCACATGTTCTTCGATCCGACCGGCTTCACGTACCCCGCGGGCTTCCCCAAGGGAAACACCGCCTTCACGACGCCCAAGGTGATCGTGGCGCGCGCCTTCGCGCCGGCGACGCCCGCGTCGAAGTACGGGAACCTGCCGTTCGACCCCGTGAACTCCGACCATGCGACGAACGTCGCGGGGATCGCCGCAGGCGACCACGACACGCTTGCGACCGTGCCCGGCGAGGGCAAGGTCAAGGTCTCCGGCATCGCGCCGAGCGCCTATCTCGGCAACTACAAGGTGCTCACCGTGCCGACCGCCGGCTTCGGCCTCGACGGCAACTCACCCGAGATCGTCGCCGGCATCGAGGCCGCCGTGAAGGACGGCATGGACGTGATCAACCTCTCCCTCGGCGAGCCCGAGGTCGAGCCCAGCCGGGACATCGTCGTCGTCGCCCTCGACCATGCGGCTGACGCGGGCGTCGTCCCTGTCGTCGCAGCCGGGAACGACGGCGCAGGCGCCGGCGGAGTCAGCTCTCCCGCGAATGCGCCCGAGGCGATCACCGTTGCGGCCTCCAGCGAGGGCGACAACGGTCCCGCGGACGTGATCGCCGACTTCTCCTCCGCCGGCCCTACCCCGATCTCGCTCGAGATGAAGCCGGACGTCACGGCGCCCGGCGTCGACATCCTCTCCTCCCTGCCCCGGAACGCGTGGTCTCCGCACGACTGGAGCGGCACGAGCATGGCCACGCCGCATGTCGCCGGAGGCGCCGCGATCCTCAAGCAACGACACCCGACCTGGACCGTCGCCCAGATCAAGTCCGCACTCGCGACGACCGGCGACCCGGTGCACGTCGCCGGCTCCGGAGCTGCAGCCGGGAAGGAAGTCGGCGCGGACCGCGAGGGCGGCGGACGCATCGACCTCCCCCGAGCGGACAACCCTCTGATCTTCGTCTCCCCCACCGGCCTCTCGTTCGGGCTCGTCCAGCGGAGCCAGACCGTGACGCACACGATCGACGTGGCCGACGCCGGCGGCGGGCCGACGCCCTGGAACGTGACCGTGACACCGCAGAGCGCGCCGCTCGGGTCGACGCTCACGGTCACGCCGACCGTCGCTCCCGGGACTCCCGTCACGGTGACGCTAACCACCGCCGCCGACGCTGCGGAAGGCCCAGGCGTCGGCTTCATCGTTCTCTCGCGCGGCACCGACGTGCGCCGCGTGCCGTACTGGTTCCGCTCGACGACGCCGAGGCTGGGAGAGGAGCCGCACACGCTCCTGCCGGGCCCCGGCCTGTACCACGGGAACACCAAGGGCAAGCCGTCACTCGTCTCGAGCTACCGCTATCCCGAGCTCAGCTCCAGCGCTTCGGGAGTGCCGCTCGATCTCTCCGGGCCGGAGCAGGTCTTCCGTTTCGTGACAAAGCAGGCGCTCACCAACTTCGGCGCCGTCGTCACGAGTCGCGCGCCGGGCGTGCGGGTCTCTCCCCGGCTCGTGCTGGCCGGCGACGAGAACCGGCTCGTCGGCGAGACCGGCCTGCCCGCGAACATCAACCCGTACCAGCAGTTCGGGGAGACGACCCCGGCAGTCGGAGCCGTCCTCGCAGTCCCCGGCTCGTACGACTTCGTCTTCGACACGCCGTCACGCGGCAAGCCGGGCCCGTTCACGTTCCGGGTCTGGGTGAACGACACGACGCCGCCGCAGATCCGGCTGCTTTCGCACACCGTCACGCGGCCGCAGCGGATCCGCCTGGCCCTCACCGACGCCGGCTCGGGCGTCGACCCGAGCTCGATCGCCGTGAAGGTCGACGGCAAGCTCCGCACCTTCGCCTACCAGCGCGGGATCGTGTCCGTCGTGAAGAGCCTCGGCCCGGGCACGCACCGCGTCTCGGTCACCGCCTCCGACTACCAGGAGACGAAGAACATGGAGGACGTCGGCCCGATCCTCCCCAACACGCGCACGGTGCAGACGAGCGTCGTCGTCCGCTGATCGTGGTCCGACCGCAGCTACTTTCTGCGGTCGGTCTCCTCGATCGTCGGTAGCTGGGCGAGGTCGCGCTCGACGCTCGCTGCGAAGTCGTCGGCGTCGGTCGGGACGACGCGCAGGGTTGCCTTCCGCTTGGCGCGGTCGCGCCTGCGACGGGCGTCGGCCCCGAGCTGCAAGCCCAGGTGCGACTCCAGCCGCGGCCACTCCGCGCCGACAAGGATCGCAACTGCCAGCGCGAGCAGGGCGATGTAGAGCCAGCTCACAACCCGATCTTACCGAAGTCATCCGGGGTAAATCTTTGGCCCGGTCCGGCCGATAGGGAGGGGTATGAGCGGCCCGATCCTGATCCTGTACGTGCTCCTGTGGGCGACCCTGATGCGCGCCCTGCTCGTGAAGGCGCGCGTCTTGCCGCCCACCTGCGCACGCTGCGGCCTCCTGTACGAGCGCAGCACGCTCGGCCAGCGGGTCTGCAGCTGCCACGGGCGCGACGACCACTAGCGCCAGGCGCTCCGCCGATCCTGCCTAGGCGACGGCGGCGCGGGTGCGCTCCTCGAGCTTCCGCTCGAGGTAGCCGAGGTACGGTGCAGCGTCCATGCCGGAGCCGGTCACGCGCTGCAGCAGCTCCTGCGGCGTGAACGCCCGCCCGTGCCGGTGCACGTGCTCGCGCAGCCATTCCCGCAGCAACCCGAACTCGCCGCGCGCGAACTGCTCGTCGAGGTCACCGAGGTCTGCCTGCGCCTGCTCCCACAGCTGCACCGAGACGACGTTGCCGAGCGCGTAGGTCGGGAAGTAGCCGAAGCTCAGGTCGGACCAGTGGACGTCCTGGAGCACGCCGCGAGAGACGTCCGGCGGCTGAAGCCCGAGGTAGTCGACCATCTTCGCGTCGAACGCCTCGGGCAGATCCTGCAAGGAGACCGATCCACTCAGCACGTCCCGCTCGAGCTCGAAGCGAAGGATGATGTGAAGGCAGTACGTCACCTCGTCCGCATCGACGCGCCGGAGTGACGGCTGCACGTTGTTCAACGCGCGATGGAAGCTCTCGAGCGAGACGTGGTCGAAGCTGTCGGCGAGCTCCCGCTGCATCGCCGGGTAGAAGAACTTCCAGGTCGAGCGATTCCGGCCGACGAGGTTCTCCCACATGCGGCTCTGCGATTCGTGGAACGCCGCCGAGACCCCGTGCGCGAGCGGCGTGCGCACGAAACGCGGATCGACTTGACGCTCGTAGAGACCGTGGCCGAACTCGTGCAGGCAAGAAAGGATTCCGTGCAGGCTGTCCTGGTGGAAGTTCGTCGTCAGCCGGATGTCCGAGGGCGACATCGAGGTCGCAAAGGGATGCACCGTGCGGTCGAGGCGCCAGGTAGCGCGGTCCATGCCCCAGTGCTCGAGGATTGCAAGCGAGAGGCGCCGTTGCGCGTCGCGCGGGAAGTGTCCGCGCAGGCACGAGTCGTCGACCGGCGCCGAATCGTCGACCGCCCGGATCAACGGCACGAGCGCCGTCTTCAGCTGGGAGAAGATCGTCTCGACCTCCGCGGTCGTCATCCCGGGCTCGTAGTCGTCGAGGAGGACGTCGTATGGATCGCCCTGCGGTGAGAAGCACGCGACGTACTTCCGGCGCAGCTCGAGGCTGCGCTCGAGGTGCGGCAGCATGATCGCGTAGTCCTGCTGTTCGCGCGCCTGAAGCCAGGCCCGGTATCCGAGCGAGCCCACACGCGTCAGCTCGGCCCGCAGGTCCGACGGAACGCACACCGCCTTGTCGTAGTCGCGCCGCGCGACACGCACGAGGCTCGCCTCGAACGAGTCGTGCCCGTACTCCTCCTCGAAGGGCGCGAGCTCTTCGAGCAGCTCACCGAGCTCGGGAGCGACCTGGAGGTCGTGCGCGATCCGGTTGAGCGTCGCGCGCTGCTCCGCCCGGGCGTCGGCTCCCCCCGGTGGCATTTTCGTCTCCTCGTCCCAGGAGAGGAGCCCGGCTGCCTTCTCGAGATCGTCGATCTCGCCCAGGCACCGGCGCAGCTCGTCGAAGCGCTCAGTCACCGGTGGAGGGTAGCCGCTCGCGCCGAGGGCGCAAGCCCCCATACGGCGGAGGGCCGGCCCCGTGGCAGGTTCCTACGGGCGATACCGCCGGCGGAAGCTCAGCCGCACTGACTCGCACCGGCGGCCGTGAACGCAGCTTTTGCCCGGTGGTCGTTCAGGTACTGCTTGAGGATCTTGACGAACGTCGCGCTGTCGCCCCGGTTCCCCGCGTCGATCGCGGTGGAGATCTCGGCGATGTCGGCTCGCACTGCAACGAGTGCGTGCGTGCCGGCCGGGGACGCGTTGGGGATCTTCTCGAGCGCGGCCAGTTCCTGAGTCTCGAGTGTTCTCGAGGCGATCGCGAACTTGAGGAGACCAGACGGCTTGACGGGCACGGCGAACTCCTTCTTCGCCTTCGCCAGCCAGATCACGCACACCTTGTTCGCATCCGATGTCCAGCTCGAGCTCCTGGCGGAGGCGAGTCCGGGCAAAGCGGCAGCGCTCAGGACGAGGGCCGCGACGAATCCGATGAATGTGAGTTTCCGCATGTGTCCGACATCGGCATGCGCGGTCGTTCGCGCTCACCTCAGAAGGGGTAAATCTCTGCTTCGGCGAGAGAGCTTCGACGTCAGGCGAGCTCGGCGAGTGGAAACGATCGGTGCGCCCGCGGCGGGACGAGGAAGTTCTGCCGGTGGGTCGTGCGGAGCACGCTGTTGAGCCCGAGCTCGGCATCGTGCGGCGGGAGCCCGGTGCCCTTGCCGTCCGGGTAGTGGCCGTCCATCGCGCGCCTGACCCGCTCGAAGATGCTCGACGTCGCGGTGAAGGAGACGAAGTGCAGCCCGGCGGCAGGCTCCGCGTTCCAGCGGTCGGTCCGCTTGTCGGACGTCCAACTGAATGGGTTGTCGAGCGTGTTGAAGTCGGCACGCTGGACGAGCGCCGTCCCGGCCTCGTACCGCTCGCCGTAGTTGTCGACCGTCGCCGACGCGAGCCGCGACTGCGGCTGGAGCGACGCGCTGTGCCCGACGATGCCGTTCGCAACGAAGCCGTCGGTCACCTGCTGCTGCGTCTGCAGGACGCTCGCGTCTTCCGGCAGCGTTTGCGTGCCGTCGGGCGGGTTGAGCCCCGGCCTGAACGTCGCCCAGACTCGGAAGATGTAGTCGCGTTCCGAGTACCACGCGTCGAGATCTTCATAGAGATGCGAGAGGTGCATCACCGTCCCGTGCTTGAAGTAGCCGCCGGGCCACTGGTCGGTCGTACCCTTGAGACACTCGAGATTCGCGATCCTGCGCGGGCCGAGCGCACTGCGCTGCGTCGACGTGAACCCGAGGAAGAGCTGCGCGTCGTCCGGGATCGAGGCGGCGCCGGGAACGCCGGCCGCGGTTGCGAGGCGTTTCGGCAACCCCGCACCGACGAACCCGCTGCGGATGCTCGTCGGCTCGAGCACGCCGTGCAGCTGTGCGAGCAGCCGCTGCCGCGCCGTCGTCACGTGCGCACGGAGGTCACTGCGCAGGACGACGGCGACGTCGTTGCGCTCGAGCACGGTCGCCGGCGGATCGCTCGGGAACCGAATCGCGTCGGCGAGCGCGGGCACACGCCGGCCCACCCGACGCGATTCCTGGAGATCGACGGGCAGGTAGTGCAGGAAACGCCGTCCGTCTCTCAGCCGCGGCAGCTGCTCGCGGAAATACGGCATGCCCCAGCCGACCGTGACGAGCAGGCCGCTCGGACCTCGGGCCATCCCCGCCTCGATGCCCTGGAGCGCGTGCGCGAGCTGGTCGCGCGCGGCGAGGAGCGCCACCCGGTCGTGCCCCGCGACGAGACGACCGGTAACGATCTCGTGGTAGACCGGCGGCACGACGATCTCGACGCCGTTATCGGTGGTGATGCGATCGCCGACGTCGAGATGCTGCTCGAGGAGCGGCGGCGCCGCGACCGCCGACCTGGCCGGTGCGGCGCCGTCGAGCAGCGACAGGAACGACGCGCCTGCGGCGGCTGCACCGACACGCTAGACGAACGCGCGTCGCGTGAAGGGCTCGGGCCCAGTATCTGATTGGGGAGCTTCGCCCCCGGAGCCAGGGGGCGCCGTCGCCATCGAGGCTCTTGTACCACGCGCCGGATAGAAGAAGCTCCCCGGGCTGGACTCGAACCGACCACTCGCTCAACGTTCAGGTCGCTGCGGTCGATGGGAGAGTAATGGACTCGCCGATCCTCCCAAACCGCGACATCGACGACGATGACATTGAGAGCCGTCGTTACCGGCGATTGCGTGACTTCCTCCGCATCGTCGCCGCCGCCCTCGCGGTAGCAGCGGCGTTGTTTGGGCTCCTATCGCATTTCAAGGGGGGCCAGCCGCCGGCAGATCCGCCGGAGTTGTCCCAGCTCGCATCTCCGTCGGCGATTGGACCGTATGTCTTCGGCACCCCTTCGGCGGCCGCCCTCCGACCCGTCGCGAAGGCCCACGGCGGCAAGCGCAGCGTCTGTATCGAAGAGGAGCGGCCGCTTCCGACCACGGGCGCCTGGACATGTCACTCCACGGAGTCGATCGGTCCCTCGCTGATCGGCCGCGTGGCCCGAGACACCGGAGGACCATGCACCCACCGCGTCGCGTCGCAGATTGGCGGCACGTGGAACTGCTGGACGCGGATCGCCATCCCGAAGATCGTCCTCGGAATGCCGTACGCGGTCCCGATCATGTTCGGCCACCTCATGCCGCACGCAGTGGGAGAGGACACGCGAAGCGGGAGGGTCTGCCGAATCGAGAGCCGCGCAAGCGAAGCGCACGGCACCTGGACGTGCGTGGGCTGGCAGCAACCGCCGGATGGCTGGCGGATCGCCGAGCCGGTCAACCCAGGCGGAAAGTGCTCGTACCGCATCGCCGACGAGGTGACAGGCGTCTGGTCATGCCAGAGTGGAACGGCGCAGGACCCACGCCAGACCAGCTAGACGAGCGTCGCGCTGCGCGGTCGGTGGCAGTACTACAGAAGCTCCCCGGGTTGGACTCGAACCAACAACCCTCCGGTTAACAGCCGGATGCTCTGCCAATTGAGCTACCGGGGATCGGCGCGGTGATTCTAGCCGCGAAGCTAGGCGAACTCGCGGATGGCCGTGCGGATCTTCAGGAGCGCCTGCTGGAGGTCGACGAGGCGGCCTTCGTCGGCTTCGGGGAGGGTCGAGAGCTCGCGCTGGAGCTTTCGCTCGCGCAGGCGGAGCAGCAGTTGCTCGGCGGTCTGCTCGGTGATGCTCTCCTCGTCCGCGAGCGCGTAGAGCTCGGCGAGGAGCGGGGTGAGGTCGCCGTCGGCGGGCTCCTGGCCGAGGAGATGGCCGCACGCGCGCCGGTGCAGCGGATCGTCGAAGTGCTCCGGGCCGAGCTCGGCGAGGAGCTTGCCGAGCTCGGGATGCGCAGCGACGCCTGCAAGCGCGGCGCGCTCGAGCCGTGAGCCCGCGTCGAGCAAGCGCGCCGAGACGACGCCGGTCGACCGCGCGCTGCCCCGGGCCGGAGCGAGCCCGGCCTGCAGCTCGGGCGGGAGGTCGAGCAGGTCGGTGGCGAGACGCAGCGCATCCTGGCGCTCCGGCGAGTCCGGCAGCGACGCGAGAAACGTGCGCACGGTGGCGAACGACGCGTTC
>Ga0265319_1001386_pt1 | contig 14556 bp, 16 predicted proteins | sample 4824metaG_FD_192443 | JGI IMG/M metagenome (GOLD analysis project Ga0265319, IMG submission 192443) | Rhizosphere microbial communities from Carex aquatilis grown in University of Washington, Seatle, WA, United States - 4-8-24 metaG | ecosystem: Host-associated > Plants > Roots > Rhizosphere >...
CGCGCGTCCGATCGCGGGGACGGCGGCGCGGCGCATCGCTCGGGGCGCGAGGCGTGGGCTGCCGGGCACGTGCCCGGCAGCCGCTTCGTCGACCTGCTGGCGGAGGCGTCGGACCCCGACGATCCGCTGCCGTTCACGCTCCCGCCCGCGCAGCTGCTCGAGCAGGCGCTGCGCGGCCACGGCGTGCGGCGCGACCAGACGATCGTCGTCTACGACCGCGACCACAACATCTGGGCGGCCCGCCTGTGGTGGCTGATCCGCGCGCACGGGCACGCGAACGTCGTGGTGCTCGACGGCGGCTGGCGCGCCTGGACGCTCGCCGGCGGCCCGGTCGCGACGGACGTCCCGCCGGTCGTGGCGGGCGACTTCGCCGCGCGCCCGCAGCCGGGCTGGTGGGCGAGCCGCGACGACGTGCTCGCCGCGATGCGGGACGAGGCGACGTGCCTGCTGAGCGCGCAGACGAGCGTGCAGTACGAGGGCCTCGACGCCGGCGGCGCGAGCCCCGGCGGGCGCATCCCGGGCAGCGTGAACGTCCACGCGCGCACGCTCACCGACCCCGACACGCAGCGCTTCCTCGACCCGCTCGCGCTCGCCGAGCGGCTCGGCGCCGTGGGCGCGCTCGGCGCGCAGCGGACGATCGCGTACTGCGGCGCCGGCATCGCCGCCGCCGGCGACGCGTTCGCGCTGCGGCTGCTCGGGGCGGACGACGTGCGCGTCTTCGACGGCGGCATGTCGGAGTGGGCGGCGGACGGCCGCCTGCCGGTCGAGCGCGGGCCCGTTCCCGGGCTCGTCCACAGCGCGGCTTCGCGAGGTGCCGACGCGTGAGCGTCACCCCGACCGCTCAACGCGCGCAGAGCAAATTCACGTGAAAGAAGCGACGCTCGGCTTGACTTTCGAGGGTCTCTGGCGCTAGCGTATTGGAGCGCTCCATTTTTTCCCCGCGGGACGGCCACCCCCCGTGACACCCGAACGACTCGGGTATCGACAGAAGGCCGTCGCCCGCACAGCAGCGACAAGCAACGAGGAGGACGGAGAGATGAGAGGACCTTTGCGGGGCATCCGCGAAGCGATGCGTCGCCGGCGCGGCCTGGCCGTCGTCGGCTCGGTGGTCGTGCTGGCTGCGGCCGGCACGGCCGGCTGCGGCAGCAGCAAGAGCAGCAGCGGCGGCGGCGCCAGCACGAGCGTCTCGACGACGGGCGGCTCGAGCTCGGCGAAGGGCGGCTTCACGGTCGTCCTCAGCAACGCCTACATGGGCAACGCCTGGCGCAAGACGATGGTGAAGAACTTCACCACCGCCGCCGACCAGGACAAGCAGTCGGGCCTGCTGAAGGACTACCAGGTCCTCCTCACGCAGGACAACAAGCCGACCGACCAGATCGCGCAGCTGCAGACGCAGCTGCTCAAGAGACCCGACGCGATCGTGATCGACGCGGCCTCGCCGACGGCGCTCAACCCCGTGATCGAAAAGGCCTGCGCAGCGGGCATCAAGGTCGTGGTGTTCGACTCGCTCGTCACGGCGCCGTGCGCGTACAAGCTCAACCACAACCTCGTCGACCTCGGCCAGCAGGAGGGCGAGTTCATCGGCAGAAAGCTCGGCGGCAGAGGCAACGTCATCGAGCTGCGCGGCATCTCCGGCTCCGAGCCCGACGTGCAGATCCACCAGGGCATCCAGGCCGGGCTCAAGCAGTTCCCCGGCATCAAGGTCGTCGCGACGGTCGACGGCGAGGCGAGCCAGACGACGGCCCAGCAGGCCGTGCAGTCGGCGCTGCGCAGCCTCCCGAGAGTCGACGCCGTCATGACGCAGGGCGGCGGCGACGCCTACGGCGTGATCCAGGCGTTCGAGGCGAGCGGCAAGCCGGTCCCGCCGATCGTCCTCGGCAGCGGCGGCAACGAGCTGCAGTGGTGGCAGGCCAAGCACAAGGCCAACGGCTACACCACGCTCTCGATCTCGACGATGCCGGGCCAGTCGACGATCGCGCTTGGTGAGGCGATCATGCTGCTGGAGGGCAAGCAGGTGCCGAAGGAGATCCTCAACCTGCCGCTGCTCCAGGTCTCCGACAACACGCTGGCCGCGTGGGCGAAGGCAACGCCGACGAGTGACATCGCCTCGCCGGTCTACAGCCAGTCGGACGTCGAGTCGCTCGTGCAGGCCGCGCAGAGCGGCGGCACCCTGCCCAACCCGCCGGTTCCCTCCAACTAGCCGGACGATGCAGTGAGCCTCGACGCGACTGAGCCTCAGGTCCCCCGCGACGACGCTCGCACCGCTCCCCCGGACGCCGCAGGGCGTCCGGGGGCCGGTGCCGAGGTCATCCGCCTGGAGGACGTGCGCAAGCGCTATGGCCACACGATCGCGCTCGCGGGCGCGAACGTGGACGTCCGCGAGGGCGAGGTCATGAGCATCGTCGGCCACAACGGCGCGGGCAAGAGCACGCTCGTGCGCGTCCTGTGCGGGCTCACGCAGCCGCAGGAGGGGCGCATCCACGTGCGCGGCGACGACGCGACGGCGAGCCACTCGTTCGCCACCGCGCGCCGCGCCGGCATCCGCATCGCCTTCCAGGAGTTCTCGCTGTCCCCGTCCCTGCGGGTCTTCGAGAACGTGCTGGTGGCGCACGCCGAGCTGGCCGGCTGGGGGTGGCGCAAGCGCGCCGCCGCCGCCATCAAGCGCCAGCTCGACGAGATCTTCCCCGGCCATGGGATCTCCGCCCGCGCGCGCGTGGCGAGCCTGTCGCTCGCCGAGCGCCAGATGCTGGAGATCGCGCGCGCCGCGATGCCGGCGGGCGCGCCCGTGCGGCTGCTGATCCTCGACGAGCCGAACTCCGCGCTCGGCGCGCACGCCAGCGAGCAGCTGTTCGCGTGGGTGCGCCGGCAGCGCGAGCAGGGGATGGGGACGATCCTCATCTCCCACCGCCTGCGCGAGGTCGTCGCCTACTCCGACCGCATCGTCGTGATGCGCGACGGCGCGGTCGTCGACGACCGCCCGGCGGCCGGCACGACGCGCGAGCAGATCGTCGACCTGATGGGTCAGGCGATGCACGAGGCGGCCGCCGCGAGCGCGCCGGCCCGCACGCGCCTGCGCGCGCTGGAGCCGCTGGCCGACGAGGGTCCGGCGCTCGAGCTGCGGGGCTTGAGGCTGGGCGGCCCGCGGCCGATCGACCTGACGGTCGGCGCCGGCGAGATCGTCGGCCTCGCCGGGCTCGACGGCCAGGGCCAGCGCGAGCTGCTGGCGGAGCTGTGGCGCTTGCGCCACCGGCGGCGCAGCGCCGTGCACGCGCGCGGCGGGCTGGCGTTCGTCTCCGGCGACCGCCAGGAGGCCGGCCTCTTCAAGCTGTGGCCGATCACCGAGAACGTCTCGCTGAGCGCGCTCGGGGACGTCAGCAGCGGCGGGCTCGTGCGCCTCGGCGCCGAGCGCGAGCTGGCGCAGGGGTGGGCCGAGCGCCTGAAGGTGCGCGGCCGGCTGTCCGATCCCGTCACCGACCTGTCCGGCGGGACCCAGCAGAAGGCGGTCGTGGCGCGCGCGCTCGCGTCCGACGCGCGCATCGTGCTGCTCGACGACCCGTTCCGCGGCGTCGACTCCGGCACGAAGCGCGACACCTACCAGCTGATCCACGACGAGGCCGCCCGCGGGCGCAGCTTCGTCTGGTTCACGACCGAGAACGACGAGCTGCAGGAGTGCGATCGCGTGTACGTGCTGCGCAACCGCGTCGTCGTCGCCGAGCTGCGCGCCGAGGAGATCCGCGAGGATCGCATCGTCGCCGCGTCGTTCGCCGACGAGGCGGAGACGAGAGGAGCCGCGTCGTGAGCGCGATCTCCCCCACCCAGGCGGAGCTGCCGGGCACGAGCCGGCGACGCGCGACGATCGATTGGGCCGACGTCATCCGCGCCGCGCTGCCGGTCGTGGCGCTCGTCGGCATCCTCGCGTGGATCGTCAGCCTCGAGCCCGACGCGCTGTCCTACAACGGCCTGACGCTGCTGATCTCGACGACGATCCCGCTCGTCTTCGCGACGATGGCGCAGATGCTGATGGTCACGATCGGCGACATCGACCTCGGCATCGGCGCGTTCATCGGCTTCGCGAACGTCGTGATCGCGCGCTACCTCGTGCAGCACGCGGGCATCGGCCTGCTGCTGCTCGCCGGCGGCGTCGCGGCCTACGGGCTGCTCGGCGCGCTGATCCACCTGCGCCGCATCCCGTCGATCGTCGGCACGCTCGGCGCGTCGTTCGTGTGGCTCGGGCTCGCGCTGCTCGTGCTGCCCTCGCCGGGCGGCACGGTTCCGGGCTTCATGACGACGTTCTGGGCGTGGTCGCCGCCGCTGGTCCCGCTGCCGGTGCTGATCGCGATCGTCGTCGCGATCGCCGGTTGGCTGATGGTCGGCCGGCTCCCCTACGGCGTCGTGATCCGCGCCGCCGGCGACGACCCGGTCGCGGTCGGCCGCGCCGGCTGGTCGGTGCTGCGCGTGCGCGTCACCGTGTACGTCGCGGCCGCGATCCTCGGCGTGCTCGCCGGCGTCGCGACCACCGTCGTGACCGCCTCCGGCGACGCGAACTCCTCCGCCGGCCTGACGCTGCTGAGCGTCGCCGCGGTCGTGCTCGGCGGCGGCGAGTTCTCGGGCGGCATCGCCAACCCGATCGGCGGCGTGATCGGCGCCGTCGCGATCTCGCTGGTCGCCCCGCTGCTGGCGCTCCTGAACGTCTCGTCCGACTACCAGACGGGCGTGCAGGGCGCGATCCTGATCGCGGTCCTCGCCGGCCGCGCGCTCGCACGAAGGGACGTCTGATGGAAGCTGCGACGCAACCCGAGACGACGCGCGGCGCGGGCTCGCTCGCGCGCGCCGTCCGCGACACGTTCCGCGACCGCCCGTGGGCGTGGTCGTTCGCGGCCGCGGCGCTCGTGTGGGTCGTCACCTACCTGGAGACCTCGCGCGGGTTCTTCGGGAACCTCACGTCGGCCGCGGCCGTCTCGTCGTTCCTCGTGATCGTCGGGATCGGCCAGCTGTTCGTGATCACGACCGGCAACGGCAACATCGACCTGTCGATCCCGAACACGATGACGCTCGCCGGCTACTACGGGCTGTCCGTGATGAACGGGCACAACAGCGCGCTGCTGACGGGGATCCTCGTCGCGCTCGTCGTCGGGCTCGCGATCGGGGCGGCGAACATCGTCGCGATCTTCGTGCTGCAGATCCCGCCGATCGTCGGCACGCTCGCGGTCGGCTTCATCGCGCAGTCGGCGTCGTTCGTGAAATCGAACGACTTCACCGCGAACCCGAGCCCTGCGCTCGCGCACTTCGTCAACGCGACGCTGCTCGGGCTGCCGCTGCTTGCCCTGTGCGTGATCGTGCTCGCCGTGCTCGCCTGGATCCTGCTGTCGCGCACGATCTACGGCCGCTCGGTGCAGGCGATCGGGCAGAGCCTGCGCGCGGCGCACCTGTCGGGCGTGCGGGTGCGCCGCACGGTCGCGCTCGCGTATCTGCTGTCGGGCGTGCTCGCGGGCCTCGCGGGCGTCCTGCTGGCGGCCGACTCGGGCGGCGTGCAGCTCGACATCGCGACCCCCTACCTGCTCAACTCGATCGCCGTCGTCGTGCTCGGCGGCTCGCTGATCAGCGGCGGACGCTCGTTCATCGCGGGGGTGTGGGGAGCGGGGATGCTGCTCACGCTGCTCGTGACGCTGCTGACCGTGTTGAACATCCCCGTCGCATCGCAGAATGTCGTCAAGGGGCTGCTGATCGTGGCGGTCCTGTCGCTGGCCGGTGGAAAGGCGAAGGAAGCATGAGCGAGGACACGACGATCGATCCCACGGCCGTGCTGGCGGCGCTGTCGCTGCCGGCGAAGGGGACCGTGCACGACCTCGGCTCCGGCTGGTGGCGCGGGATGCCGGGCGTGAGCTGCCACCCGCAGTTCAACGTGATGACGTATCGCACGCCCCGCGGGCTGCACAACCAGAGAGACTTCTGGATGATCGCGGACGACAACGACCGTCGCTTCAGCTTCGTCTCCGAGCTGGTGATGGGCACGTCGCACACGGGCACGCACATCGACGCGCTCTGCCACGTGACGTGCGGCGAGAACGACGAGTGGCACGGCGGTGTCTCGGCCAACGACGCGCTCGGCGACTTCGGCGCGCTCTCGCACGACGCCTCCGAGCTGGGGCCGATGCTGTGCCGCGGCGTGCTGCTCGACGTCGCCGGCTTCCTCGGAGGGGGCCGCCTCCCGGCGCAGTTCTCGATCGACGACACGGTGCTGGAGCAGACGGCCGCGGCGCAGGGCGTCGAGGTCCGCGCCGGCGACGTCGTGCTCGTGCGCACCGGGCAGATGCGCGACTGGCCCGACCCCGAGGCGATGGCGGTCAGCGACGGCGTCGGCGTGACGATCGAGGGCGCGCGCTGGCTGTCGGCGCGCAGACCGTCCGCGGTCGGCGCCGACACGGCCGCCTTCGAGCGCGTGCCGTCGGGGATCCCCGGCGACCCGCAGCCGGTCCACCTGCACCTGATCTTCGAGCACGCGATCCCGATCATGGAGTGGGTCAACTGCGAGACGCTCGCGCGCGACGGCGTGTCCGAGTTCCTGTTCGTCGCGCTGCCGCTCAACATCACCGGCGCGACCGGGTCGATGATCCGCCCGGTCGGAATCGCCTGACCGGGCGGGCCGCGACCGCCCGCGGAGCGAGGGAGTCGCGACCGCTCCCCCGGCCTCAGCGGACGGCAAGGCGATCCGGGGGTGCGGGCGCCGAGTCGCGCAACGCGAAGATCCCGTCGACCACAGGGATGCGCTCGACCGTGGATCCGGTGTAGACGAGCACGCTCCGCGCTCCGTCGCGGGTGACGCCGACCATCTCGCGCAGCGGATGCGTGGTGCCGTTCTCCGTCGAGAACGAGATGGTCGCGAGGCCTTCTCTGCGCGCTCGCCACGTCTCGTTGCAGGCCGTGCCGGCACCGGGCGTCGTGGGAATCTGGCTGACGATGCAGAGGTAGCCCCTGCCCGGGACGAGCCAATACGCTCCGGAGAAGTCGACCGGGATCCGTTGCGCAAGATCCCAGTTCACTCCAAATCTGCCGTTGCCCATTATGCGCCGTGTCGAGGCGGGCAATCCCTCGGGGCGAGTGCGAAGCAGGGCGAAGCTCTCGGTTTGAAGTCGATCCGGGTGAAGGATCGCTCGTCCCGGCGTGACGTCGCGAGCGGCGGCCGTCGTGTGCACCGCCGGTGCTTGTTGCGTCCTCGCGGGCACCGCTGAGCTCCCGCACGCGTTGACGCCGGCGAGCGACGCGAGCAGCGCGAGTGAGCTGGCGCATGTGCACCAGCTCACCCTCACCGACGTCCAGCGCTGATTGCTCACGCGCTGCACGCCTTGGTCACGACGTTTCGCCCGAGACGATGGTCGTCGCGGTCCCCGGCGGGTTGTACTCGATCCACGGCACCTTGTTGCCGGTGGATCCTGAGTTCCATTCGGCCCATGTGTTCGGCGGCACGCACTGGCCTCTTGTCGAGTCGGCGCCGACGCATATCGCGTGGGTGTTGCCCTTGCCTCTGACTATCGTCAGGACTCGCGCCCCACCGAAGCAGGGCTGGTTGGGGCCGACGTTCGCGCCGGCGCAGAACGCCTGCGCCGATGCGGAGCTTGAGCTGAGTGCTGCGATGGCACCAGCCACGGCAAGTACACCGCCGAGCACCGTCAGGCGGCGGATATAACGCTTAAGCATGATTCTCCTTGTGAAGTCCGACGCTAGGCGCCGGATCGCTAACTCAGTTGTGGACCCCCGGCCCGCTGGGCAGAGGGCGCAGACGACTCTGGCCCCGTGCGGCCGGGGCGGGCGTGCATGTATGAACCTCCCGCTGGGGATTGATTGAGATTGGGGATGCGGATGTGCCGAACTCCGTCACCACGCGCCCGGTGACACCTCTGTCTCGGCGGACCGCATTCCCGACTTCCGCGGAGCGACGCTACCAAACTACGGTGTAACGGCCAGCCGCGATGTCGGAGTCCAAACCGACCGCCCGCGGTGGGTCGCTTGCCCACTGGGAGGGTCGAGCGTGCGGACTTCCGCGCTCGGTGCGATTCCCGGTTTAGCGGGTATCGATGTCGCGGCGGATCGAGGTTCTGGCGCGTTGGCGCTCACCCGATCCCGCGTGTCGCTATCGTCGAGCGCATGGCGATCGAGCGGATGGAGCATGTGGGGATCGTGGTCGAGGATCTCGCGGCCGCGACGGCGCCGTCGAACGCCCCGGGCATCCGCCATGTCGCATTCAGGGTCGACGACCTCGACGCCGTCGTCGCCGGCCTGCGCGCCCACGGCGGGGAGCTGGTCGGCGAGGTTGAGCGCTACGAGGACATCTATCGGCTCTGCTACGTCCGCGGCCCGGAGGGGATCATCGTCGAGCTGGCGCAGCGGATCGGCTGAAGGGGCCGGCCGGCCGCTCTACGCCGGGTCGGTCCACGACGTGCGGTCGAGCAGCGGCCCCGTCGCGAAGTCGCCGGGGTGCGCTGCGACCCAGTCGGCGACCGCGTCGCAGCGGGCGACCCACAGATCGCCGGACGCGGCGCCCGCGGCGCAGCGGGCGAGCACGTCGTGCAGCGCGTCGCGCACGCCCTCGGCCATCCACGTGTGCAGCACGAGCACCGCGTGGCCGCCGTCGGCGACCGCTTCGTCGACCGCCGCCAGCAGCGCGGCGCGCACCGCGTCCGGCCCGCCGGCCTCCTCCGATCCGGTGACGTGCGTGCGGAGCGCCGCGAACTGCGGCAGCACGTGGAAGACGTCGACCGCCGGCCACGCGAACGGCAGCACCGCCACGCCGCCGTCCAGCCCCGGCGCGCTGCCGGCCGGCGAGCAGTGGCGCACGCCGCGCGCGGCGAGCAGCTGCGCGGTCGCCGGGCCGATCAGCCCGCCGGGCGGGCGGAAGCCGGCGACCTCCAGGCCGATGCTCCGCAGGGCGGCCAGCCCGCGGTCGAGGTTGTCCGCCTCGGCCTCCGCGTCGGCCGCCAGCGCGCCCCAGTCCTCGTGGCACCAGGCGTGGAAGGCGATCTCGTGGCCCGCGCCGGCGAGCGAGCGCAGCGCCTCCGGGTAGATCTCGGCGTTGACGCCCTCGACGAAGAACGTCGCGGACAGCCCGGCGCACGCCAGCTCCTCCAGCACCACCGGCAGCGCCGACACGACCGACCAGTGCCCCCCGCGCGGCTCGTCTGCACCCCGCAACCCCAGCTCGATCTCTGCCGCCTCGCCGAGGTTGTCGAACGTCAGCGAGACCGCCGCGCGAGCGCCGTCCGGCCAGGGCGGGCGGCTCATGACCGCAGGGCCGGGCTCCAGCGCTCCGGCTCGCGCTCCGCCTGCTCGCGCGCCCATCTGAAGTGGTGGCGCGCCGAGGCCAGCAGTCCCGGCGCCGTCGCGATCCCCAGCGCGACCCACTTGCGGTCCGCGCGCTTCGTCTCCAGCAGCGCGCTGCCGACGCCGCCGACCATCCACAGCCACAGGATCGTGTTGTAGGCGGGCAGCTTCGACGGCGGCAGGCCCTCCGCCTCGTCGAGCCACGGCAGCACCCCGCCGCGCAACGACCACGGCCAGTTGACGAAGTGCACCGCCGACCCCGCGATCGCGACCCCGGCCTGGAGCGCCAGCAGCGGCTCGTCGCGCGGCGCGGGCCGCGTCGCGCGCCACATCCAGAACGGCAGCGCGACGAGCCACATCGCGGCCGTGCGCCGCCGTCCCAGGAACGGCTCGAACACGAGCCCGACGCCGGCCTGCGTCTCGAAGCCGTGATGCGCGGCCGTGCCGAGCGCGGCGAGCAGGCTGAAGGGCTTGGCGGGCCTCACGGCAGCGACCTCGGCCCGGCGTCCGGGTCGATCCGGTTGCGCAGCGTCCCGATCCCGTCGATCTCCAGCTCGACCGTCTGCCCGGGTCTCAGCCAGCGCTCCAGCTCCAGGCCGCAGCAGCCGGGCATCGTGCCGGTCGAGAAGACGTCGCCCGCGGCGAGCCGCTCGCCGGCCGAGGCGAACGCCAGCATCGCGCCGACGTCGTGCTGCGCACCCGCGGTCGTGCCCTCGCACCACAGCTCGCCGTCGACCCGCACGCGCCCGCGCATCCGCTGCCAGTCGGGCACGGCGTCGGCGGTGAGCACGTCGCAGCCGAGCGAGTTGGCGAACGTCTTGGCCTTCACGACCGGGCCGAAGATCGAACGGCGCGCGTCCGCTGCCTGCACGTCGCGCGCGCTCCAGTCGTTCATCACGAGCCAGCCGCCGATCGCAGCGGTCGCCTCCGCGGGCGTCGCGTCGGCGAGCGGCCGCGCGAGCACGAACGCCAGCTCCAGCTCGAAGTCCAAGGCTCTCGTGTGGCGCGGCCACCACATAGGCTCGCCGTCGGCGAGCGTCGCCGTGTGGTTGGCGACGTACATCTCGGGCCGCTCGTAGAACGCCTTCTTAGGCTTCAGCGGCGGGAAGGTGCCGCGCGTGACGCGCTCGTACGTCTGCATCGCGCGCGCCACGGGCGCCGGGAAGAAGTGCTTGACGAGCATCCGCGCCGACTGCACGGCGTGCGACTCGAACAGCATGAACGCGCGCAGCGAGCGCGGCCGGAACGGCAGCCCCGCGGCCGCCGGGTCGGCTCTCGCGGCCGGATCCCGCCGCGCAGCCTCGACTGCCGCTGCCGCCGCCTCGCGCGTCTCGGCGCCGCCGGCGAGGAAGGCCAGCATGTCGTGCGTCTCGGGCTCGAGCAGCGCGTCGCCCGTCGGCAGGTAGCCGTTCGCGACCGCCAGCGAGATCCACAGGTCCGTCTCGTCGTCGCGGACGATCAGTCCGCCGGGCGTGGCGCGCAGCAGCATCGCCGCCATCATCCCAGTGCTGCGCAGATGCTTCGCCGGTCCCGCGGGCGGCTGGTATGCCAGTCGCCGACCGATACTCCGTTGCGGTGTGTTCAGAACGAGTCCGCGCGGAACGGCGTCCACGTCGGCCAGGTGGCCGGGCCGGTCAGGCGCCCGCGTTCCAGTCGGGCCACGGGAACGAACGGCGGGCGCGCCCGCGTGTTGTCGTAGAAGGTCGCGCGCGCGGCGATCTTCGCCGCGTCGACGACGAGTGCCCACAGGCGCTCGTAGCGCTCGCGGATCTTCGTCTCAGGGACGCTGTGGCCCCCGTGTGCGACGCGGAAGGCCACGCGGGCGACGGTCACCTCGACGGGGACCAGCATCACGTGCAGCTCGACGCGGTAGCCGGCCTGTTGCGCTTGCGCGACGAGGTCGCGCTTGCTCGGATGGCTGAACACGGTCTCGGTGACGAACGATGTGCGCGCGGTCAGCGCTTCCTCGCGCAGGGCAGCCGCAGCGGCCGCCGCCTGGTAGGCGTGGGCTGGCTCCTCGCCAGGCCAGCGCGCCGCCGCGATCTCGTCGGCGTTGACGAACGGCAGGTGCGTCGCGGGTTGCAACACGCGATACGCGAAGGTCGACTTGCCCGAGCCGTTGGGCCCGGCAAGAACGTGCAGGACCGGCGTGCTCACTCGGTCGCGCGGCGCACGACGAGGTTGCCCTCGGCGTCGGCCTCGACCCACGAGTCGCCGGCGGCGACCAGCTCCGCTCCGAGATCCAGCGCCGCAGCGCGCTCGGCGATGTCCTCGTCCCACCGCGCGCGGACGACGGCCTGGGCGGTCTCGCCCAGCACGTCGTAGGAGGCGGTGCCCGCGAGCACTCGCGCGACTTGGTCGTGCGTCACCGCGGGGGAGGCCTCCAGCTCACGGCCGATACGTGCCCAGTGGTCGATCTGCTGCGCAGCGCTGCGGCTATGGACCTCGCCGGCTTGCTTGGCGGCCTCGAACAGGCCCATCTCGATGCGGGTCGGCATGGTTGCTGCCATCACGAGGGAGTGTAGCGGAACGCTACACCGCAGCTGATGGGGTCCCCGGGACTCTCGTCTCCGCCTGGGCGCTGTAGCACAGGAGCGCTACACTCGTGCACATGGCGCATGAGGTTTCCGTCCGCGATCTGCGGAACAGCACCGCCGCGGTGGTGGCGGCAGTGCGCGCCGGCGAGGAGCTGACCCTGACGGTCAACCGCGAGCCGGTCGCCGACATCATCCCGCACGTCGAGCGCCGCAACCCGTGGGTGGCCTCGTCGGAGCTGCGGCGGATCGTGCGCGAAGCGCCGGCCGACGCGGGCCTGCTCGACGATCTCGCCGACATTCGCGGCGAGTTGGTCGAGGACGAGTGAGCCGCGCGATCGCCGACACGTCGGTCTTCATCGCGATGGAGACCGGCCGCCAGCTTGGCGACCTCCCCGACGAGCTTGCGGTCTGTGTCGTCACGGCCGCCGAACTCGAGCTCGGGGTCCTGCGCGCCAAGGACACCGACACCCGCGCTCGCCGCCTGGCGACGCTCGCCCAGGTTCGCGCGACCTACCCGCTGCTGTCGGTAGACGCCGAGACGGCGAGTTGCTTCGCCCGCATCACCGCCGCAGAGCTGGAGGCCGGCCGCCGCATCCGCCGCCACGACGCCTGGATCGCGGCGACGGCCCTGCGTCATGGGGTCGCTGTTGCGACGCAGGACGCGGATTTCACGGCGTTCAGTGCGGTCGACGTGATCCACGTGTGACGTGCGTCTGCAGTGCGGGTGTACGGTGGGCGAGACCGATCCCACTCGTCTCCTAAGCGACCGCTGCAAGCGCGAGTTCGGGTTCAGCGATCTCCCCATGTTCATGCAGGATGGTCACCGTCCGAGTTCCGTGGTTCTTGATGTCGAAAACCATGTGTGAACTGCTCGGTTCACCCTGCGAGACGGAGAACGCTGAGACCGTAGGCGTGTCGTCACGTTCGTCGGCCCGGCGGAACGCTGTTTCTACGCCTTCTTGATCGAGCAGTATGCTGAGATTCGATGCCGCATCAGCGTCACCGCGGCCCGCGGCGCGACGCCAGGCGGCTTCGGCACCCGCAGCATCTCCGCGCTCGTGCAGCAAGACGCCGAGGTTGACGGCGGCACCTCCATTGCCGCGTTCCTCGGCACGAGCATACGCGGCCTCCGCCCCTTGCAGGTCTCCACGCTTCTGGAGCAGGAGGCCGAGGTTGAAGGCGGCGGCGGCGTCACCGTCACTCGCCTCGGCGCGGCGGTAGGCGGCCTCCGCGCCCTCCAAGTCTCCACGCTGCTCGAGCAAGATACCGAGATTGCAGGCCGCGCCGGCTTGGCCCCGCTCCTCCGCACGGCGGTACGCCGCCGCTGCTTCATCAAGATCGCCACGCTGCTTCAGGAGGATCCCCAGATCAAGGGCGGCGGCTGCATCACCATGTGCGTCGGCGCGACGGTATGCGATTTCAGCGCCCTCCAGATCACCCTGCTGGTGGAGCAAGAAGCCTATGTAGGTTGCAGCACGAGGATTGCCGAGGCCGTCGGCGCGACGGTACGCGGCTTCCGCTCCCTCGGTGTCACCTTGGTTCATGAGCATGACGCCGAGGCAGATTGCGGCGCTAGCGTGGCCGCGTTCGTCCGCGCGGCGGTACGTCGCTTCTGCCCCTCTGAGGTCACCAGCCTCCTCGAGCAACAGGCCAAGGTTGAAAGCGGCGGCGGCGTCACCTCGCTCGTCGGCGCGGCGGTAAGCGGCCTTTGCGCCTTCCAGATCCCCACGCTCGGCGAGCAGAACGCCAAGGTTGAAGGACGCGGTGATGTCGTGATTGCGTTCTTCCGCGCCGCGGTATGCCGCTTCGGCACCCGCTCGGTCGCCACGCTCGTAAAGGATGGCGCCGAGATTGGAAGCGGCCTTGGCATCGCCACGTTCTTCGGCCCGGCGGTATGCGGCTTCGGCGCCCTCCAGATCCCAACGCTCTCTGAGCATGAGGCCGAGGTTGTAGGCGGCTCCGGCGTGACCGCGTTCGTCGGCGCGGCGGTATGCGGCTTCTGCTCCCTCCAGATCGCCACGCTCGGCGAGCGTCAGACCAAGGTTGAACGCGCCGATGCCGTGGCCGCGTTCCGCGGCCCGGCGGTACGCGGCTTCGGCGCCCTCCAGATCTCCACGCGCCGAGAGCAGAACGCCGAGATTGACGGCGGCGTCCGCTTGGCCCCGGCTCTCGGCTCGCCGGTAGGCTCGTTCGGCGCCTTCCAGATCGCCGCGCTCGGCCAGCAACACGCCAAGGTTGAAGGGTGCGTTGGCGTCGCCGCGCTCATCGCCCCGGCGGTATGCGGCTTCGGCGCCCTCCAGATCGCCCTGGGCCTTGAGCAGGATGCCGAGATTTGACGCCGCGCTCACGGAGCCGCCGTCCTCAGCGCGGCGGTACGCGGCCTTTGCGCCCTCCAGATCGCCACGGTCGGTGAGCAGCACCCCAAGATTGAGCGCTGCGGCGACATGGCCTCGACTCTCGGCGCGCCGCCACGCGTCTTCTGCACCGTCAAGATCACGGCGCTCGCGAAGCATGACACCCAGGTCGGAAGCACCAGCAGCATGGCCTCGTTCGTCTGCACGACGGAACGCTGCCTGTGCGCCTTCCTGGTCACCACGGTCGCGAAGCAGACGGCCGAGTTCGAAGGCAGCGAATCCATGACCGCGTTTGTCGAGGCGGCGCCAAGCGGCTGCGTCGTCGTCAACTTCACGGAGCTCCGCGACGA
>Ga0265319_1001388_pt1 | contig 14544 bp, 11 predicted proteins | sample 4824metaG_FD_192443 | JGI IMG/M metagenome (GOLD analysis project Ga0265319, IMG submission 192443) | Rhizosphere microbial communities from Carex aquatilis grown in University of Washington, Seatle, WA, United States - 4-8-24 metaG | ecosystem: Host-associated > Plants > Roots > Rhizosphere >...
GCCCGCCGCGCCCGCTGTCGTCGCCGCGGCCGTGGTCTCCTCTGCCGTGCCCGGGATCGTGCTGGCAGTACTCCGCGGCGGCGCTTCCCGGCATGCACTGGCAGTTGCCGCCCTTCTTCGCGAACGCCGCCGGCGCCGCGAAGGCGATCGCCACCGCGATCACCGCGAGCGTGAGGCTGAGACGCTTCGTCGCTTTCATCGCCCTTCCTTTCCGCATTCGGTTGAGATCCAGAGAAGTCCGTCGCGCGGCCTGCGGCGCGGTCAGAACGACAACGAGTTGCCCGAGCCGGATCCGCCGGCGCCGGCTCTGTCGAGGCACGTCGCGACCTGGTGCACGACGGCGCCCAGATGGCTCTTCAGCGTGGCCGAGGCGACGTACGCGCCGCCGCGCTCGGCGAACTCGACGCCGTTCAGCGATCTGGCCGAGGTGTCGGCCGCCGCGCGCGTCTTGTACGGGCCGTCGACGAGCACCGGCTCGCCGGTCGTCGGGTCGACGCCTCCCCACAGCCCGGCGTTGTGCGGTCCCGCTCTCGCGAGGCCCGCGTGCGTCAGGCAGGCGACGATCATGGGGGTGTCCTTGCTCGCGGGCGCTCTCGGCGCCGCCGTGCTCGGTCTCGTCGACCCGGAGCCGGTGCCGTGGGCGCCCGTTGCGCGCCGCGAGCGCGGCGCGTGCGCCGGCCGCGTCGTCGTGGTCGTCGTGGTCGTCGTCGCCTGCGCAACGGTCACGGTGACCCCGGACAGCGGCCGCGCGCCATCGCTGCCGCCGCCGCATGCCGCGAGCGCCGTCACGGCGGCGGCGGCGAGCAGGCCGGCGAGCAGCGTTGCGAGCGCGCGGCGCGCGCGAGCACGCCCCTTGTGAGGTTCGGATGCAGTCATCGGTGGTGGGGGGCCGGGGGAAGCGGGGATCCGAATGAATCCCGGCGCGGCGCAACTGTCACACACGACTGAGGACGCTGTCAACGACTGGGCGCGATGGTTCACGAAAGAGTCACGGGTTCGCATCGAATCGAATCAATTGACAGATCCTTAACAGCCGGTCCGGCGGGTCCACGAGCCGGGCGCCAGGCACACGACGCGCTGCGCCGGGGCATGGCTCGCGCGCACCGTCAGCACGACCGCCCAGCCGATCGTGCCCGCGCGCCCGACGCCGACGACGAGCTGCGCGCCGGGCGCCAGATGAGCGTTCGCGAGCAGCGGCGCGAGGTCGATCGTCGCGCCCCCGCCGCGCTCGCGCCGCACGCGCGGACAGCCGCGGCGACGGCAGGCGCGCGCGCTCACGCTGCGCGCCTTGAACGGGCAGCCCGTCCCGTGGCAGGCCACGTGCACGACGGCGTGCGCGGGGACGTGGTGCACCACGAGCCGCGGGACCGATCCGGACGCGGGCCCGTTGACGAACGTCCAGTCGGCCGCGGGGACCGGTGCGAAGCGCAGCGGCAGGACGGTGTAGGGGCACCGCACGGTGGTGTGGTTGGCCGCGAGGTCGAAGCCGGTGACGGGCGCTGTGCGACGGCCGAGCCGCGTCGTCGGCGCGCGCCCGGAGGCGAGCGCGGACGCCGGCCCCGACAGCGCGTCGGTGACGGCAGCGCTCACGCGCGCGCCGCGTCTGCCGTATGGGAACGACGGCGCGGCCCGGCATCTGAGCGCCGGCGGCGTGCCGTCGATCTTCAGCGAGATGCTCACCGGCAGCTCCTTGTCGCCGGCCTTGTCGGCGCTGGCGGCGTAGAGCGTGTGCAGACCGTCGCCGGTGATCACCGCGGTGCCCCCGGTCAGCGGGCATCCCGTGGGCATCGCGTCGAACACCGGCGGCGGGGAGAGCGGGTCGAGGACGCAGGCCATCGTGGCGCCGTTGACGGCCGTGGCGGCGGCTCGCACCAGCGAGCGGTACCACCCGTGGGGCCCGGCCTCCGACGGCGCCAGCGTGATCGTCGTCGTCGGCGGGATCGTGACGGCGCGGATCGCGTCGTTGTCCTCGTCGGCGATCAGGAAGCCGCCGTCCGGCGCCGGCGCGACCGCGACCGGCGTCTGCAGCGACGCGTCGGTCGCCGCCCCTCCGTCGCCGGCCAGCGTGGCGACGCCGTCGCCCGCGACGGTCGAGATCGTCCCGTCCGGCGCGACGCGGCGGATCCGCTGGTTGTTCGTGTCGGCGATCAGCATGCCGCCGTCGCTCGTCGCGATCGCCTGCTGCGGGTGGTCGAGCAGCGCCGCGACCGCCGGGCCGCCGTCGCCGCCGAAGCCGGGGTGGCCCGGCGTGCCGGCGACCGTCGAGAACGCCCCGCCGGCGGCGAGGGAGGAGATCCGGCGCACGCTCGACGTGCCGTACTCGGCGACCAGGTAGCCGTTCGCGCCGCCGCTCACGGGCGCGACCGAGACGGGGTCGTGCAGCTCGACGGCGCTCGCCGCGCTCCCGTCGCACGACGTCGTCGCGTCGTCGCACGCGCCGCCGCCGGCGATCGTGTCGAGGCTCGCGCCGGGAGCGGCAGCCGACAGGATCCGCACGAGGTCGTTGCCGGCGTCGGCGATCAGCACGCGGCCGTCCGCGGTCGGCTCGGCGTCGGTCGGATAGCTCAGCTGCGTCGCCGTCGCAGCGCCGGCGGCACCGTCGAAGCCCGGCGTCCCGGTGCCCGCGATCGTCGCGATCGTCGCCGTCGCCGGAGCGTCGGAGGAGACGAGCCGCACGACCGAGCCGGCGTACTCGACGACCAGGAAGCCGCCACCCGGCACGGGCGCGACCGCGACCGGGCCGTTCAGCCCCGAGGCGACGGCGAGCGTGCCGTCGGGCGCGTCCGTGCTCGTACCGTCGCCGGCGACCGTGTGCACGACGCCGGACGGCGAGACCTCGCGCACGAGGCCGGCGACGCGGTCGACGTAGAGGAAGCCGCCGCCGGGCAGCGCCGCCACCGAGCGCGGGTGCGCGATCGGCACCGAGGTCGCAGCGACGCCGTCGCAGGGCCCGCCGCTCGTCACGAGCCCGCCGCAGTCGCCGCCGCCGGCGACGGTGTGCATCTGCGGCGGCAGCGGCGCCGCCTCGGCGACCGCGCCACCGGCCGCCAGCACCGCCAGTACGGCGACGAGCGCGCGGCGGGGCGCGCGCGACCGGGCGCTCATCCGCGCCGCCGCGGGCGCGGCGTCACGAAGCGCAGGCCGGTCGGCCAGCGTCTCGGGTCGAGTCTGAGGACGAGCTGGCCGCGCCGGCCGCCGAAGTGCTTGAGCCCGCTCGAGCCGACGACCTGCTTGTGCTGCAGCGCCTCGACGCCGATCGTGAGCGCCCGCCGGACGCGGAACGCGACGACGAGCGCGTAGCCGCCCCCCGTGTGGCGCAGCTGCGTGCGGACCCCGTAGATCGCCGGCGCGAGCCGCTTCGTTCTGGCCTTGGCGTGCTTCGTCACCGTCTTGACGGTTCTCGGCGGAGCGGCGTAGGTCGGCGGCGCCACGACGTACACGGGCGGGTCGAGCGTGAAGACGGACGGGCGCGGCTCGTAGTCGTCGCCGTTCGGCGCGAGCGACGGCTGCCCGTCGGTCAGGCGGTAGAGATGGGGGCGCTCGTTGTAGGTGGTCTGAAAGGGACCGGGCAGGCTGAGCACGTTGCCGTTCGTGGTCGCCGCCCACGCGTCGTTGGCCGCGTTGGCCGCGACGGCCGTCGTCGCGCCCTGGCGGTCGGCCGGGACGAGCTGCGCGTGGAGCTGGTCCGCGTCGAACGGGTCGGGGATCCGGAAGCGCGTGACCAGCGGCGCTCTGCCGCAGGAGGCGAGCACGATCGCCGGCTCGGACTGCCCGTCGTCGTTGACGTTCGTGCCGTGCGCGGCCGGCTGGAGCCCGGCGCCGGCGAGCGCGTCGCCCGAGTCCGGGAAGACCGCGAGCGACCGCCACAGGTAGGAGTCGGCGGCGCCCCCGCCGTGGGCTGCGAACGAGAAGGTGGAGGCGTCGTAGCCCAGGCAGGCGGCCGGCGAGCCGTCCTCGGCGAGCCGCGTCAGCGGCGCGGGCTGCGCGACGGCGGGCGCGCGCGAGGCCGGCGTGCCCGCGACCCAGCCGTCGCCGTGCGCGTCGTAGTCGATCGCGACGAGGTCGGTGCGGAACGGGTCACCCGGCTGCGCCAGCGAGGGCGGCGTGAACGGCAGTGCCGTGAACGGGCCGCCGCTCGAGCGGAACAGCTGCGGCGGCGGCGAGCCGTCCGGCTGCGGCGGCACCGCGACCTGGGCGCCGCCGAAGACGAAGCCCGAGGCGCTCGCGGCGAACGCGAACGGGTTGCCGGCCGCGTCCGTGCGGGCGACGGCGGCGTCGAAGTCGCCGCCCAGCCATGGCGCCGGGCCGACCCCGAGCGAGGCGTCGCTCAGCAGCTGGCCGTCCCAGTGCAGGACGGTGCCGAAGCTCCCGAAGAACCAGCAGTCGTCCCACGCGAGGCACGCACCGGCCTTGATCGACCCGTTGGACGGGCCGAGGGTGCTCGGGTCGACGGGGACGTGCCCGAGCGTCACCGACGGCACCGCGAGCGGCTGCCACGTGAAGCTGACGCCGTCGAAGCGGCACAGGCTCGACCAGTTGTTCGGGCCGCCGATCAGCCAGTAGTCGAGCTTGCCGGCCCACAGGATCTTCGTGCCCTTGCAGATCGCGTTGCCGGGGAACGTCGGGTCGGGGAACCAGCGCGCGCCGTTGTAGAGCCAGACGCCGAACGCGTTCGGTGCGCTCGCGTTCGGCAGCGGCGCCGCGGCCGCGAGCCCCCGGTTCCAGGCGCGGAACGCCATCGAGGTGACCTGCAGGTAGCAGGAGGGGTTCGTGTTGTAGTCGCCCTGGTAGCTGGGGCCGGGCGGCAGGACGAGCGGGCCGCAGATGCCGGTGCTCGGATCGACCGGGTTGCCGTCGGCGCCGAACGGATAGGGCGCGACGTCGGTCCAGCAGGGGTGGCCGGCGACCGGCGCGGCCGGCGTCGCGGGGTCGGTCGTGACCGCGCAGGCGGTCGCGGCAGACGCCGTGGAGGCTCTCGCTCCGAGCACGGCGACGGCGGCGAGCAGCGCGACGAGCGCCGCGGCGAGGATGATCGGACGTCGGGGCGGCAACGCGCGGCCACGCTACTGCGCGCGGAGAGGCGTCGTCCAGCGTCGTTCACGACTTGCTCACTGAACATGTCATTAACAGATTGCTCACCTCACTGGTTTCAAACAGGAAATTCACACTCCGGTTACGTAGCGGCGCTGCGCGGTGCGGAGAATCGCCCCCGCGTGACCGTCTCGCTCACACCGGAATACGCCCTGCTGCTCGACGCCGTCGCGCCGCTGCCGTGCGCGCGCGCCGACCATCGCGACTGGGACGGCGCGCGCTGGGGCCGCACGCTGCGCACGGCCGAGTGGCACCGCCTCTCGCCGCTGCTGCACTGCCACCTGCGCGGCGACGAGCAGGTGCCGGCGGCAGTCCACAGCGCGCTCGAGCGCGCCTACCTCGCCGCCTCGGCGCGCAGCCTGTTCCTGACGGCCGCACTGCACGAGGCGCTCGGCGCGCTCGCCGCCGCGGAGGTCCCTGCGCTGCTGCTGAAGGGCGCCGCGCTGCTGGCGACCGCCTACCCCGACCCGGCCCAGCGCGAGATGCTCGACCTCGACGTGCTCGTGCCGGCCGACCGGCTCGCCGCCGCCAACGCGGCGCTCGTCGCGCTCGGCTACGGAGCGCTCGCCGCCGAGGGGCGCGCCGAGCATCACGACCCCGCGCTCGTGCGCGACGAGCGTCTGCTGGCGGTCGAGCTGCACCACCAGATCGCGCTCGCAGGCGAGGGCCGCGTCGACACCGGCGAGCTGTGGCGCCACGCGCGCCCCGTCGCCGACGCGACGCATCTGCTGCCCGCCCCCGAGCACCTGCTGCTGCACGTGTGCGTCCACTTCACGCGCAACCGCCTCGGCGGCAGCCATCGCCGCCGCCACACGGGCGGCGCGCTCGCGCAGGTGTGCGACGTCGCGCGGATCGTCGCGCGCGAGCCGCTCGACTGGGACACGCTCGTCGGCGCCGCGCGCGACTGGCAGCTCGACGCGCGCGTGTTCCTCGCGCTGTTCGCCGCCCGCGAGCTCGGCGTCCCCGTGCCGGAGCCCGCGCTGGCGGCACTGCGCCCGGACGGCTTCGAGAAGCGCGTCGGCCGCCGGCTCGTCGCGCTGCGCGTGCTCGGCACCGGCGAGAAGCTGCCGGTGCGGTCGCTGCGCTGGATGGTCGCGCCGAGCCGCGAGGTGCTGCGCCGCGGCTGGGACGCCGAGCCGGGCGCGACGCGCTCGCTCGCGCGCGCCTACCTGCGGCGTGCGCGCGCGCAGGCCCCGTTCGCCCGCGCGGCGCTGCGGCGGCCGTGGTCGGTCGTTCAGGACCGGCGGCTGAACCGCCAGATCCACGCGCTCGAGGAGGGCACATGAGCAGCCTGCGGGGGGACGCGGCGCTCGACGCTCGCGTCCGGCGCCGGGACGGCGTGCTCGCGCAGGAGGCGCATGGGCAGACGGTCCTGCTGCGGCTCGCCGACGGCGGCTACTACGCGCTCGACGAGGTCGGCGCGGCCGTCTGGGAGCTGTGCGACGGCAGTCGCGGGATCGACGAGCTCGTCGGCGCGCTGTGCGCCGAGTTCGACGCGCCGCCGGAGATCGTCCGCGCGGACGTGCTCGAGTTCGTCGACGACCTGCAGCGCGAGCGACTGCTGACGCTTGAGCCCCCGGCGTAGACGATGGCCCCGGACGCGGAGCAGGCGATCGGCCTGGCGTGGCGGCGCCGGCTGCCGGGCCGCGTGCGCTCCCTGCACGCGCTGCGCAGCCCGCACGAGGCCGTCCTGTTCGCGCGCGTCGCCGCGTTCGCCGCGGCGGTGCCGTGGCTGATGCGGCTGCCGCTCCCACGCCTCGCCGCGCTGGTCGACCGCCCGCCGCGCCGCCGGCGCACACGCGACGCAGCGGTCGAGGTGGAGCGGCTCGAGCGGCTCGTCACGCTCGCGCCGCGCGTCGCGCGCCCGCTCGTGAGGACCGGCTGTCTGACGCGCGGCGTGACGCTCTACCGCTTCCTGCGCCGCGCCGGGCTCGACGTCGAGCTGCGCTTCGGGCTCGACCCGCGAGCGATCGACGCGGACGGGCACTGCTGGCTGACGCTCGGGGGCGAGCCGTTCCTCGAGCGCGAGGATCCGCGGCCGCGCTTCACCGAGATCTGGCGCCTCCCACTGGCGTCGTCGTGAGCAGCATCGCTGCGATCCCGGCGCAGCAGCGCAGGTACGACGTCCACGGCGTCGGCCTCGCCGTGCGCGCGCACGCGCCCGTGGTGCTGGACGCGATGGAGCTGCGGCTGCGCGACTTCCGCTGCGCGGACCGCCCGCGCGCGGACGTCCTGCTCCAGTTCACGGCGGACGCATCCGACCCCTCGCCCTTCGCCGCGGGCGCCGGCCGGCCCGTCTACGACACGCCGTTCGGCACGCTCTACTACGTGCCCGAGGCGGACGCACTGCACGGCGAGCTCGCCGGGGTGCAGCTGCACTGCGAAGCCGCGCGCGGGCTCGCGACCTTGTCCAGCGCCGCGTTCGCCGGGCGCGACCTCTACCTCGCGACGCACCCGCTCGCGACGATCGCGCTGATGGAGCTGCTCGAGCGCCGCGGGCTGTTCAGCCTCCACGCCGCCTGCCTGGCGGGCGTCGACGGCCGCGGCGTGCTGATCGCCGGCCCGAGCGGGTCGGGCAAGTCGACGCTCGCGCTCGCGCTCGCGCGCGCGGGGATGGCGTTCCTGTCCGACGACCTCGTGCTGCTCGCGGCCCACCCGCGCAGCGACTGGGTGCGCGCGCTCGGGTTCGCCGACGCGGTCGGGCTCACGCCCTACGCGGCCGAGCGCTTCCCTGAGCTGAGCGCAGCGCTCGACGTCCCTCCCGACGACGGCTTCCCCAAGCGCCTGCGGCGGATCGAGGAGCTGTTCGGCGGAGCCGCGCCCTCGTCGAGCTCGTGCGAACCGAGTGCGCTCGTGTTCCCGCACGTCGCGCCCGAGGAGCCCTGCCGTCTCGAGCCGCTCGACCCGCGCGAGGCGCTGCTGCGGCTCGTCCCCGACGTGCTCGCGACCGAGCCGCATGCGACGCAGGCCCACCTCGCGGCGATCGGCGCGCTGCTGCGGCAGGTCCGCTGCTACGCGTTCGTGTCGGGCGGCGATCTCGAGCGCGGCGCCGCGCTCGTGCGCGGCCTCGTCGACGGCTGAGCGGGCGGGCGGGCGGGCACACCGCCCAGACGGCGACGCCGCACCCGCCGCGGGAAGCGGCGGGCGCGGCGTTCGTCCGGCGCTTCCTAGAAGGTGAAGCGCGTGAGCCGCCGCAGCAGCCCGAGCCGGCGCAGCACCGGCTTGCGGTAGGTGCGCTTCGCCTCGGCGGCGTCCAGCGCGTTTGCGTTCATGGTGGTGATGCTCCTTGACCTGTTGGGTGGGTGAGCTATCTGCAGAGCTTCGAGACGCCGGCCCAGTTGGTGGCCGTGAATGACCACTGCGTGAGCAGCGACTGGTTGCTCTTGGTCGCGGTCAGCACAACGCCGGCCGTGGAGGGGCCGTTGCCCGAGAACGGCGCCGAGGCGACGGACCCGTTGCCGATCGTGAGGTTGTCGACCGCGTCCGCCGCGCTGTTGGCGGTCGGGTCGACGAGCGAACCGCCCTCGGGACCGAGGCCGGAGATCGCGTCCGACACCGTCACCTGCTGCTGCTTGGGCGGCCCGAGGATCAGGCCGGTGACCGGGCAGGAGGGGCCCGTCACGTCCTGGGACGCGCCCGTCTGGAAGGCGCCCAGGTCGCAGCCGGAGCCGCCGTGCACGAAGAACCGCTGATCCGTCAGCGGGCACTTCGCCGCGTCGCCGGCGCCGATCGCCGGGCTGCCGGCGGGCAGCGCGAGCGTCGGCGTCGGGCCGCCGTTCGTCGTCGTGGCGACCAGGTTCGGCTCGCTGCTCGGGAAGCTGACGCCGCAGCTGCCGTCGCTGTCGAGGCTGTGATCCTGTCTCGTCGCCGGGCTGTCGCAGTTCGGCACGCCCTGCCCGGTCGGATCGTTGTCCGCGACGATCGAGTTGTTGAGCGTCAGCGTGCCGCCCGTCTTGCTGATGCCGCCGCCGTAGTTGTTGGCGACGGTGGCGTTGTTGAGCGTCAGCGTGCCGGCGCTGGTGATGCCGGTGCTGTTGCCGTCGTTGACGCTCGACTCGTTGACGGTCGCGGTCGCGCCCGACGAGACCGCCAGCTGGATGCCGTTGTTGCCGGACAGCGCGACGTTCCACAGGTTCGCCGTGCCGTTGTCGCGGATGACGGCGTTCGTGTTGTTGGACGCAGTCGTGATCAGGAAGCCCTCGAACGTCGCGGTGACGCCTGAGTTGACCGTGATCAGGTCGGAGTCCGGCGGGTTCTGGTTGGTGCCGTCGATGCGGGGGCCGCCGCCTGCGGTCGGCTCCTGCACCGAGTGGTCGCCCGTGATCGTGAGGTTCTTCGTGATCGTGGGCAGCGGGGCGGTGGGCGCGTAGCGCCCGTCGGCCAGGATGATCGTGTTGCTGGCGTCGCCGTTCGTGTTCGCGGTCGTGATCGCCGCCGCCAGCGTCCCCGCGCCGGGCGCGGGGGTCAGCACGGCGGCGTCGGCGGTGCCCGCGAAGGCGAACGCCGCCGCCGCGATGCTCGCGGCGAGGAACGGGGTCTTCCAGCGCGCCAGCCGCGGCGCGGCTGTCGGATGGGTCATTGGAAATGCTCCTTTAGAGCGTGTCGGGATGTCTTCGTTGGAATCCCGCCACCGCGCCGCCGTCCCGGAGGACGGCGGCGAAGGGCGGATGCTGCTGCGGCCTAGAAGTTGGCCTGGAAGCCCAGGCGCAGCTTCGTGAGCCACGTCGTCGGCAGGGGGTCGTAGCCCTGCACGGCCATGCGGCTCTGAGCGGCCGGCGAGAACACGTACGTGAAGAACGAGTACAGCGTCCGGCGCTGGTCGGCCGTGAGGCCGGCGATCGGGTTCGCCACGGAGCCGTTGTTCAGCTTCGTGTAGACGAAGTCCCAGGTCAGCGCGCAGATCGGGTAGCCCGTTCCGAGGAACGAGATGTCCGACACGTTCACGCCCGCGTCGGCGGCCCAGTTGTTGCCCGAGGCGTTGAGGCCGACCGCGTCGTTGTTCGACGAGCCCGGCAGGCCCTTCGCGCCCATGTTGCAGTTCGAGCCGGCCGTGAAGCTGCCCGGCCCGACGTAGACCGCCGGCCCGGAGACCGTGCTGTCGTGCGTCTCGAGGCTGGCGAGGACCACGGAGGCGTCGCCCTTCCAGCCCGACAGGTCGCCGTAGCCGACCGCGCCGTCCGTCGTGTTGACCGCGGCCACGAGCGCCGGAGTGCCGCTCGCGCTGGTGAGCGTGCCGACGCACGTGCCGCCGCTCGGCCACACGATGTTGTTCGCGTCCGCCGCGAGCCCCGTCCACGTGTTGACGCCGTCGCACAGCGTGCGCGAGCCGTCGACGTTGCGCAGGTAGTTCTTCATCGTCTGCGTCGTGCCCGACTTGTCGGCGCGCACGATGCGGGTGATCGGGGTGCTGCAGCCCGCCAGCGACGGATTGTCGGCGACGAGGTCCGGCGCGTTCCAGGTGGCGTAGTCGCCGCCGAACAGGTGCGACATCGTCAGCGACGAGAACTGCAGCGACGTCGGCGGGCTCGGGCACGTGCCCGACGCGGCGATGTGGACCGCGATGCCGACCGCGCCGCCGGCGACCGGGAACGACATGATGTTCGCGGTCGAGTCCGCGGCGTGCGGGTAGAACGGCGGGCCGCCCGCGTTCGGCGTCGGCGTGTACGGCGGCGAGAACGAGATGTCGCAGCCGCTGATCGAGCCGGGTGCGCTGTCGAGCTGTGTGAGCGTCGTCGCGAAGTACGGCACGTCGGTGCCGCCGAACGCGTCGGTGCGGCAGCTCATCGCCTTCTGGCCGTTGCCCGAGCCGGTGCCGACGCCGCCGGCCGCCGCGTTCGGGTAGTTGTAGACGAGCATGTTGGTGCCGGCCGGGTCGCCGGCGTACTGGTTGGCGACCGGTCCGCACACGTCGGTCGTGTAGCCGGCGATGTATGCCGCGATCGCGTTCGTCTGGAACGTCGAGCCGCGGCCGCTGATCTTGCCGTCGTTGGCCTGGCACGCTGCGCCGGACGCGGGGGCTGCGGCGAAGCTCGGGCTCGCAAGCGCGAGCGAGCCGAGCGCGCTGACGGCGAGCGCCAGCGCAAGCGCCCGCGTGCGCGGACGCTTAATTGTGCGTCTCCTCATAGTCTGCTCCTGTTGGCCTGGTGTGGATGCTTGGAAGGCCGGGCGAATTCCGGCCTCGTGATCTGCTGCGGCAATCCGCTCTTCGGTCGTCGCTGCGCTTCCTTTCGTGGGGGAGTCCAGGCGGCTGCGCGCGCGATCACATTCCGCGGCGCGCGAGGACGTAGGGCACGGTCCGAAGCAGGATCTTCAGGTCGGACCAGAGCGACCACTCGGTGACGTAGAGGTAGTCGAGCTTGATCATCTCCGACAGCGGCACGCGAGCGGATCCGAGGATCTGCCAGCGGCCGGTCATGCCCGGCGTCAACTGGAGGCGGCGGCGATCGAGTCCGGTGATGCGCTCGTCATCGTCGCGCACGAGCGGGCGCGGACCGACGAGGCTCATCTCGCCGCGCAGGACGTTGAGGAGCTGCGGCAGCTCGTCGAGCGACGAGCGGCGCAGCCGGCGGCCGACGCGCGTCACGCGCGGGTCCGCTTCGATCTTGAAGAGGCCGTCGGCCTCGTTGCGCGCACGCAGCCCGGTCTTCAGCGCGTCGGCGCCGTCGACCATCGTGCGCAGCTTGAGCATCGTGAACGGGCGGCCGTCGCGCCCGACCCGCGTCTGGCGGTAGATCGCGGGACCGCGGCTGTCGAGCCGCACGAGCAGCGCCAGCAGCGCCAGCAGCGGCGCGACCGCGACCAGGCAGAGCGCCCCGCCGGCGACGTCGAAGCTGCGCTTCAGCAGCTTCGACGAGCGCGACAGCCCGAACGGGCGCACGCCGAGCAGCGTCAGGCCGTGGAGGTCGTCGAGCTCGATCGCCGAGCCGACCACCTCGAGGATGCGCGGCAGCAGGCTCACGCGCGCGCCGATGCCCTTCGCCTCGCGCACGAAGTCGAGCGTCGCCTGCGGCTGCGGCTCGCTCGGCTCGACGATCACGCGGTGCACGCGCAGCTCGTCGACGAGGTGGCGCAGCCGCGCCGCCTGCGCGCTGGCGCCGGGCTCACCGACATGGTCGCCGAGCGAGATCCGCCCGACGAGCAGGGCGTGGCCGCCCGCTGCCGCGAGCTTCGTCGCGAGGCGCTCGGCCGAGCGCTCGGTGCCGACGAACAGGCAGCGCTCGACCGGCGTGGCGGCGTACGCGAGCGCGCGCGCCGAGGCGCGCGCCAGCAGCGCGAAGACGACCATCGCCCCCCACAGCGCGGCGATCGGCCCGCTGCCGAGGTGACCGGCGACGAGGTCCTGCTGCAGCAGCGAGAACAGCAGCGTGTAGAGCGTCGCGAGCTGCGCCAGCCGCGGCGCCTCGTCGATCGTCGTGCGCGCGACGAGCAGCTCGTCGCGGTCGTAGCTGCCGACGAGCTTGCCGGCCACGACGACGAGCGGCAGCGCGAGCAGCGCCGAGAGCCGAACCGTGTCGTGGCCGAGGATCATCACGCACACGAGCAGCGCGAGCGCGGCGGCCAGCACGTCCGCGAGCACCAGCATGCGCCGGAAGACGGCGTCGCGGCGCACGACCTCCGCACGCGGGTCCCCCTCGCGGATCGCGCGGTCGCCGGCGAGCGCGAGCGGGAGCCACAGCAGCGGGCGCCGCCAGCGGCGCGGGCCCGCCGGGCTCGCCTCGCGGCGCTCCTGCGGCGGTGGTACGGCATGAAGTCCGTTCGACGGCAGGGGCCATCGCAGGCCCACTGCCGCGGCGTCCGTGCTCGCGGGCGCAATCTCGCTCATAGTTATTTCCCCGGTGCTCGACCCTGGGTGATGTGTGAGCGCGATGCTAATGGCCGCCTAAACCGCAATATGTCAACGACCTGTGTCGGGTCAGGTGCTTTTCTGTGTTTTGTGCGACCCGGGTGATTGCATAACTTTCACAGTGTCTTTACGCATTCACACTCGTCTCACAGTGGCTTAACCGACGCCGCCGGCACGGCCTGCGGGCGGGCCTCAGGCGAGGCGCCAGGCGATGCTCGTCTGGCGCCCGGCGCGTGCGCGCCAGACGGCGCCGCCGGTCCACCGCACGCGCACGAGGAAGGTGCCGTGCGCGGCGACGTCGAGCGCCCGCGCCGTCGTCCAGCGCCCGCCGCGGCGGCGCTCGAGCAGCAGCCGTCCGGCCTGCGGCGCGCGCCCCCACAGCTCGACCGTCGAGCGACCAGCGCGCGCGGCGACGAACGGGAAGCGGAACGCGCGCAGCGTCGGCTTCGGCCGCCCGTCGACGAAGTACACGCCGGACTGGCTCGTCATCAGGTAGCTCGGCACGGGCGGCTGGTCGACGATCGTGTTCCAGCAGACGAGGCCGACGCCCTCGCTCCACAGCAGCTCCAGCGTGCGCGCGGTCCACTGCGCGTCGAGCGCCAGCGGCACGCCGTACGGGTTGGGCGGCTTCGTGTTGTAGCCGACCTCGGTGACCCACAGCGGGTGACGGACGCGCGGCAGCGCGCCGCCGCTGCGCTCGGCCGCGCGCAGCAGGCGCGTGAGCTTGCCGATGTCCGGGATCGAGACGTCGTCGTCGTTCAGCGCCGCCGTGTCGGGCGCGCCGACCGAATAGGGATGGTGCGCGAGCACGTCGAAGTGGGCGGGGTCGCCGCAGCCCGTCCCGCGCAGCGCTCCGCCGGTCTCGCGCAGGCACAGGAGGTCGCGCACGAAGCGCGCCGGCATGATCCGCTGCCCGCCGGGATCCGGGTCGCCGAACGGCGCCGTGCCGGCCGTGACGACGCGCGCGCCGGGGTCGACCGACTTCACGCCGGCGTAGAAGGCGTTCAGCATCCGGCGGTACCAGGCCGGCGAGGCGGTGCGCCCGCCCGACCACTGCGGCGTCAGGTACTTGTCGAGGTTCGGCTCGTTCCACAGCTGGAAGGCCGCGACGCGCGGCAGCGTGCTCCCGAGCCGCAGCGGGTCCGGGAAGCTGCCGGAGTAGCGGCGCCCGAGCGCGATGCCGTAGTCCTCCAGCGCACGCGGGTCGGGGCGCCAGCTCCCCTGCGGCGCACTGCGCGGCCGGCCCTTCCCCTCGGCCCAGCGCGGCGCGCCGGTGAAGGCGGCGATCACGCGCAGCCCGTCGTCGCTCGCGGCGCGGATCGCGGCGTCGGCGCGGGAGAAGTCGTAGTGGGGATCCGCCGGGTCGCGCGCGTCGAAGCCGGCCGGCCGCACGCGCGCGTCGGGCACGTCCCAGCCGATGTCGATCCGCACGACGTCGGCGCCGGCGCCGGCGCTGCGCGCCAGCCACGTGGCGCCGGCCGGGCCGCTGAAGGCGCCGTCGAAGAAGCCGAGCTGGAGCGGGCGCGCGGCGGCCACGGCGGACGCCGGGCAGCAGAGCGCGAGCGCGACGGCGGCGAGGACGACCAGGCGGCTCGCGGCGCGGCTCTTGA
>Ga0265319_1001390_pt1 | contig 14517 bp, 11 predicted proteins | sample 4824metaG_FD_192443 | JGI IMG/M metagenome (GOLD analysis project Ga0265319, IMG submission 192443) | Rhizosphere microbial communities from Carex aquatilis grown in University of Washington, Seatle, WA, United States - 4-8-24 metaG | ecosystem: Host-associated > Plants > Roots > Rhizosphere >...
TCATCATGAGCCACCTCCACGGCGAGCTGAACCGCGTTCGCTCGGTTCTGAAGATCATCGCCCCGGACAAGGTGAGCCCGTGAGGCTCCTGGCGGCGGCCCTTGCCGCCGTGCTCTGGGCCCAGGTTGCTTTCGCGGCGCAGCCGCTCAGCATCGCGGCCGCGGCCAACCTCACCCAGGTCATCGTCAGGCTGAACGCGGACTTCAGGGCGGCGCGGCCCGACGTCGACCTGACGGTCGCCCTCGGCTCTTCGGGCGGCCTGGTCGCCCAGATGAAGAACGGGGCGCCCTACGACGTCTTCCTGTCGGCCGACATGGGCTTCGCCGAGGCGCTGGCGAAGGCCGGCCACGCCGACGCGGCCACGCTCGCGCCCTTTGCAGTGGGCCGTCTCGTCCTCTGGACGGTGAAGCCCGGGGTGGACCTCACCGGCGTCGGCGCGGCGGTGCGCTCCCCGTCCGTTCAGAAGCTCGCCGTCGCCAACACCGGGACGGCCCCCTACGGCCGGGCCGCCAGGCAGGCGCTCGAGGCCCTCGGCCTCTGGGAGGCAGCCCAGCCGAAGCTGGTAACGGCCGAGGACATTTCGCAGACGGCCCAGTTCGTGGAGACGGGCAACGCCGACGCCGGGTTCGTCGCGCTCTCGGCGGTGCTCTCGCCGAAGCTCGCGGGCAAGGGCCGCTGGATCGAGGTGCCGGCCGCCCTCTACAAGCCCCTCGTCCAGGGAGCCATCATCACGGCCCACGGCGCCCGGAACCCGGCGGCGGCGGCTTACCTCGCATTCCTGCGCGGAGACGCGGCGCACCGGGACCTCGAGGCCGCGGGCTACGGGATTCCCGCCGCTCCCGGGGCGAAATAGCGTTCAGGGCGCCAGGGCCGGCGCGCGCCTCCAAAGGCCGACCCTGCGGCCGTCCTCGTTCTGGTAGGTGAGGATGTCGGTCCAGACGTACTCCGGGGCGACCTGCTTGTTGATCTTCTCCCAGAGCTCGGGTGTGTCGCCCGGCCTGTACCAGAGGACGTAGTCGATCCCCTGCGAGAGGAGCCACTTGCCGGCGCTGGCGTTTCCGGTGCCGTCGATGCCGCCGGAGTAAAAGAGCATCAGGCGGTCGTGGCGCCGGCGCACGTCCTCACGGTTCTCCCGCCAGAGGAGCTCGTGGCCCCACCAGCCGAGCCACATCTGCTGGCCCGCGAACAGCGGGATGACGGCGGAGTCCGTGAACGCGCCCTTGTCGTCGGGCCTCTCGATGAGGACGCCGGGCTTCTCGATCTTGAGGCGGCCGAGCATGAGCCTCGGGAACTCCTCCTTCGTGAGGTAGTTCGTGCCCTCGATCTTGCCCGCGGAATCCTTCGGGCCCCAGTACATCGGCAGCCACAGGTCATAGGCGTAGAAGCAGGGGTATAGGCAGAAGACGAAGCCGGCGACCCGCACCCAGCGCCGCCTCGCCTGCTCCAGGACGAACGGCGCCAGCGTCATCAGCGTCCCGGCCATCACCCACGGCCACCACTTGAGCGTCGTGTTGAAGCGGTCGTAGTGCCCCGAGTATTCGTCGTCCACGTAGAAGAACTCCGTGAAGACGAGGAGCACCAGCCAGAGGAGGGCGAGCCTGCGCCCCTGGAGGTTGCCGGAGACGAATCCGAGGATGATGAAGGCGATCGTCGGAAGGAACAGGAGCACGAAGAGGAGGGGCGGGGTGTGCTCGACCCACGGGACCAGGCGGACGGCGGTGTCGTAGCCCGAGGCGGCGGCCGTGAAGGCCGACAGGTAGACCCACGCCGCGAGCCAGACGACCGCGGCCCCCCCGGCCACGGCGGGCGCCAGGCGCCGCAGGTCGCGCCAGTTGACGCCGAGCCACAGCACGACAAGGAGGCCCTGAAGCGGGAGGACCCATGTGTTCGCAAGGAGCGTCCACGTGAGCGTCGCCCCCGAGATGGTCGCATAGCGCAGCTGGCGCGTGCGCGTCCAGAGCAGCATCCCCATCGCGCAGAGGCCGAGGAGGTAGTAGCCCGACAGGGGCGCGTGGTAGTCGCCCAGGAACACGACGTAGGAGTAAATCTCCGCCGGGAGCTCCATCGGGTAGTTGTTGTCACTGACGATCGGGAACTTGTTGTTGTAGGCCTTGAGCCACGTCCCGAGCGGCGCCTTGTCCATCTGGGCGCTCCCGATGAAGCGCATCGTGGTCCACGGGTTGACGCTGTTGTCCGTGTAGTGGTCGATGATGGTCATCCCGGTCCCCCCGATGACGAAGCAGGCGATCACCGCCGCGCGCGTCCAGGTCCTGCGCGCCACCATGCAGACCGCGCCGGCGAACGCCGAGCCGCCGAGGGCGACGAGGAGGCAGTAGCCGATGTTGTAGGCGGAGCCCGTAGGCAGCAGGAGTATCCGGCCCATCAGCGCGGCGCCGTAGTGCTGGAAGCTGTAGTACTGGGTCGAGGGGTACGGGCTGAACCACGCGTCCTGGACCGGGAGCGTCGTGCCGGAGTAGTAGCTGGCGATGTAGGACAGGTCGGCGATCTTCTCGGAGGAGCCGTCGATGTTCGGGTACATGAAGCGCCACGACAGCGCGTAGAGGAAGACGAGGGCGAAGACGGCGAAGCAGCCCACGAGGCGGCGGGGCGCGAACTCCGACCTCCAGGCCCGCACGAGCGCCAGCCACCCGCCCTCGAGCCAGGCCGGCTCCCAGGCGAAGAAGGACGCCGTGATCAGCACGGCCGAGAGGAGCGTCGAGAAAAGCCCGAGGCCGGGAAGCGTCCGGCCGAGGCCGTGGTGGCACTCGATCGCGTAGATGAAGGTCACCCCGAGGATCGGCCCCGCGGCGAGGGCGAACCACCGGTTGCGCCAGTAGAACCCCGCGATCAGCATCAGGCCCCACACGTTCACCGCCAGAAGCGACAGGCTGAACAGGAGTCCTAGGTGTTGCATGCGGCGGGTCGGGGGTTGGCGGGAATACGCCCTCCCTTATGGGCATTAGGGAGTTGCGTGCAAGGCATAGTCCCGCGGCCCGAGCTTTTCGCGGGTTTTTTGCGGGCGCCCCCCCCCGGGGGGCCTCAGGCGCCGGCGAGCGGAACGGTGAGGCTGAACGTCGAGCCGCCCGGCCCCGTGGAGTCGAGGAGCAGCGTGGCCCCGATCTGGCGGGCGAGCAGCTGGCTGATGGCGAGCCCGAGCCCGGTGCCGCCCGGCTTGCCGGTGCGCCCCGGCTCGAAGAGATGCGGCCTGAACTCCTCGGGGATGCCGTGCCCCTCGTCGGCGACCCGGACGGTCGCGTTCTCGCCGCCGTTGTGGAACACGACGGCGACGCTCCGGCCGGAGGCCGTCGCGTCGATCGCGTTCTGGACCAGGTTGCTCGTGATGAGGCAGAGCAGGCCGCCCCTGTGGCTGTCCAGGCTGTGCTCGAATCCCCCGGTGACGCTGAGGGCGACGCCCTTCTGGGCGGCCGCGGCGCCGTTGCGCTCCCGCACGATGGCCGCGAGCTCGTGGCCCGTGAGCTCGAAGGACGTGTGCGCGTCCGAGTCGCCGAGGAGGGCGACGGCGTCCTGGATCATCGCCTGCATGCGCTCGGCGTAGCCGGACACGCTGTCCCACTCGGGGTCGCCGCCCTTGGACGGGTCGCGGCCCGCGACGACCCCGCGCAGGCTGGCCACGGAGCCCTGGAGCCCGTGGACGAGGTTCGACGTGATCTGGCCGAGCGCGGAGGCCTTCGCGGAGAGCGTCAGCTCGAGGTTGGCCCGGACCAGGCGGGCGGTGCGCTCGTCGATGACGCGCTGCGCGCTGCGCAGCCCCAGGTACGCCGCGGCGACGACGACCGCTATCAGCGCCGCGCCGATGCCGAGGGTGGCGGCCGTCTGCCGGTTGACGCGCCGGTCGATCAGGTCGAGCTCCACGGCGAGCGAGCGGGCGTCGATATAGTACTGTGCGAAGCCGACCACGGCCGCCGGGTCGCGCCCGTGGAGAGGGAGCAGCACCTCGAGGACAGGCGTCGGTCTCTGGGCCGCGCCGCCGGCGATCCCCGCAAAGTAGCGCTGCAGGGGGAACTCCGGGTAGAAGCGGCTGATCGGCTCGAGCTTGAGCAGCCGGGTGTAGTCCTCGAGCGGCAGCTCGGCGAACAGGAGGGAGTCGGGCGCATAGCGCAGGACGTGCCCCCTCGAGTCAAAGATCGCCACGGCCAGCATGTCCTGCTGCTGGGCGCTCTCCAGCACGGCGTCGAGGAGGTCGGCCGCTCCGGTGGAGGCCGGGGAGCGCTGCGCCAGCTGGCGCTGGGCGACCGGCAGAAGGACGGTGGCGTCCCTGTTGATGAGGGTCTGGCGGATCTCCGCGCGAAGCCGCGTGCGGAAGCTGACGACCATCGTCGCGAAGATGGCGACCAGCAGCGCCCCGGTGAGGACGGCAAGCGGGAGGGGCCGCATGAGGCGCCTGTTCACGCTGGGGGGGTAGGGGGTTTTTCCTGCGCGGTCACGGGCGTGTCAGGGATGGGTGAAGAGGGGGTTGGCGATGCGGATCTCCTGGGCGCTGTCGTTGAACTGGCGCAGGAGCGTGTCGACTGAGGGCTCCCCCGCGGCCTGCAGGGGCGCGGCGGATATCCCGGCCAGCTCGCTTCGGATCGCCTCCGCCTCGCTCCTGAGTGCCGCGATCCGGGGGGCGTTCTCCGCATTGAAGCTGTCGATGGCGCGGCGGGTCTCCTCGCCGGGCTGCCGGGTCCCCGTCCTCGCGGACAGGGCGCCCTGGAGCGCCGCCTTCTCCCGCTCGTACGCCTCGATGCGGCCGGCCAGCACCGCCGGCAGCTCCGGGCGGTCCGGCCTCGCGCGCCGGGACCTGGAGGAGAAGGTGTCCGCATCCGCGATGAGCGTCGTCTCGGAGAGGGGGGCCGCCCTCTCGGCGTCGGCGCCGATCGTCGTCGGCACCCCGATCTCGACGCTTCCCTCGGGGATGGCCCTGCGCACGAGCCCGTGGCTGTCCTGGCCGAAATACTGCGAGGCGTACAGGGACATCGACGGCAGCATCCTCGCGAAGTCATTGCCCTGCTCCCGTATGCTGAACCGGGTTTCCCAGAGCAGCTTGTGCCTCTTCTCCCTCCACATCGCCTGGAAGTCGTAGGCCATCATCACCACGAAGTACCTGTTGTGCTCGACGTCCTCGATCAGGTCGTCGCGCCGGACGTTGTGGATGACCCCGAGCCTCGGCTGGGTGTTCGCGATCTCGCCGGCGTAGCCGAGGAGCATCGCGTTGCGCAGGTCGGCCAGCCCGCCGCTGAAGGAGAGCGGGCCGAGCAGATCGTTCGTCCACGCCACCCCCTTCGTGTGCTCAGGGCCGCCGTAGACGTAGATCTCCGACGAGGGATCGAGGGTGCCGCTCGTCACCCCCCAGTAGACCATGATCAGCAGGCCCGCCTTCCTGGGATCCTTCGTCGGCACGAAATTGTGGGCCGCCAGCGGGCGCGCGATCGCGCGGGCGATGTCCATGAAGCTCTCCCTGTCGATCGTGGCGTCGCGGGACGCGGAGCCGTAGTTGCCGCCGTTGCCGAAGGCGTAGGTCTCGGGCCTGTACGTGCCGTCCGCCTGCCTGGCGCGCGCGTAGTCGGCGCTGGTGCCGGCGAAGACGGCGGTCGTGGTGTCGCCTCCCTCAAAATCGCGGCTGAAGGGAAAAAGGGCCTGGGCACACGCCACCCCGCATTCCAGGAGGAAAAGGGCGGCGATCCGAAGCGGCAGGGGGGGGCTCATCCGGGATGTCTTCTCGCGGGGCACGGCACCGGGCGGTGCTCAACGCATGCCAACACTCCTGTCCGTGGGTGAAGCCACTGGGACAAAATGGCTTGCGCGAGTCGGGCTGGCAAACATCGATTTTTCCCGGGGCGGCGTTGGGTGAATGCAGCAAAACCCGCGTCTCCTGTGGCGCGCGGGTTGGGGGTGGAGTCCCAGGGCGGGGAGCGCCGGGCCTCAGTCCTCGGCGCGCTTCTCCGGGAGGCGGTAGCGGACAAAGTCGCGGGTCACGCCCAGGCGCCTCGCGGCGGCCGAGACGTTGTCGCCGGACTCCCGCATGGCCTCGGAGATCAGCTCGTCCACCGCCTCCTCGAGCGAGAAGCCCGACTCGGGCAGGCGCCATGCGGGGTTGCGCCACGCCGCCGGGCGCGGGGCCCCCGGGGATCCGAGCGCCGCGAAGTCGAGGGTCGCTTCGCCGCCGAAGATGACCGCCCGCTCGATCTCGTGGGCCAGCTCGCGCACGTTGCCCCGCCAGGGCTGGGCGAGCATGCGCTGCTCCCCCTCGGGCGTTATCGCCGGGGCCTTCATCCTGTGGCGGGCGCAGATCCTCGCGAGGATGTGCCGCGCGAGCGGCAGGATGTCGGTGCCGCGCTCGCGAAGCGGCGGCAGGAGGACGCGAAGCAGGTTCAGGCGGTGGTAGAGGTCCTCGCGGAAGGCCCCCTCCCGCACGAGCTCGTCGAGGTTGCGGTTGCTGGCCGCGATGAGCCTCACGTCGACGGAGATCTCGCGCGTGCCCCCGAGCCGGCGGATCGTGCCCTCCTCGACGGCGGTGAGCACCTTGGCCTGGGTCGCCGGGGCCAGCGAGCCCACCTCGTCCAGGAAAAGCGTCCCGCCGTCGGCGGCCTCGAAGAGGCCGACCCTGGCGCCCTTCGCGTCGGTGAACGCCCCGCGCTCGTGGCCGAAGAGCTCGGCGTCGGCGAGGGTGTCGGGCAGGGCCGCGCAGTTCAGGTTGACGAAAGGATCGGCCGAGCGCGGCCCGTTGCGGTGCAGCCAGCGCGCGAGCACGCTCTTGCCCGTGCCGGTCTCGCCCTCGATGAGGACCGGCGGAAGCCGGTGCTCCAGGCGGCGCTCGGCGGCGACGATGGTGTCCAGCTGCGCGCGCACGCCCCGCAGGCTCTGCCCGAAGAAGATCTGGTCGGCGACAGCGGCCGTCTCGGCGCGCCGGTGCTCGGCGCGCCGGGCGGCGAGGCGGATGCTGCGGCAGCGCACGAACGCGAGGGCGACCTCCTCGGGCTCGAAGGGCTTCGAGAGGTAGTCGCCCGCGCCGAGGCGCATCGCCTCGACGGCCTGCTTCACGCCTCCGAACGCCGTCATGACGACGACGCCCGTGTTCTCGGAGAACGCGCCCTCGCGAAGGAGGCCGAGCACGTCGCCGTCCGGCAGGTGCATGTCGACCAGGGCGTACTCGAAGCGCAGGTCACGAAGCTGCCGGCGCGCGTCCTCGAGCCGCCCCGCCTCGGTCACCTCGGCCCCCAGCTGGCGCAGGTGGGCGGCGAGGCGCTTGCGGAACGGGGCGTCATCCTCGAGGACGAGGATCCCGCAACCCGGCGAAAGCGCCGCCTCGCGCAGGATGGGCTTCATTTGGGCGGGCATGCGTTGCCGCATTACGCCGGGTCTTTGGCCCGATTGCCAGTCCCGGCCGCGCTGGACGGCGCCGGGCCCGGGCTCGCAGGGGGGCAGGAGGGTTCCACGGCGGCTTGGCCCCGGGAAGGCTATTTCTGGGGCGCCTCGACCGCGCCGAGCGACTTGACCTCGCCGATCTCGACCTGGCCGTCCTGGACGGGCGTCCGCAAGAGGCCGCCCGTCGGCCGCCCGAAGTACCGCGAGGCGTACTTCGCCATCAGAGGCAGGGCCTTGTCGAAGGCGTTGTTGCGCTCGTTGACGCTGAACCGCGTTTCCCAAAGCAGCTTGTGCTTTTTCTGCTTCCACAGGATCGGGAAGTCGTAGGCCATGAGGACCACGAAGTACCGGTTGAGCTCGATCTCGTCGATCAGCTCCTGCCTCTCGATGCCGAGCGGCCCGCCCTTGATGTGGCTCCCGTAGTCGGTGCCGATTGTCCCGGCGGCGTCGTAGCCGAGCATGCCGGCGTTCTTGAAGTCGAGCTGGTCGCGGATGTTGTTGGTCATGTCGACCATCGTCATGGCGGACGACAGCTCGGACATCGACGCGTCGCTGCCGCTCTTGTCGGCCTGCGCCGCGCTCAGCTCGTCGTAGGCGACGGAGTCGGAGGCCGGCCCCGGGACCGCCGTGGTCCCCCAGTAGACCATGATCAGAAGCTTTGCCGTCTTGGGGTCCCTCGCGGGCAGGTAGTCCCTGTCCGCGAGCGGCTCGGCGACGACATGCGCGACGTCCAGGAAGTGCAGCTTGTCGATGGAGCTGTCGCTGATCTCGCCGCCCCAGTGCCCGCCTTCGCCGAACGAATAGTACTCCGTCGGGTACCGGCCGTTCGGGAGCTTCGTGCGCGTGTAATCGTCGCTCACCCGGGACATCACGGCGATGACGCCCTTGACTTCGTCCGCGGCGCGGAGGCCCGCGGGGGCGAGCAGGCTGAGCGCGAGAAGGAGGGCGGGGGTGCGTGGGCTCATGGGGAGGTCTTTCGGGATGGGGAGGGAACGCTCCCGGGCCTGCTCATGGCATGCCAAGTTCGGCCGCCCCGGGTCAAGACATTGACTGGAAGCCGATTGCGATGTTCCCGCCGGTCCTTGCATTAAAACCGGCAATGCGTCTTGGGTGAATAGGCCAAAACTCTCGCGGCGCGCCGGGCGCCATGTTGGCGGGGCACCCAACCCCAAGGCCGCGCTCCTAGCGCGCCTTGGTCGTGTAGAGGGCGACGAGCGCGGCGCCGATCGCCTGGGAAAGTTCGCCCAGCTCCGAGGCCGCGAACTTGATGTTCGCCCGCTGCGCCGGCCACAGGTAGGGCATCGCCGACTCCCGCAGGACATTGATGTAGCGCTCCCGGAATTCAGGGGTCGTGGACTCGTGGTCCATGAGCCCGCCCCCGATGACGACAAACCCCGGGTCGAGGGCGAGGCACAGGTTGGCCGCGTGGATGCCGAGCGCCCTGGCCTGGAAGTCGAAGATCTCCGTCGCGAGGGCGTCGCCCTTCTGCGCCAGCCCGCGTATCGCCATCGCCTTCGCCTTCGGCGCGAGGGTGGACTGGGCCAGCTCGTGGTCGGGGTGCTTCTTGAGCATCTCCTCCACGAGGTGGGGCATGCCGGAGAGCGTCGTGTAGGCCTCGACGCATCCCCAGGTCCTGCCGCACCCGCAGGGCAGCGCCCTCATGCCGAGCAGCTGCAGGGGCGCGGCCATGTGGGCCGCCTCCATCCCCGCGAGCGTCTCGCCGTCCAGCGGGAGACCGTTGGGGTCTATGTACGCGCACCCGAGGCCGGAGCCCGGGGCCAGCATCAGCACCGAGGCCTTCTTGCCCGCGCGCACGAGCTTCGCCTCGGCGACGCCGCCGAACTTCCCATCGTTCCCGACGACGAGCGGGATCGCGCGGCCTGCCGCGGCGGAGAGGGCCCGGCTGTAGTCCTCGTGGAAATTCCACCCGTCGAAGCTGGCGGGGAGGTTGGCGGTCCTGCCGAGGACGCCGTAGCGCTGGTAGGGGCCCGGGATCGCGAGGCCGACCCCGCGCACCTGCTTCCAGGTGAGGTGGTTCTCCGCGAGGAAGCCCACGACGCCCTGCACCCAGCCCTTGATCACGGCCTCCGTCCCCGCCTGGGCGTTCGTCGAGCTCTGCAGGAGCTTCATCGAGACCATGGAACCGTCGGCCCACACGCCCCCCGTCTTGGACGTCGTGGCGCCGCTGTCGGATCCTATGAAGACAAGCTTGGATGAGGTCATTTGGGGTCGCATCGAATCAGAACACCCCGCGCTCCGACTGCAAGTCCTCAGGAACCGGGAAACCGTTTGCTTGGTCTGGCATGTTGATGCATAATCACGGCACCATGGTCCCGAGTGACATCCCTGCGGAGTTTGACCTGACCGTGCGCGTGGGCTGCAGCCTCGCGTACGAGGTCACGGGGACCGCGTCCCTGCTCCTCAACGTGAAGCCGCGGCCCGACCGCCACCACCGGGTGCTCGCGGAGGCGCTCACGCTCGGAAACCAGCTGCCGGACGAGGAATTCACCGACAGCCACGGCAACCCGTACCACCGGATCTCCCTCGCCCCCGGCACCAACTGCATCCGGCACGACGCCATCGTCGCCATCCCGTCGAAGCCGGACAACTATGACCTCGGCGACACGACGGCGGTGGCCCCGATCGACACGCCCCCCTCGGTGCTGCGCTACGCGCTGCCGAGCCGCTACTGCGACTCGGACAAGCTGATCAACTTCGCCTGGGAGAAGTTCGGCGCGGTCGAGCACGGATGGCCCCGGGTGCAGGCCATAAGCCTGTGGATACACGAGAACATCGAGTACCGCTACATGTCCGGCCGCCCGGACCTCTCCGCCTGGGACGTCCTGCAGCGCGGCTACGGGGTGTGCCGCGACTTTGCGCACCTTGCCGTGGCCCTCAACCGCACGTTCAACCTGCCGACCCGCTACGTCACGGGCCATTTGCCCGACATAGGCTTTCCCGACCCCGAGGGGCACATGGACTTCCACGCCTACGCGGAGGTGTACCTGGGAGGCAACTGGTTCACGACTGACGCGCGCTTTCACGTGCCGCGCATCGGCCGGATAAAGGTCTCGTGCGGGCAGGACGCCGTGGACGGGGCGTTCTCGACCATCTTTGGCGGGGCGAACCTGACCTACTTCGAGGTCTGGGCCTACCAGGTGTCGCGGGGGACTGTGGGGGTGGGGGACCCGCTCGACCTCTCCCGGCGCCTCGACAACCAGTGGGCGGTCCAGCTGGACCCGGCTCTCTGAGGGCCGCAGGGACTCACTCGTCCGGCGCGACGAAGTGGCAGCCCTTGCTCACGGGGTTGAGCGCCGCCGCGTGGACCACGAGGAGTGCCGTCTGCACCGCGTTTCGCAGCTCGATAAGCTCGCGGGTGGGCGCGCAGCCGCGGTAGAAGCTCTGGATCTCCTCGCGCAGCTCCAAGAGGATCCGCCGTGCACGCGTGAGGCGCCTGGGCGAGCGAACGACGCCGGCGTAGTTCCACATCGTGTGCTGGATCTGGAGCATGTCCTGCTGGATCAGAACCGGGTCCGCCCTGCGGGTGGGGCTGTCCCACGGCTTCGGCTCGGGGAAGACGTAGCTGCTGCGGGCGATGTCGCGCGCGTCGGCCGCGGCCGTGAACGCGGCCCCCGTCAGGCATTCCAGGAGGGACGTGCTCGCGAGCCGGTTCGCCCCGTGGAGCCCGGTGCACGCCGTCTCCCCGATGGCGTTCAGATTGCGCACGCTCGTGCGCCCGTCCAGGTCCGTGTGGACGCCCCCGCAGGCGAAGTGCGCCGCGGGGACGACGGGTATGGGCTCCCTCTCGATGTCGACCCCGTGGTCGAGGCAGCGCTGGTAGACGTTCGGAAAGCGCGTTCGGGCGAAGCCGGCGGGCATGGCCGACAGGTCCAGGAAGACGCACGGCTCGCCGCTCGCGGCGAGCTCCTGCGTGACGGCGCGGGCCACGACGTCCCTCGGCGCGAGCGAGCCCTGGGGGAGCGCCTTGTCGATGAAGCGCTCCCCCCGGGAATTGACGAGGACGCCCCCCTCGCCGCGCAGCGCCTCGGTGACGAGGAAGTGCGGCGCGTTCTTCTTCGCGAAGACCGTGGGATGAAACTGGACGTACTCGAGGTCCACGAGGCGGGCGCCGACGCGGTAGGCCATGGCCACGCCGTGCCCCACGCTCCCGGGCTGGTTCGTCGTGTGCAGGAAGATCTGGCCCAGTCCCCCGCATGCGAGCACGGTCTTCTTCGCGACGATGGCCGCCGTCTCCCCGGTCAGGGTGTCGAGGACGTAGGCCCCGTAGCAGGTTAGCGGCTGGTACTTGTCCGCGGGGTTCTCGGAATTGTGGGAGAGGGTCAGGAGGTCGATCGCCACCCAGCCCGCGCGCCGCGTGATCCGGGGCGTGGCATCCACGCGGCGGGCCACCGCCGTGAGGATGGCGTGTCCGGTGGCGTCCCTGGAATGGATGATCCTGCGCTCCCCGTGGCCGCCCTCGCGCGTGAAGTCGAGCCCGCCCGCATCGTCGTGGTCGAAGGCCACGCCCAGGTCGTCGATGAGGAACTGCTTGACGATGCGCGGCCCCTCCCGCACGAGCTGCTCGACGGCAGCAGGGTTTGACAGGTGGTCGCCCGCCTCGAGGATGTCGCGGGTGAGCGCGGCCGGGTCAGGGCTCGTGTCATAGACGATGCCGCCCTGCGCCCAGTCGCTGTTCGCCTTCAGCGGGTCCGCGAGCGAGAGCAGCTCGCAGGAGAGGCCAAGCTTCGACGCCTGGAGGGCGTAGGCCGATCCCGCGAGCCCGGCGCCGATGACAAGGCAGTCTGTCTGGATCAGGCGCATGGGAGGTTCAGCGGCGCCGCACGAGCGTCAGGCTGAGGTCCGCCGCCGGCGCCGAGTGGGTGAGGGCCCCGATGCTGATGACGCTGACCCCGGGCAGGGCGTAGTCGGGGAGCGTCTCGAGGCGGACGCCGCCGGAGACCTCGACCAGCGCACGGCCCCCTATGACGGCGACCGCCGCCGCCACCTGTTTGGGCGTCATGTTGTCGAGGAGGATAACCTCCGCGCCGGACCGGAGCGCCTCGCGCACCTCGGACGGCGTCTTGGCCTCCACCTCGATGCGAGCGAGGTGGGGGGCCGCTTCGCGCGCCCTAGCGACGGCCCGCGCGAGCGAGCCTGCGGCGGCGATATGGTTGTCCTTGATCAGGACGTGCTCTCCGAGCGAGCTGCGGTGGTTGTGGCAGCCCCCGCAGCGCACGGCGTATTTCTCCAGGGCGCGGAAGCCCGGCGTCGTCTTCCGGGTGTCGACGACCCGTACGCCGGTTCCCGCCGCCGCGTCAGCGAACCGCCGCGACAGGGTCGCGATCCCCGAGAGGCGCTGGATGAAGTTGAGCGCCGTGCGCTCCGCGGTCAGGATCGAGGCCGTTGGGCCCGAGACGCTGAGGACGCGCCGCCCCCTGCGGACGCGGTCGCCGTCACGGGCGGTGGCCTTAGTGACCAGCGAGGAGTCCACCCGGGCGAATACGCGGGCGGCGACCTCGATGCCGCAGAGCACGAGGTCATGGCCGGCCTCGACGTAGGCCCGAGACCTGTGGCCCGCCGGGAAGATGGCCCTGCTGGTCAGGTCGCCGAGGCCGGCGTCCTCCTCGAGCGCGAGGTCGATCAGGAGTTCAGTCCGTGGGAGCAAGGGCGAACATCCTTTCAATGCAGCGCTCCGCGCGCAGCCGCAAAGTTTCATCGAGCGTCACGATCTGGTCGGCGCGCGGGGACGCGAGCGCGTCGCGGACCTTCTCGAGCGAGTTCATCTTCATGTAGGGGCAGAGGCGGCAGCCGCCGATGAAGCTCTTCTCCGGCGCCTCCACCTCGAGGCGCCCGACAAGGCCGCACTCGGTCAGCATGAGGAAGTAAGGGGCGGCGGTCGCCCGCACGTACTTCATCATGGCGCCCGTGCTCCCGACGAAGTCCGCCGCGGCGGCGACCTCCGGGGGGCACTCGGGATGGGCGACGACCCTAAGGCCGGGGAACTGGCCGCGGGCCGCGTCGACCTGGGCCGTCGTGAACTGGTCGTGCACCATGCAGGTGCCGTCGGACGAGATGACCTCCTTGTCCACGCCCCGGTGCCTCAGCTCGGCGCGCAGGTTCTCGGCCATAAGGCGGTCGGGCACGAAGACGATCCGCTGCGCCGGGAGCGACGCGACGATGCCGTAGACGTTGCCCGAGGTGACGCACACGTCGGACTCGGCCTTCACCTCGGCGGTGCTGTTGATGTAGCAGACCACCGTGGCGTCGGGGTAGAGGGACTTCAGCCTGCGCACGTCGGCGCCGGTTATGGAGTCGGCGAGCGAGCAGCCTGAATTGCGGTCGGGCACGATGACCGTGGCCTGCGGCGAGAGGATCTTCGCGGTCTCAGCCATGAAGACCACGCCCGCAAAAACAATCACCTTGGCGCGGGACTCCTTGGCCTTGACGCTGAGGTAGAACGAGTCGCCCTTGAAATCGCCGACCCCGTAGATGATCTCCGGCTCGACGTAGCTGTGGGTGAGGATGACGGCGTCCTTTTCCTTCTTCAACCTATTGATATCCAATGTTATCGGGGCAATCTCAAGGCAGGATTCAAAGTTCCAGGAGCGCCCGCGCGGATCGCAGTCGACGTTCATGAGCGCCTTGAGAAGGCGCTCCGCTTCCTTTTCGACCGCGTGGGCGTCGTTACCCATAGGGGTTGAACCTTATCCGTCCGCGGCCCGGTGTAAAGGTCGCCCCCGGTTTTCGCCGGGGCGGCGCTCAGGGCCTTAGGCTGAGACGGTAGCGCGAGCCCCAGGCGTCCCCGGGCCCCGCCCTGAGGACGAGCTCGAACTCCCCGGCCTTCGACGCGGGCAGGACCACGCGCACCTCCGGGCCGGCCAGGTTTCGGCCCGCGCTCGCCCCGGGGTGGGACCACAGGAGCAGCCTCTCGGCCGAGCCGCCCGCGGCCAGCACCACCTCGACCTCGCCGGCGGGAAGGTCGAGGGCGGCGTCGTTGAGTATCCATATCTCGGCGCGGAACGTCTTCCCGGCCGCCCATTGGAACTTTGCAAACCGGGCGCTCGCCAGCACCGGGCGGCAGGCCGCCTGCACGGCGAGGTAGGCCGGCTTCGGCCGCGCCGGCCAGTTGACGATCGAGTTGTTCGCCGCCGT
>Ga0265319_1001395_pt1 | contig 14486 bp, 11 predicted proteins | sample 4824metaG_FD_192443 | JGI IMG/M metagenome (GOLD analysis project Ga0265319, IMG submission 192443) | Rhizosphere microbial communities from Carex aquatilis grown in University of Washington, Seatle, WA, United States - 4-8-24 metaG | ecosystem: Host-associated > Plants > Roots > Rhizosphere >...
TGCGCGGCCAGGAAGCCGCCGTCCTTCGCCGAGTCGGAGTAGCCGAGCATGATCTCCTGGCCGCCGCAGGCGTCGAGCTGCGCGCGGTAGGCGGGCAGCTCCAACAGCGCCTCCACCGTCTCCTGCGCGTGGGCGAGGTCGTCGACGGTCTCGAACAGCGGCACGATCGGGAGCGCCGGCAGCTCGTCGCCGATGCCGGCGCGGCGCAGCAGCAGCAGCGGGCACAGCACGTCCGACGGCTGGCGCGCCATCGAGACGATCACGCTCCCGAGCGCCTGCGGCCCGTGCGCGCGCATCCCGTCGGCGACCGCCGCGAAGGCGGCGAGCGTGCGGGCGGCGGCGTCGTCGAGCTGTGCCGGCACGTCGCCGGGGACGGGCTCGTCGCCGGCGAGCGCGGCGAGCAGCCGCCGCCGGCGCCCCGCCTCGTCCTCCGCCGCGTAGCCGGGCAGGAGCGCTGCGACGGCCGCCTGGAGCGGACCGGCGGCCTGGCGCACGTCAAGCGCGGCGAGCTGGAAGCCGAACGTCCGCACCTGCACGAGCAGGCGCGCGATCGCGCCGCCGGCGACGCGCGCCGAGCCGACGCTCTCGCGCACCAGCTCGAGGTCGGCGGCCAGCGCCTCGGGGTCGGCGTAGCCGCCGTCGAGATCGCCGCGCATGCGCTCCAGGCGCGCCGCCACGAGCGCGAGCTTGCGCCGGAACGGCTCGTGCGGGTTGCGGCGCGCGCCGTTGACGCCGGGCAGCTCGCGCTCGTCGCGCACGATCGAGCTGCGCAGCGCGGGCGACGCGACGACGTGCGCGTCGGCTTGCGAGAAGGCGCGGGCGAGCGCGTCGACGCGCTCCAGCAGCAGCCGCAGCGCCGTCGCGCGGTGCAGGGCGAGCGTGCGCGCGATGCTGTCGGCGCCGACGGCGGGGTTGCCGTCCATGTCGCCGCCGGCCCAGCTGCCGAAGCGCAGCGCCGGATCGAGCGGGCGCTCGGGCAGCGGGAAGCAGCGCGCCAGCTCCGCCCCGAGCGGCGGGATCGCGTCGAACAGCACCGCCTCGAAGAAGAACAGCGTGCGCCGCACCTCGTCCTCGATCAGCGGGCGCACGCGCCGGACCTCGTCGGTCTGCCACCAGATCGCGAGCGCTTCGCGCAGCTCGTCCTCGAGCATCCGCCGGGCGGTCGTGCCGAGGCGCGGGTCGTCGAGCCGCTCGGCGAGGCGCCGCACCGTCTGCTGGTGGTCGAAGACCGAGCGGCGCGTCGCGTCGGTCGGGTGCGCCGTCATCACGAGCCGCAGGTCGAGCTGCTGCACCGCCGCGGCGGCGAGCGCGGGCGCCATCCGTGCGGCGCGCGCGGCTGCTGCCGCGAGCGACTCGCGCTGCGGGCGGTGCGCGTTGGAGTCGTGCGCGCGCCGGCGGCGCAGGCGCTCGAGCTCCTCGGCCACGTTCGCGAGCTGCAGCTGCATCGAGCAGGCGCGCACGTACGGCGCGAGCTGCGCGGCCGGCTGCGCGTGCAGGAACGCGAGCAGCTCGGCGGTGCGCTCGGCGTCGCCGGCGCGCACCGCGACGGCGCTGTCGCGCAGCCAGAAGACGCGGTCGCGGAACGCGCGCCCGCCCTGCTCCTCCAGCACCTCGCCGAGCAGCCGCTCGAGCAGGAACGTGTCGCGACGCAGCTCCAGACGGGGCGCGGCAGCCTGCGGGTAGAGTGAGAGCGTGGGCATTGGAGCGCTCCATTCTGACGCGAACGCGCATCCGGCGCAGCCTCGCACCACCGGGCTCGGGCCGGACCGGCGGGATTGGCGCCGCGTCGGCCTGATGATGTTCGCCGTCGCCTGGGGCGCCGGCCAGTTCGCGCCGATGCTGCAGGCGTACCGCGCGCAGCTCGGCTTCTCGTCGGGCCGCGTGGACGTCCTGTTCGGGCTCTACGCGCTCGGCCTCGCCCCCGGCCTGCTGGTCGGCGGGCGCCTGTCGGATCGCATCGGGCGCCGTCCGTGCGTGCTGCCGTTCGCCGCGCTCTCCCCGCTGACGAGTGTGCTGCTGATGCTGGGGCGCGACAGCGTCGGCGTGCTCGCGGTCGCGCGGCTGCTGGCCGGCGCCTGCTCGGGCGTCGTGTTCGGCTGCGCGAGCGCGTGGGTCGAGGAGCTGTCGGCGGGTGCGCCCGCGGGGACCGGCGCGCGCCGCGCGACCGTCGCGATGTCGAGCGGCTTCGGCCTCAGCTCGCTCGCCGCGGGGGCGCTCGCGCAGTGGGCGCCGCACCCGCTGTGGGTGCCATACGTGCCGCAGGTGCTGCTCGGCGCGAGCGCCGCGCTGCTCGGCCTGCGCGCGCCGGAGACGGTGCGCCGCGTGCACGGCGCGGCGCGCGCGCAGCTGTTCGCGCTGCCGCGGGCCGTGCGCGGCGCGCGCTTCCTGCTCGTCGTCGCGCCGCTCGCGCCGTGGGTCTTCTCCGTCACCACGCTCTCCGGCGTGGTGGTGCCGCAGCTCGTCCATCGCGGCGGCGCGCTGCTCGGCGTCGCGTTCGTCGGCGTGGTCAACTCCGCCACGCTCGTGACGGGCGTCGCCGTCCAGCCGATCGCGCGCGCGGCCGAGCGGCGCCGGCCGCTGCGCGCCGCGCTCGCCGGGATGGGCCTCGCCGCGCTCGGCATCGGCGTCGCGCTGCTCGCCGTCGCCAGCGGCAGCGAGCAGCTCGTGGTCGCCGCGGCGGTTCCGCTCGGCGCCGCCTACGGGACGATCTTCGTCTCGGCGCTGAGCGAGACGGAGCGGCTCGCCCGCCCCGACGAGCGCGCCGGCACGATCGCCGTCTACCTCGCGCTCACGTACACGGGCTTCGCGGTCCCCTACCTGCTGTCCGCGCTGGAGGGCCCGCTCGGCCCGGCCGGAACGCTGTGGCTGATGGCCGGCGCCCTCACCGCCTCGCTCGCGCTCGTGCTCGCCGGCCGCGTCCGCCGCGGCGCGTGACGCTCAGACCGCGCCTCGCGGCCGCGGCCCGTGGCCGACGTACTTCGCCGTCGGGCGGATCAGGCGGCCCTCGCGCTTCTGCTCGAGGATGTGCGCCGACCAGCCGGCCGTGCGCGCGCACACGAACAGCGGCGTGAACAGCTCCGGCGGGACCTCGGCGTAGTCGAGCACGACGGCGGACCAGAACTCGACGTTGGTGGCGAGCACGCGGTCGGGCTTGCGCGCGTGCAGTTCGGCGAGGGCGGCCTGCTCCAGCGCCTCCGCGACCTCGAGGCGCGGCGAGCCCAGCTCACGGGCGGTGCGGCGCAGCACGCGGGCGCGCGGGTCCTCGGCGCGGTAGACGCGGTGGCCGAAGCCCATCAGGCGCTCCCCGCGGTCCAAGGCGTCCTTGACCCACCGCTCCGCGTTCCCGCTCGCCTCGACCTCGTCGAGCATTCTGAGCACGCGCGAGGGCGCGCCGCCGTGCAGCGGGCCGCTCAGTGCGCCGACCGCGGCCGACAGCGCCGCCGCGGCGTCGGCGCCGGTCGAGGCGACGACGCGCGCGGTGAACGTGGAGGCGTTCATGCCGTGCTCCGCCGCCGACGTCCAATAGGCGTCGATCGCCTGCGCGTGGGCGGGGTCGACCTCGCCGCGCCAGCGGATCAGGAAGCGCTCGGGGATCGAGCGCGCGGTGTCGACCTCCGCCTGCGGCACGGGCGGGCGCCCGGCGCCGCGCGCGGACTGCGCGACGAACGAGAGCGCCATCACCGACGCGCGCGCGAGCTGGTCGCGCGCGACCTCGTCGGAGATGTCGATCAGCTCGCCGAAGCCCCACTCGGGCGTCAGCATCGCCAGCGCGGACTGCACGTCCACGCGTGCGTCGCCGGAGCGCACCGTCAGCGTGTGCGGCTCGGCGGGCGGCAGCCCGGGCTCGAACGAGCCGTCGACCAGCAGCCCCCACACCTGCTCGAACGGCACCTGGCCGACCAGCTCCTCGATGTCGACGCCGCGGTAGCGCAGCGCGCCGCCCTCGCGGTCGGGCTCGGCGATCTCGGTCGCGAAGGCGACGACGCCCTCGAGGCCGGACTGGACGTCAACTGCGGTCGTGCTCATGGTGAACCTCTGAAGCCGGATGGGATGGGAGAGGAGGTGCGGGCGCGGTGCCGGCGCACCTTTGCGGCGTTGCCGCATGCGCGCATCGAGCACCAGCGGCGGGTGCCCGATCGCGAGCGGTCGTAGAAGCGGGCGCTGCAGGTGTCGCTCGCGCAGATGCGCAGGCGGGCGCGCTCGGCCGGCGCTCCGAGCAGCTGCGCGGCGTCGAGCGCGACGGCTCCGAGCGCGGCGCGCAGCGGGTCGCTGCCGACGTGCTCGCCGAGGCACGGCACGCCGTCGTCGCCGAGCATCAGGTGGGGGCGAGGGGCCGTCGCCCACAGCCAGCCGTCGATCGCCGCGACCGCGTCGTGCGGCGCCGGGCCGCCGGCGACGGCGGCGGAGACCGCGGCGTCGATCGCCTCGCGCAGCGCGTGCGCCTCGCGCAGCGCGCTCGCGTCCGTCGCGCCGGCGCCGGGCGCGAGCAGACCGGCGGCGTGCAGCCAGTCGCCGAGGTCGTGCGGGGTGACGAGCGTCTCGACGTTGCGTCGCCAGCGCTCGCGCAGCGTGTTGACGAAGTCGAGGCTCGGCCGGCCGCCGAGCCAGTACCAGTACGGCGCGCCGCTCGCGAGCGGCGACGGGAGCGTCTCCGGCAGATCGCGCGCCGGGCCCGTCGTACGTGGGAGGTAACCTGCTTGCACGTCTCGACAGGTTACGAGATCTGTGGGGCGCGTCGGCCACGGCGTATTCTGTGGAGCGCTCCATCACAGATCCGCACCGACGAGGAGAGACGATGCAGGCACGCTCCACCGACAACGCAAGGCGCGCACGATGACGCCGCGCCCGTTCGAGATCGCCGTCCCGGACGCGGTCCTCGACGATCTGCGCGAGCGCCTCGCCCGCACCCGCTGGGCCGCCCCCGACGTCGAGGCCCCGTGGGAGGCCGGCGCGGACGTGACGTACGTGCGCGAGCTGTGCGACTACTGGGCCGGCGGCTACGACTGGCGCGTGCGCGAGGCCGCGCTGAACCGCTTCCCCGGCTTCCTCGCCGAGGTCGACGGCGTCGACCTGCACTTCTGGCACGTGCGCGGCAGCGGTCCGTCGCCGACGCCGCTGCTGCTGCTGCACGGCTGGCCCGGCTCGATGGCGGAGTTCGAGCCGGTGATCGGCCCGCTGACCGATCCCGCCGCGCACGGCGGCGACCCGGCCGACGCGTTCGACGTGATCGTCCCGGCGCTGCCCGGCTTCGGCTTCGGCGGCAAGCCGCGCGAGGCCGGCTGGAACATCTCGCGCGTCGCGCGCGCCTTCCACACGCTGATGACCGAACTGCTCGGCTACGAGCGCTACGGCATCCAGGGCGGCGACTGGGGCATGTTCACCGGTGCGCGCATGGCGGCCGACAACCCGGCCGAGACGATCGGCCTGCACCTCAACTTCGTGATGGGCCGCGCCCAGCTGCACGAGTCCGTGCTGCCCGAGCCGGCGAACGACGAGGAGGCGCGAATCGTCGCCAGACGCCGCGCGTTCGGCGCGAACGAGACCGCCTACTCGCTGCTGCAGGGCACGAAGCCGACCTCGCTGGGGATCGCGCAGGAGGACTCGCCGGCTGGCCTGGCGGCCTGGATCGTCGAGAAGATGCGCACGTGGAGCGACTGCGACGGCGACGTCGAGCAGGCCTTCACGAAGGACCAGATCCTCACGAACGTCATGTTCTACTGGGCGCCGCAGAGCATCACGAGCGCCGCGCGCATCTACCGCGAGGCGCACAGAGACGACGCCGGCCTGCATCCGCCGAAGATCGAGGTGCCGACGGCGGTCGCCGTCTTCCCCGCGGACATCCTGCCGGCGGCGCGCCCGTGGGTCGAGCGCCACTACGACCTCGTGCGCTGGACGCCGATGCCGAGAGGCGGGCACTTCCCCGCCAGCGAGCAGCCTGAGCTGCTGGTCGGCGATGTGCGCGCGTTCTTCCGCGCGCTGCGCGAGGGCTGAGGCCCAGCCGGGCCGGCGGCCGCGCACCCGCGCGGCCGCCGGCGACCGGCATGGCGCCTCCGCGCTACGCGGCGGCCGGTGCCCCGGCGGCCGCGAAGTCGACCTCGGCGGCCGGCTGCGCCACGACCTTGTGGTGACGGTAAGCGAGGTTCGGGAGCGTCGCGTTGTGGTGGGCGATGATCTGCTCCGGCCCGATCGGCCAGCCCTCGAGCGCCGGGAACGTCGTGTGCGCGTCGGAGACGAGCACGACGTCGTAGCCCTCGCTCGTCGCGCGGCGGCTCGTCGCGTCGACGCAGAACTGCGAGGCGAAGCCGGTGACGTAGAGCGTCTCCGCGCCGAGCGCTCTCAGCGTCTCGTTCAGGTTCGTCTCGTAGAAGCCGTCCGAGTTGACCTTGTGCACGATCGTGTCGCCCTCCTGCGGCGCGACGGCGGGGTGGATCTCCCAGCCGGGGGTGCCGAGCGCGCACAGCCCGTCGGTCGGCTCCCCGTCGTGCTGCACGTAGACGACCGGCGTGCCGGCGGCGCGGGCGCGCGCGGCGAGATCGGCGATGCGGGCCATCACCTCGTCGCCTCGGTAGGCGGCGTCGGGGCCGGAGAAGAGGTCCTGCTGGACGTCGATGACGAGCAGGGCCGATTTCGGGGACATGCACAGCTCCTTGGACGGGTCGTGGTCTCTCTTCACCCGACATTCTACTTGCGGATATATGTCAGACCGATTATCATCGCCCGCGGCGAGAGATGGTTCCGGTGTCCCGATGCGCCTTCGAATTGGAGCGCTCCACTCAGTGAGAGCGCAGCGCTCCAACGATCGCGCCGCATCTCCGGTGTTGGGACACGGCGACGGTCGTCACGGATCCGCTCGAGCCGAGGAGAGGAGCGACGTGAGGAGAGCGGTGCTCGAAATGACCGAAAAGGGGTCGTCGAAGATGAGGAAGTGGCTTGCCGCGCTGTTGGTCGCGGCTGCCGCGCTGGCGCTCGCCGCGTGCGGGTCGAGCAACAGCGGCACTAGCAACGGTGGTGGCTCGTCGACGTCCGGAAGCGGCGGCGGCAAGACGTACAAGCTCGTGCTCAGCAACAACTACATGGGCAACGAGTGGCGTCCGCAGATGGAGAACGTCGCGAAGTTCGTCGCGAACTCGGCCAGATACAAGGGCAAGGTCGACCTCGAGATCCAGAACGCGGACTCGACTCCGACCGCGCAGATCGCCTCGCTGCAGAGCATCATCCGTCAGAAGCCCGACGCGATCCTGCTCGACCCGGCGTCCGCGACGGCGCTCGACCCGACCGTCCAGCAGGCCTGCTCGGCCGGCATCAAGGTCATCTCGTTCGACCAGGCCGTCGACGCGCCCTGCGCGACGAGAGTCCACCTGAACTACCAGAACACCGCGCACGACATGGTCGAGTTCCTCGCCGCGTCGATGCACGGCAGAGGCGACATCCTGATGGACACGGGCCTCGCGGGCCTGCCGCTGTCGGCCGCGTGGGTGGCCGAGTGGAACTCGGTGCTCAAGAACGAGTACCCGAACATCCACGTCGTCGGCACGTACATGAGCCAGTACGCGCCGGGCCCGGAGCTGCAGGCCGTCTCCTCGCTGCTCTCGCAGCACCCGAGAATCGACGGCATCCTGTCGGGCGCCTACTGCACGAGCGACATCAAGGCGCTCCAGTCGGCCGGCCGCCCGGCCGTCCCGATGACGTGCCTCGACGTCAACGGCAACGAGCAGGCGTGCGCCAAGGCCAGACTCCAGTGCCTCTTCGTGGGTGCGCCGGCGTGGGCCAGCGGCGTGGCGATCGAGACGGCGGTGAAGGTCCTCGACGGGCAGAGCGTCCCGAGAGACGTCCTCACCTTCGACACGAACTTCGTCAACAACCCGCAGAACGTGAGCTTCAACCACGTGATGAAGTTCCAACCGCTCACCCCCGGGGTGAACTACTACCCGAGCGACTCGCCGTCGCTCATCACGCCGATCACCTTCGGCGACTACAACATGACGCCGGCGGACGTCCTGGGACAGTGACCGGCAGCGGCATCCAGCCGCGGCCCGCAGCCGTACCGGCCGATCCCCCGCCCTTCGGGGCGGGGGAGGCCGACGGCCTGCGCGTGACGGGGCTCGGCAAGTCGTATGGGCAGGTGACGGTCCTCGAGGGCGTCGACCTGCACGCCCGCCCCGGCGAGATCCACGCGCTGCTGGGCGAGAACGGCGCCGGCAAGTCGACGCTGATGAAGGTCCTGAGCGGCGTCATCCACGCTGACGGCGGGCGCATCGCGCTCGACGGCCGCGAGCTGACGCTCGGCTCGCCCGACGCGGCGCGCGCGCACCGCATCCGCACCGTCTTCCAGGAGCTGAGCCTGGTCCCCGATCTCGGCGTCGCGGAGAACCTGCTGATCGAGCGGCTGCCGCGGCAGCGCTTCGTCGGCACGATCGGCAGACGCCGCCTCGTGCGCGAGGCGAACGCGCTGCTCGAGTCCGCCGGCCTCGACGGCGTCGACCCGCGCACGCGCGTGGCCGAGCTGTCGCTCGCGGTCCGCCAGCAGCTCGAGCTGGTGAAGGCGCTGCGCGTCGACCCCAGCGTGCTGATCCTCGACGAGGCGACCTCCGCGCTCGGCCCGTCCGAGAGCGACTGGGTGCTCGCGCACGCGCGCGCGCAGGCGAGCCGGGGCGCGGTCGTGATCATGATCTCCCACCGCATCGCCGAGGTACGCGGGCACGCCGACCGCCTCACGATCCTGCGCTCCGGGCACAGCGTCGCGACCGGCGCCCCGAACGCCTTCGACGACGACGCGCTGATCGAGCAGATGCTCGGCCGCCGCGTCGAGCGGCTCTACCCCGCCCGCGCCCCCGCGCGCGAGCGCGTCGTGCTGCGCGCGAAGGGGCTGCACGTGCCGGGCAGCTTCGGCCCGCAGGACCTCGAGCTGCGCGAGGGCGAGATCCTCGGCATCGGCGGCCTCGAGGGCCAGGGCCAGCGCGCGCTGATGACGGCGCTCGCGGGCGCGATCCCGTTCCACGGCGAGCTCGAGCTGAACGGCGAGTCCGTCAGCTACCGCACGCCGCGCCAGGCGATCCGCAACGGCATCGTGCTCGTGCCGGAGGATCGCGGCGCCGAAGGGCTGCTGCTGTCGCACTCGATCCGCAGCAACATCGCGCTGTCGAGCGTCGAGAAGCTGCGCAGCCGGATGCGCTCGATCGACGCCGGCGCCGAGCGCGAGGCGACCGAGCGCGAGGCGCGCGCGGTCGGCCTCGACGTCAGACGGATGGGCGAGCCGGCCCGCAACCTGTCGGGCGGCAACCAGCAGAAGGTCGTGCTCGCGCGCGCGCTGCTGACCGAGCCCAGAGTCCTGCTGCTGTACGACTGCACGCGCGGCATCGACGTCGGCAGCAAGGCCGACATCATGGCCGCGCTCGCGCAGCTGACCGCGAGCGGCGTGGCGATCGTCTACTACTCGTCCGACGCGGCCGAGCTCGTCCACCTGTGCGACCGCGTGCTGGTCGTGCGCAGCCGGCGCATCGCCGGGGTGCTCGACTGCGCTCGCGCGACGGGCGAGGAGGACATCCTGCACCTCGCCGTCGGCACCCGCGGCGACGAAGAGGAGGAGGCGGCATGAGCGCCGTCGCAACGCCCACCCGGGAGAAGGCCCGCGCCGCGGGCATCTCGCTCAAGCGGCTTCCGCGCGGCCAGTGGGGCACCGTCCTGCTGCTCGCCGCGCTTGTGGTCGCTGACTTCGCCGTCCAGCCGAACCTGGCCGACGTCGACCAGATCGGCCTGCTGCTGCAGACCGCGATGCCCGCGGTCCTGCTCGCGGCCGCGCAGACGCTCGCGGTCCTGAGCCGCGGCGTCGACCTGTCGGTCGGCAGCGTGATGGTGACGACCAACGTGCTCGTCGCCACCAAGCTCGGCGGCATCGACGGCTCGCACATGGGGCTGATCGTCCCGATCGTCGCGGTCGGCGCCGCCGCCGGCCTGATCAACGGCGCGCTGATCGCGTACGGCGGCCTCGAGCCGTTCGTCGCGACGCTCGCCTCGTGGGCGATCTTCAACGGCGTCGCGCTGCTGATCCTGCCGACGGACGGCGGCGCCGTCCCGACGACGATCACGAACCTCGTGATCGGCAAGGTCGGTCCGATCCCGAGCTCCTACGTCGGCGTCGCGATCGTGCTCGCCTTCTGGTGGTACCTGCGGCGCTCGCCGCTCGGCGTGCGGATCCTCGCCGTCGGCAGCGACGAGAGCCGCGCGTTCCTCAACGGCATCGACGTGCGCCGCACGAAGCTGCTGGTGTACGCGCTGTCGGGACTGATCGCCGGGCTCGCCGGGATCTACCTCGCGGGCGCCACCTCCTCGGGCACGCCCGCCGCCGGCGACGGCTTCCTGCTGCCCTCGCTCGCCGCCGTCGTGATCGGCGGCACGAGCCTCGCGGGCGGCCGCGGCGGGATCGGCCTGTCGGTGATGGGCGTGATGGTCCTGACGTTCATCACCGACCTCGTCACCAACCTGCAACTGCCGTCGTGGGTCGCGGTCGTGGCCAACGCGGCGATGCTGCTGCTGGTCGTGAGCCTGCGCTCGCTGCCGAACGTCCTCTCGCGCAAGGAGACGCCATGACGCTCCGCCTCCCCCGTCGCCTGTCGGCGACGGCCGCCGCGTACGTCGTGTGCGCGGCGCTGTTCGCGTTCGCGACGATCCATTCGTCGTCGTTCGCGTCGGCCGGCCACGTGCGCCAGCTGCTCGTGTTCGCGAGCTTCATCGGCTTCGCCGGCCTCGGCGAGACGCTGGTGATCCTCGGCGGCGGGCTCGACCTGTCGGTGCCGTGGCTGATGGCGCTCGGCGGCATGCAGCTGTCGATCTGGGCCTCGGGCGGCATGCCGTCCGGCCTGGCGATCCTGCTGCTGGTGGGGATCGGCGCGCTGATCGGGATCGTCAACGGCCTCGGCGTGACGCTGCTGCGGATCCCGCCGATCATCATGACGATCGGCACGGGCGCGCTCGTGGAGGGCTACCTGATGAAGGTCGGCCTCAACTCCTCCAGCGCGGTGACCGCGCCGAAGGCGGCGCAGACGCTCGTCGAGAACCACGTCGCCGGCATCCCCGTCGTCGCGCTCGTGTGGCTCGGCGCCGCGATCGTCACCTGGTGGGTGCTGAAGCGGACCGTCTTCGGGCGCTCGCTGTACGCCACCGGGGCGAACGAGGCGGTCGCGCGGCTCGCGGGCACGCGCGTGATCGCGGTGCGCGTGACGACCTACGCCGCGTCCGGCGCGGCGGCCGTGTTCGCCGGCATCCTGCTGGCCGGGTACATCGGCCAGGCGTACCTGAGCATGGGCGCGCCGTACCTGTTCTCCTCGATCGCCGCGGTGGCGATCGGCGGCGCCTCCGTGCTCGGCGGCAGCGGCAGCTACTGGGGGACGGTCGCGGGCGCCGGCACGCTGACGATCCTGGCGGCGCTGCTGCCGACGTTCAACCTGTCGGACGCGGCGCTGAACATCGTCTACGGCCTCGTGATCCTGCTGGCGGTCGGCGCGAGCCGCTTCGCCCGCCGCGGCTCCGCGTAGATGCGCGCGCTCCAGATCACGCGCCTGGGGGAGGCTCCGGAGCTCGTCGCTGCGGCTCCGGAGCCGGCGCGCGCGGCGGGGGAGGCGCTCGTCGCCGTCGCCGCCGCGCCGCTCAACCCGGTCGACGTCGCGATCGCGAGCGGGCGGCACTTCACCGGCGTCCCCGACGTGCCGTACGTGCCGGGCCTGGAGGGCGTCGGACGCGTGCTCGAGGGCGAGCGGCTCGCGCCCGGCACGATGGTGCGCTTCGAGACGCGGGCCGGGCGGGGCGCATTGGCCGAGCGGACGGTCGCCGTCGAGGCGGAGGCGTGGCCGTTCGAGACCTCGCTCGACTCCGCCACCGCCGCCTGCTTCGGGATCGCCGGCCTCGCCGCCTGGATGCCGCTCGTGTGGCGCGGGCGGCTGACGGCGCAGGACGCGGTGCTGATCCTCGGCGCGAGCGGCGCGGTCGGCGCGCTGGCGGTGCAGATCGCGGCGCTGCACGGTGCGCGCCGCGTCGTCGCGGCCGGGCGGGCGAGCGCCGGGCTGGAGCGTGCACGGGAGCTGGGCGCCGACGCGGTCGTCGCGCTCGACCGCGTCGACGATCCGGCGCAGGCGCTGCGCGAGGCGCTCGACGGCGGTGCCGACCTCGTGCTCGACCCGCTGTGGGGCGAGCCGGCGGTGCACGCGATCGCCGCGACCAACGACTTCGCGCGCGTGATCCAGATCGGGCAGTCGGCCGGCGCGACGGCGGAGCTGGCCTCGGCACCGGTGCGCAGCAGGCAGCTCGACCTGCTCGGCTACACGAACTTCGGTGCGCCCGACGTGGCCAAGCGCGGCGCGTTCGCGCGGATGCTCGTGCACGCCGAGCGCGGCGAGCTGCGGATCGAGCCGGAGCGCGTGCCGCTCGCCGACAGCCCCGGCGCCTGGTCGCGCCTCGCCGGCGGCGAGGCGGCCGGCAAGCTCGTCGTCGTGCCGTGAGGCGCTGACGCCGCGGCGTCAGACGCTGCGGACGTCGAGGCGCGGCGCGCGCAGGTGCGTCAGCACCACGACGACGGAGGCGATCCCGCCGACGGCGCAGACGCCGACCCACCCGGCGTGCAGCCAGGCGGCCGCGCCGAGCGTCGAGCCGGCCGCCATGCCGGCGTAGCGCGACAGCATGTAGATCGTGTTGACGCGGCTCGTCAGCGCCGGGTCGAGCTTGAACAGCGCGACCTGGTTGATCACCTGGTTGGACTGCATCCCCGCGTCGAGCAGCACGACGCCCACGAGCAGCAGCGGGATCGACGACGGGGCGCCGAGGAATGCGACGTAGGACAGCACGAGCGTGACGCCGGCCGCCAGCGCCGCCGGACGGATGCCGCGGCGGTCGGCGAGGCGCCCGGCGCGCGGCGTGACGGCCGCGCTCGCCATCGCGACGATCGCCAGCAGGCCGACCTGCGCCGGCCCCCAGCCGTAGCGGTCCGACAGCATGAACACCGCGCCCGCCCAGAAGGCGATCAGCGCGACGCCGGTGAAGCCGCCGGAGACGCACGTCTGGCGCACCAGCGGCAGCCCTTTGAAGAGGCCCGGCAGCGAGCCGAGCAGCTCGCGGTAGGACAGCTCGCCGGCGGCCGGCGCCGCCGGCAGCTGGCGCGCGAGCAGCGGCACGAGCGCCGCCAGGCCGAGCGACGCCGCCACGAACACCGCGCGCCAGCCGAACAGCGACGAGACCGCGCCGGCGAACGTGCGGCTGCCGAGGATCCCGACGACGACGCCGATCTGCACGATGCCGACGACGTGCCCGCGCTCCTCCGACGACGTGATCGCCGCCACGAGCGGGATCACGATCTGCGGCACCGGCGAGCAGAAGCCGGTGCACAGCACCGCGACCAGCAGCAGCGGCAGCGTCGGGGCGCCCGCGACTGCCAGCGACAGCAGTGCCGCGCCGGCGGTCATCACGAGGATCAGGCGGCGGCGCTCGAGCACGTCGCCGAGCGGCGCGAGCAGCAGCAGCCCGGCGCCGTAGCCGACCTGCGCGGCGGTCGCGACGAGCGCGACGGCCGCGTTGGAGGCGTGCAGGCTGCGCCCGATCTCCACGAGCAGCGGCTGCACGTAGTAGACGTTCGCGATCGTCAGCGCGGTCACGAGCGCCATCGCGAACAGCTGCGCGCGCGTGGGTCGGGTCGCCGGCGGCGGGCCGCCGTCCGCGGCGGCCGGCAGCGTCGCCGTCATGCGCGCTCGAGCACGACCGCGAGGCCCTGTCCGACGCCGATGCACATCGTCGCGAGGCCGTGGCGCAGCTCGCGCCGCGCCAGCTCGCGCGCGAGCGTGCCGACGAGGCGGCCGCCGGTGCAGCCGAGCGGGTGTCCGAGCGCGATCGCGCCGCCGTTGACGTTGACGCGCTCGGGGTCGAGCCGCAGCTCGCGCTCGCAGGCGACCGCCTGGGCGGCGAACGCCTCGTTCAGCTCCACGAGGTCGAGGTCGCCGGTGCGCAGGCCGGCGCGCTCGAGCGCCTTGCGCGTCGCGGGGATCGGGCCGAGTCCCATCACCTCCGGCTCGACGCCCGCGGCGGCGGTCGCGAGCACGCGCGCGAGCGGTGCGCGCCCGAGGCGGCGCAGGCCGGCGTCGGAGGCGACGACGACGAGGCTCGCGCCGTCGTTGACCGGCGAGGAGTTGCCGGCGGTGACGGTCCCGCCGGGGCGGAAGACCGGCCGCAGCGCGGCGAGGCGGTCGAGCGTCGTGTCGGGGCGGATCGCCTCGTCGGCGTCGACGACCTGCGCGCCGCCGCGCGCGGGCACCGTCACCGGCACGACCTCGCGCGCGAGCACGCCCGCCTGCGCGGCGGCGCGGGCGCGCGCGTGCGAACGCAGCGCGAACGCGTCCTGGTCCTCGCGCGAGACGCCGTGGCGCTCGGCGACGAGCTCCGCCGTCTCGCCGAGCGACACGGTGCGCCGCGGCTCCATCGCCGGGTTTACGAAGCGCCAGCCGATCGTC